>JAAUYL010066706.1_pt1 | contig 17152 bp, 10 predicted proteins | sample 7278011 | NCBI WGS metagenome assembly JAAUYL01 (sample SAMN14350225, study PRJNA611818) | marine sediment metagenome | isolation source: surface marine sediment (1.8m) | place: French Polynesia: Moorea | collected 2018-08
GGGGAAGAGGGGGAAGAGGGGGAAGTAAGAATCTTGGGGTGCATTTCTCAAAAAAATATCTAATTCAATACACTTTTCTGAGAAAAAAGCCTTTCAAAGGACTTATACATAACTTCTCTTTTTTGTCTACATTTTATGTTAAGAAAGATGTTTATAAAGCATAGCTTTCAAAGGGGGGTAAGGGAGGATAGGAAGGGGGTTGAGGGGTTAGGTTTTTTACTCACAATTTTAGTCTAGACGAGTTAGTACCTCGCTATCCTCAAAAGTGCTGTAGTTTTATTTATCTCTGGAAATTAAAATATTGATTAACTTTCGATCAAGTCTGAAACCAACTCTGCTAATTCCTCTGTTGCTCCAAGAGGAGTAGTCAGATGAAACTTAATAGTAGGATATATTTGGGAGAGTTGATTAACAGTATCAGCGATCGCATCAGTAATACCGCCATTAAACAGAAAGTAAGGCAAAATTCCAATTTCTCGATATCCTTGTTTAACTAATATCTCAACCCTAGACTTGAGGTCAGGAGGAACAGACCAATAAGCAGTACACACCAAAACTTGGCAACTACTAGCGAGAAACCGAGCTATTTTTTCCACAACTTCATTACCACCGGAGCGACGACTACCATGAGAAATAAGTACCCAAGCATCAGCACTCACAGAAGTTATTTTGGTCGCTAGTAGATTTGCCATTTTTGGATGGGAACCAATATAAGGAGACAAATTGATTTTAACAGGGGTATTAATTTCTAATTTATTTTCAAGCTTCAAGTTACTCTTTTGTTGCTGCAAAACCGTCTTTGGCAAAGCACTCGTTTTTACCCGCTCTCGGAATATCTCAATTTCTGCGGGAATATCTTCCCTCACATGAACTCCTGGTAAAAGGAATAAAGGTATTATTTGCATTTGAGTAATATGGAGCGATCGTGTATATTCCCAAAAATTCTCTATTTGTTGGTGTAAAGGTTTCGGTCCAAGTTCTAAAACCCCTGTAGTAATCACAGGAAATTTTAGTATATTGTTATCCTTTCTGAAATATTTACTTAAAGGTATTTGTCCAGATAAAAGTTCAGCTAGTTTGTTTAATTCTAGGTTTGGTCGTGGGTCACGACTACCATGAGATACTAAGAAATATGTTGATAAGTAGTTAGTCATAAATAAGTCCTTTACAGAATGAATTTAATATTTTGAATACCTACAAATATGATAATAGGTTACTATTATAACTATTCAAGTAGACATGATATAACTTCTGGAAATTTCTAATCTTAGAAGAGGCGCAAATATCTTCTTAGAGACTTCCAAAATGTCGCTTACATTCCTTTATCAAATTTTATGCCCTATCAAACTAATTCTCAAGATGAAAGTAATTTTTCTCAGAGTGACTGGTCTACCTACTACAAAGTTTGTATGGGTCGTCCTCCACGACCAACTCTAGTAAAAGCATTAGAATGCTTTGATGTCAATTATTCATCAACTAGATCGCGATTTGCAGTTGATTTAGGTTTCGGAACTGGGTGGGACACAATAGAACTATTGGAGCGGGGTTGGCAGGTTTTAGCAATTGATAGTCATCAAGAGGCTGTCAAATACTTACTGAGTCATCCGAAGCTAGCTATTGAACGTCTAGAAGTTAGAGTCTGTCACTTTGAGGAATTGATTTTTCCCAAGTCAGTTGACCTTGTAAATGCTAGTTTTTCCCTACCGTTTTGTTCACCAGAATATTTCCGAGATTTTTGGGAACAGATAGTTTTGTCTTTGAGCAATGGTGGTCGTTTCTGCGGTCAATTTTTTGGCGATCTCGATTCTTGGGCAACTCGTACTTCAATGAATCATCATACTCGCGAGCAAGTAGAAGAGTTACTCTTGCCCTTTGAAATAGAATTTTTTGAGGAAGAAGATTTCTGGGGTAAAACTGCTCTAAATGAAGAGAAACACTGGCATATTTTTCATATTGTCGCTTGCAAACGAAGGTATACTCAAAGCTTGCCTGAGGTATTAAGCTAATTCTCAAAAACTTTAAAAAATTTAAAATTTGGTATTTTTAGCATTAGCAAATATGGGTGCATCTCATATATGCAAAAATAGTTTTTTCCTATTCCCTATTTCCTATTCCCTGTTAAGCATTCCCTAAAACCTATAAATTTTTGGCTTTATTCAAAATTGAGATGTACCCGCAAATATGGTTTTTGCTTCTGGCGAACCGATAAAACGCCAATGCCAAGGTTCATAACTAATACCTTGAGAATTATTGGGAGGAAATGACATTTCAAAGCCGTATTCTTGGGCATGAATTTTTAACCATTGAAAAGCTGTTGTATTTTCAAATTCTGTAGTTAAATCTAAATTCGGAAATTGACCATCTCCTAAATCTACAGCATAACCTGTATGATGTTCGCTATATCCAGGAGGTGCGTTGAATTTAGCTGCTTGTTGTTCGGAACCTAATTTTTTTACTTGAGCTTTCCATAATATTTGTTGTTGTTGAATAGTTCTAAATCCTGAAATTACAATTATCCAAATTCCTTCGGTTCTAGCAGCATATATTAACTCCATTAATTTTTGAGCAGCTTCTTGATTAAGTTGTTCAAAACGTTGATATTCATCTCTGCCATAACTACCAATTATTATCAATTTTTCGAGATTAGTTTCTGCATAAGGAAAGTGTTGTAAAAATGGTTGATTATTAGTTAATTTTTGAGTTGGGATTAATTCTATGGAGTCATTTTTTATTGGATTTGATTCTGGTGAAGTAATAACGGTCGGAGTAGAATCTCTAACCACATTTGCTGCAAAAAAATGTATAGCTGATAGACCAATTATGACAACTATTGCTGCCATGAAACTTCCAATTATTAATAACTGGAATTTACTCAACAATTTACGCAAAATTTTCATAAGTTCATAAGCAAAATTAATTACCGAATAATTAAGATTTAAAGGAGAGGCTTTAAAGGAGAAATAAGCGGTCGTTTGCGGAGCAGTCCGTTAGGATGGGATGGCGAGGTTTCCCGCTCTTGCAGAGCCGCTCCGCTTTTCATGTCGGCTCTTAGCCGAAACGCCATATCCAATCGACCAAGAGAGAAAAAATTTTCCTTTTATTCAATCCTATTCCTTTTAGGTAGAGGTAATTATCAATTATCAATTATCCATTATTGAAATATCTTATTAAATCTCTATTGCCTATCTCAACTAGGAAATTCCTAAAAGCAGGATACTTATTTAGTCAACATTCAGCTATAATAGTATAGGTAAAAGCTCATACTTGCTTCATTTATTAAAAAGCTGAGAGCTGACTGTTAATAGCTAAGTTCTTAGCTTATTTATAGAGTACGAGAGTTAGATATTTTCCACTGACCGTCTATTAATTTTAAATTATAAATAATCGTCAGAGTTTTAAAATCTGTTTCATTAGGGTCAATTTTGCCATTGCGATACAAACTATATTCTTCAGTAATTCTAACTTTGATAGTAGCACTTTCATTATTAGCAAAAAATTGTTCTATTGAGTCAAGTCTTTGCACGCCATATTTATAGTAAGCATTGTTATTTCTTAGCCAATTAATTGAACCATTTTCTCCTGCTATTTTTTCATAAAAATTTCCTGTGGTTAATTCGTTTGCAATTTGGCTATTGTATGGAGGGGAAAACATTTTTGTTTTAGCTTTTAGCCAACTTTCAATTAACTTTTTAGCGTTTGTTTCTGTGATTGAAATTTCTGTTTTATTGGGGGAAGATTGAGGTTTTGGAGAGTTGATTGAAATTTTGGGAATGGGTGATGGAGAAGTTACTTGATTTGGATTGGTATTTGTTGTTGAAGGGTCAACTTCTTCTGGGAGTTTATCTTTAGAAATAGAATTAACTAAAACAATTCCAATCAGAATAAATCCACCAATTATACTACCTGTAATTATTGCTTTTTGCCAGTCTCTCATCTGACTAGCACTTGGTTTAGGAGTGGGAAGAGAAGAAACTACAGGTTGAGAAGGGTGTAAAGCTTCTGGTGGGGGCAATGTGACTAGGGTTGGTGCTGGTTTGGGAGTTTCTGAGACAGGTAGAAGGATGGGAGGTGGTGGAGAGGGTACTGTGGGGGCCATGGCAGTTGGGCCAAAATTTAGGGCGTGAAGCATTTCTCCAGCAGTGGAGTAGCGATCGCTTGGGTTAGGTTGAATAACTCTATTTAAAATTTCTGTGAGTTGGGGAGTTATATTTGTTGTGAAATTTTCCCAGGGCAAATTTGTTGGTAACTGACTGGGATTTTTTCGTGTTAATAAATATATTGCTGTTAATCCTAAACTATATAAATCGCTGGCATAAACTGGATGTCCTGCTGCTTGTTCTGGCGGCATAAATCCTGGAGTTCCTATTACTATGGAGCGAGAGGGATTGCCTTTTGAATTGAAGGTTGTTCCCATTAATTCTTTGACTGCTCCAAAGTCAATTAATACTGGCAAGTCATCCTTTTCTCTCCAGATTATGTTGCCTGGTTTTATATCTCTATGGATAATTCTTTTGCTATGAATATAGTTTAAAACTGGGAGTAAACTGACGAGGATTTGTCTCACGGAATTTTCGTTAAAGATTCCTTCTGTTTTTAATTTTTTTGTCAGAGTTTCTCCTTCTATCCATTCTTGTACTAGATAAAATTGTCCGTTTTCTGTAAAGTATGCGTATAATCGCGGAATCTGATTATTTGTTTCTCCTAGTTCTTCTAAAATAGCTGCTTCTCTTTGAAATCTTTCTTGTACAAGTTGATAAATTTGAGGATTATTTACTATAGGTTTAAGTTGTTTAATAACGCAAAGACGACCGGAGGGCATTTGAGTATCTTGAGCAAGAAATGTTTCACCAAATCCTCCACTTGCTAATGTATTGATAATCCGATAACGGTTATTTAAAATCTGTTGATTCATGTTGATTCATATAGCAGTCAGATTTTGGTTGTGAATAAAATATCTTGGAATTAGGGAACAGGTTTAACCAAATTTATATAATATCATGTCCGGTTGAATAGTTATAATTAAAGCTTGTAGTAGGGCTTTAGCTCTATCTATATTTAGGGCTAAAGCCCTACTACAAACCATATACTTTTTTATCACTTATTATCCGGACATCGTATAACTACCTTTTTTAAATTTGGTCTAATAATTTAAGAATAAAGAAGTAAATATAGCATTTCTCACCCTTTGTGAAGTATACTTGTTTTTTTCTTTTCTATTCCCTCCATACCTGTTCCCAGTTAAGTGTTCCCTATTCTATTTTTTCTAAATAATTCTAGAAGCAGCTATTTTCCATTTGCCGTCTATAAATTGCAAAGTATAGATGACTGTTAATTGAGATGAACCTGACCTTTTAGTTTCTAATTGCTTATTTTTGAATAGTTGATATTCTTCAGTAACTTTAACTTGAATGGTGGCTTGATTTCCTTGGGTTGAAAAATATTCAACACTGTCTATTTTTTGAACTCCATACTGATAGTAAGCATTGTTTTCTTTTAACCAAGCCATCGCTCCATTTGGAGTAGTAATTGTATCATATACTTTTCCTGTTGTCAATTCAGCAGCAAGTTTTTGATTATAGGGAGGAGCGAATATATCTTTTTTTGCATTTAACCAAGTCTGGATTAATTTTTTAGCTTGTGGTTGAGAAATTGATGTTACTAATTCTGTGGTAGGTGGTGTGGGAAAGGTTGGTATTTCTAATTGTGGTTGGGCAGATTTAATTAAGGTATTTTTGAGCAAAATACCAATCAAAAAACAACTACTAATAGCACCGCTAATAATTACAGCTTTCTGCCAATTTCTGCGACTGATAGATAGTTGAGTTGAAGGTAGTTCTAAATGTTGATCTACAGGTGAATCTAAAGTTGTTGTTTTGTCAGAATTATTAATAACTACTAAAGATGGAGATGACTTTTCTGTTTCATTAGTAAAAACCTGAATTGAATCAGACTGTAAAGCTTCTAACATTTCTCTAGCTGTACCAAAGCGATCGCTAATATTAGGTTGAATTGCCTTATCTAAAATTCCTGCTAATTTAGGAGTTAAATTATTAGTATATTGCTGCCAAATAATCTTTCCAGTTTGTAAATCCATTTCTAAATCTTGAGGAACTTTTCCTGTGAGTAGATAAATTCCTGTTATTCCTAAACTATATAAATCGCTTGCATAAACTGGTCGTCCAGCAGCTTGTTCAAAAGCCATATATCCAGGAGTACCAATCATAATAGAAATAGGTGTATTTTTTTCAGAATTAATTGCTGTAGTAATAGAATCTTTTACTGCCCCAAAATCTATTAAAACTGGCAAATCATCTTCTTGACGCAAAATAATATTTTCCGGCTTAATATCCCGATGAATAATATTTCTGCTATGTATATAGTTAATAACCGATAGTAAACTAATCAGCATTTTATGAACATAACTATCTGTCATTTTGCCTCTAGTTTCTACTATTTTTGCCAGGGTTTCTCCTTCTATCCATTCTTGTATTAAGTAAAATTGACCCGCTGTATCGCTAAAATAAGCATATAATTTAGGTATCTGAGTATTAGTCTCCCCTAATTCTTCCAAAATGGCCGCCTCTCGTTGAAACCGTTGTAGTACCTGTTGGTAAATATCGGGATTATTTGTAACTACTTTAAGTTGCTTAATTACGCAGTAGCGACCAGAAGGCATTTGGGTATCTTGTGCTAAAAAGGTTTCCCCAAATCCACCACTACTGATGGCTCGTATAACTCGATAGCGATTGTTCAAAACTGTAGGTTTCACATCATTCATTAATTGATAATTGATAATGGATAATGGATAATTACCTCAAGGAAAACCGAGAGGATTGAATATAAGGAAATTCAAGAGCACTTTTCTCTTGGTCGATTGGATATGGTTAGGTAACCCATCCATCCCATCCTAGGTCATGCTCCGCATTCATGTCGGCGACAGCCGAAGTGCGAAGTTGTGCGCCAGCTAAACGACCGCTTTTTCTCTTGAAAGAGAAGGTTTTATACCTTTATTTTTCGGTAACTATTACCAATTTATGCTTATTTAGCATAACATACTTTTTATTAATGAATAATGAATAATGGATAATTACCTCTGGTTAAAACCGTACTTAATTTAATTGATAATGAATAATAAATAATGAATAGTGGATAATGAAAACTATCTCTAATTATCAATTAGAAATTATCCATTGGTAAGCATTTAGCCATCAGCCGTCAGCTATCAGCTATAGTTAGTCTAAACTCCAGTAAATAGGTTTTCAATAATTATTAATTAATAATTATTAATTACCTCTTCTTAAAACATTGAGGATTGGTGAAAAGGAATTTTTTTCTTCTCTTGGTTGATTGGATATGGCGAGGAGACCTCGCCATCCCATCCTAACGGACTGCTGCCTCTTTCAGAGGAGCTTCGCTAACGCAAACAACCGCTTTTTTATCCTTGCTCATGAGAGGCTTTAAACCTTATTTTTTCGGTAAGATTTTATCCTAGGGGTTTGGTCTCCAAACCATAGTCAAAATAATGGGATTTGGTTTCCAAATCCCTACAGTTTTTCTCACATCTCATTCCTGATTGCTATATAACTGATACTTGCACATATTTGTAGTCTAAAATTCCTGAAAAAAAATGAGAAAATTATTAGAGTTAACTGTTTTAGCAGTGGCAGTCACTGGCTTCTACACAGTAAATTTTCCTCTGGTGTTAAATAGTTCGAGGTCTTTTTTCAGCCTAGTTAATGCGGCTCAAAAAGATGGCAATATTCAGACAAAATATCTGGCAAATAATCAGGATAATGAAAAAATAAAGTCTGACTATCAAAAGTTAATTAATCCCCTAGTATCTATCTCAGAAAAATCATTGAATTTGCCTCTAATTCAATTTTCCGATACTACTTTAAAATCCCTAGATTTATCTGGTAATCCTTTCTCAGAATCATCTACTTTATCAAAGCGAAATGTTTTAAAAGAATTCCCAGTAGGTCCGTCTCAACCTCCCACAAGACCATTAATTGATATTCACTTAAATAAAAGTCGTCGAGAAAAAGGAATTAATAAAATACCACAATCAAATATTCAAGAAGACCCCAAGTTTAAACCAGTGATGGAGTATGCCATAAAACAGAATCTTGCTGAAGGTTCCATGGCAGAAATTATGCAGGCGATCGCTGATTATTTTATTGGTACTCCCTACAAAGCTGGATTATTAGACAAATCAAATCAAGAGTCTTTAGTAATTACTTTGGATGGATTTGATTGTGTATTATTTGTGGAAACTGTCTTGGCAATGGCTAGGGGAATAGCAATGGAAGATTATTCTTATTTAACCTTTATTAATCACATTAGAAACCAGCGTTACTGGAAAGGTCAAATGGATGGATATTGCAGCCGTTTACATTATTTTTCTGAATGGATTACTGATAATCAAAGACGTGGAAATGTTAGAGATGTCGGTGTTGAATTAGGTGGAGAAAGGGTAAACAAGCAATTATTTTTTATGAGTAAAAATAGATTTAAGTATCCACAAATTGCTAGGAATGATGCGAACTATCAGTGTATTGTTAGTATGGAAGATAGCATTAGTAAACTGAAAATCAACTACATTCCATACTATAAAATTAACAGTGTTTATTCTCAGCTAAAACCAGGAGATATTATTGCCGTAGCGACAGAAATTAATGGATTAGATGTTACTCATACTGGCTTAGTTTATCGTAATTCTGATGGTAATATTGGTTTAATTCATGCTTCCCCTGCTGGAAAAGTAACGGTTGCTTATGATTTAGAAAGATATATTTGGAATGTGGAAAGTGCTATTGGTATTTTAGTGGCAAGACCTGTCGATCCAAGATAATTCAAAATTCAAAATTCAAAAGTCAAAAGTAAGATTTCACATTGATAATTCAAAATTCAAAAGTCAAAAGTCAAAAGTAAGAGAAGTTAAAAGTTAAAAGTCAAAAATCAAAAGTAAGATTTTACATTAGAAAAAACTGTAGGGGTTTGGTCTCCAAACCCAAGCGCCAAAATATTTGGAGACCAAACTCCGCATTTATAAAATCTTACAACCGGGAAGAGTCTTGTCGCGCTTAAGCTGACAGCGAATAGCTGAATGCTTACTTTATAGTAGGGAGTTGCATGCAACTTCCCTACAGACTAAGGGAAAATAATTGATGAATAATAGTGCAATGTCTTTTCTTCCTTCTTCAAAAAAATCAACATCTATGACTCAAACCTCATTATCAGCAAATTCAGACAGTTTCAACTTCAGCACTCTAGTTAAAGATGTTAAAGTAGCCTTGATTATTCAATTAACTGGGTTATTGCTCATCTACCTAGTTAAAGTATTTCTAGCCCGATGGATGGGCAAAACCGAGTACGGAATTTATGAATATGTCATCTCTTGGTCATTACTCTTAGCAATTCCAGCAGGATTGGGTTTCCCTCGCACCGTATTGCGCTTAATTTCCGAATACCGAGTTAAGCAAGATTGGGGGCGTTTGGGCGGTATTATCCGTGGCAGCTTGTTACTGACCATATTGAATAGTATCTTGTTGTGCTTAGTCTCCACAGGTCTAATTTTATTGCTCAATCATTATCACAGCTTTGCCTACGCAAAACCACTTCTAATCGGGATTTGGTTGGTGCCACTACAAGCTTTAGTCCAATTATTTTTGGAAACAGCTAGAGCAATGAAAGATGTAACTTTAGCCTATGCACCCTCCCTAGTAATATGGCCAATATTATTGCTCTCAGGAGGATTATTTTTTTGGCAAAGAAACCACGCACTCCGCAGCATCACAACTATCGAAATGGCAATGGTAATGTTGGCGATCGCCTTATCATTCCAGTTATGGTTGTTGTGGGGCAAATTGAATACAGAAGTTGAGCAGACTACTCCCATCTATAACTACCGCGAGTGGATAAGTATCGCCCTAGTTTTGTTATTACAGGCGGGATTTAGGGAGATTTTAAATCAAACAGATATTGTGATGGTGGGTTCGGTAATTGGAGCTGAGGAGGCAGGGATTTACAGTGCGGCAGTGAAGACTGCTGAATGGGTAGCTTTTTCTTTGCAAACTGTTAATATCGTAGTCGCTCCTGTTTTTACTACCCTGTATGTACAAGGCGATCGCCAGGAGTTACAAAAGCTGGTCTCTAAAGTGACTGTCTGGATGTTCTGGTCTTCCCTAGCTGTTGCTGCTATCTTGATTATCTTCGCCAAACCTGTGATGGGGCTTTTTGGATCGGATTTTGTCGTTGCTCACTGGCAGTTAAAGATTTTGGTTTTAGGACAGTTAGTGAATGCTTTATGCGGATCTGTGGGATTCTTGTTGATAATGACAGGTCATCAAAATAAAGCAGTTTTTATTTATGGTTACGCTGCTTTAAGTAATATTGTTTTGAATGGAGTATTAATTCCTATATTTGGTTCCATTGGAGCAGCGATCGCTACTAGCTTGACGATGGCTATGTGGAATGTCTGGCTTAGTTTTCTAGTGATTAAGCATTTGGGTATTTACCCTTCGGTTTTTTATAGTTTCTTCCGGAGGAAAGGCGATCGCGCACTAGATTCTTCCTCTGGAAATAACTCCTCAAATTAGTCTGCTTCTTGCCAGTAAGCATCCACCACTGCAAAAGAATCTCCGAATAATTCTGAGTTTGGCTTTTCTTCCCCCAAAGCAGTTTTCGTTTTCCCATCGACAATACTCTCTAGCACTACCTTAATTTCTGGAGCTGGGTTTTTGTGTTGATGGAAACTCGCGATCGCGTAGGCAACAAAAGGATGAATATCCCCTAATTTCAAAGTTTCGCTGCCTCCCACGGTCTCCTCTAGCTGTTGCGAAGATGGCATTGCAGCATTTTCAGGTGCGTAGAGCAGATCGAGGTACAGGGGAATCAGTCGCGAAATAAGCTCTTGTGACTGAGGTGAAAAGGCGTAGGTCGCGATTGCTTCCCCAGGAACTAACAACTCTATTTCATTACTATTGCGTATTTTTTTTGTTGCAGAAGGGTAGGAAGCTACTATGTTATTAAAGACCTTGTTTTGAGACTGCACCATTAAATTGCAATTGAGCCTCTCAAGATTATCAATTTCCCAACCCAATTGCTCAATTGTTTTGCCAATTGCATATTCAGGATTTTGCCTGAGTTCGATTAAATCCAGAACTGCCAGTTTTTTTGAACTTCCAGGAATCCTAGATTGCAACAAATTCCAATCTCTGATTAAATTCTGCCATATCTGCAAATTATAACTAATAATTGTACCCGAAGGCCCTCCAGGTCGGAAGCTTTGGATGTCTAAGGCTTCTGTTGTTTGGGCTTTCTCGAGGACTTTGTAAGGATTGGTCATCCATAAGCCATTGCCCTTGTATGCTAAGTCAGTTAACAAGGATAACCATGATAAATGCTGTAAATGAGGCTCCCGAATTGTAAACAGAAACTTTTCAGGAATCTGAATCCATTGCTCCCAAATTTGGGAATGAAAGAAACGAGTAGTTTCTTTGACACAAATTGTAGCGTGGTTTTTCTGCTGGAGAATTTCTTCTATCTGCTCAACAATCAAGCCGCAACCCATTTCATAAATGTCCGCATCAAAGGGCTGTTTATTAGGTCTGAGGATACCTCCCAGTTTTTTAGTCAGACGCAAAAAAGGTTGATGAATTGCTCTATGCGCCAATTTTGAAAAAATCACTTCGGCCAGCGTAGATCCACTTCTATCAGTTCCGTGAATGTAAAATATGGTCGCTTTACCTTGGCTGACAAGCTGTTTTAATCTTGATTCGCTCATAAAAATTTTGTTTGTAGTAGGGCTTTAGCCCGAACTATAGATAGGGCTAAAGCCCTACTACGAACTTTAATTATAACTATTTAACCGTACATAATATAAAATCTAAAAGCGTTAATACTTCAAGGGATTGAAATCTGGTAGATACAGAGGTGTTCGGTAGATATATTCCTAGATTTATAAATGACAAATAGTTGTCTTTATTTATTTATTCTTCCCTCCATACCTATCTCCTTTTTATGTTTCCTTTACAAACAATCTCTAAGATTTTTTTCAGAAATTTTTGTCATAGTATTAATCTTAACTTTTAACTTATCTAGATTCTTATTATTTGCCATCTTCAACAATTTCACTACGAGATTTTTTAGCTTTTCTCTCAGGATTAGCTGTTAATTCTGGTGGCGATGACTCAACAGTATCCCACTTGTTCAACATATCTCTTAGTAAAATTTCTTGTTGATTTCTTAATTGAGTTACGCTAGCTCCTTTATTCAGAATTGTAAACCAAACAACTCCCTTTTCTTTTGTTGGTAAAGCTCCTCCTAAAGCACTAACATAATCTAGGGTTCCAGACTTAACTACTGCAAAATTTGGAAGTTGTTTCCGTTCATCTAAAATACCTTTATCTTTGCCAACTATAACAAATACATCTGCCACACTCATATTGTATTGCTGAAGATATTTATCAATTGCTAGAAACATTCCCGTAGCTGCCCGAGGAGAAATACGATTTTCTTCTCCTAAACCTGAACCATTAATTAGTTGAATTTCCTCTTTTGGTACTCCTATAAATTCAGCAGCTTTTGTCGCAACTACTTGATAACCTCCCACAGCTTCAGCTAACATATCTGCCATTAAATTATTGCTATATTGATTCATTTTCTTGACCAGTTCAGCTAGGGGAAAAGAATAATGCCTAATTAATAGTTTTAGATTTTCAGGAGGAGTGGGATAAACTTCTATAACACCATCAATTATTACTTGAGGTTTTGGCGTACCTGGAGGTAAAGTTTGATATTGACTTAAAGCTTCTCCCGACCAAATTTGACTATTAATTCCTTGTTTCAGAAAATTACCAGCAGTCTGAGGATTAGATTCAAAGTTCATGTAAAATTTACCGGTAATAATTAGATTCCCAGTAACTCTTTGAATCCCGATTTTATTTAATAAATTACCAATAGCGATCGCTTCTTCCCAAACAAAAAATGAGTCTTCTCCTCCTTGAATGACTAAATCTCCATTTAATACTCCATTTTCAATTTTTCCTGTTGTACCAATTAAGGTAATAAATTGATGGTTAGGATTAAAAGTTTCTAAGGCGACTAAAGAAGTTGCTACTTTAGTAATTGAGGCTGCTGGTAAAGGAATTGTACCTTGATGATTTGCTAATAAAGTATCATTTGATTGTATCCATATTCCTTGATTTTGTTGAGAAAATCCTTGATTTGCTAATGTAGTGAGATATGTTTGTACTTGAGTAGAAGCTATTTGTTCTGGATTATTTGGAGGTAATGTTAAAGGTTTTTGGGGAGTTTCAATTGATACTTGTGGGGAAGGAGTTGTTTCGGGACTGGGAGATGTTATTTCCGGTTCAGGAGATTGACATCCAGTTAGATATAAGGAAATACAGAGAGTAGTTATAGATAGTTTTTTTTGCATTTAAAATCCAGTAAATAAGTAAATGTAGGTTTGGTTTAGGAACTAAACCAAACACATAATATCATCTATTTAACTAGATTTGATATTGCCAAGCAAACTGAATGATTTTATTATATAAAATCCGGTTGAACAGTTGTCCGCAGCGATGAAGCGGAAGAAATCTCCTAAACCTCTGATATTGCTTCCTTCCACTTTGTTCGAGTTGCTGCGGACTTGGATATAATAATTATCCGAATTTTATATAGCAATCCCATTTTATTTGTGTATAAAAATCTTACTGATTTTCGGGAATAGGGAATGGGTAATGGGTAAGAGTTTTGGAATTTATTTCTAGTTTTTGAATTGTTCCAACTTATTTAGGATTGCTATATTACTATAACAATCCTAAATAAGTTGTAATATTTTAGTAGGGGTTTTGTCTCCAAACCCATTTAATTTTAGTAAATGTAGGGGTTTTGTCTCCAAACCGAACACAACATTAATCCTTTAAAGACCAATTAAACTAAATAATTCAGGTTGCTTCTTTATTTCTATTCCAATCATCTTTGAGTTTTAGAAGTTTCTTATATCTCTCTCGGTGCCCATTTCCTTCTCTCCGAGAATGGATCAGCTCATCGAATTTTTCGCAGTAATCTTCAACTATTCCCTGGAAAAAGCTGTTTAATACTTTTTCATCAGCAACTCTGTTTTCAATACATCTTGAAATCTCAACTATAGCAATTCCCAAAAAGCGTGAGGTACAAAATTTTAGGTTTGAGGGAACACTTAACTGGGAACACTTAACTGGGAACAGGGAATAAAAAGACAATAAAACAATAAAGATAACTGTACCTCACGAGCTTGGGAAACGCTATAAGAAATTAAGGATCTTAGTAACCTTATGTCTCTTTTCTTGATTGTTATTCTCTTCTGCTTCTTGAATATACATTTGTATTGGTTGTGAATTTTTTCTTAGATCATTTTCTTGAGTTGGGTTTCGTTCCTCAACCCAACCTACATTTACTTTTGGCTTTTGACTTTTGACTTTTGACTTTTAACTTCGGTGAAACGGTATTATGATTCAATATAAATAGTTTTTGTCAATCTGTGCCAAAGAATCTAAAATCAAATATTATTATGAGTAACAAAACAGGGCAAACTACCCTTTTAAACAGTAATCCCTATATAGAATTAAATAATCAAGGCCAAATTATCACTCTCCAACTGACACAAGACAATCATATATTAGGACGCGATCGCCTCCGTGCCGATCTAGTAGTACCTTCAGATTGGTTAGTTATCTCTAGTTATCACGCTGTCATCCAGAAAGTTGACGATCGCTACCATATTTATGATGGCGATGCTTATCGAGCAAGTACTAACGGATTATTTCTCGACCGCACCCGCATTACTCCATCTGAAGGTCATCTGTTGCAAAATGGTATAGAAATCAAAATCGGTCTCGACCCCCAAAACCAAATTCTACTCAAATATTTTGAACCAAATAATCCTGTAGCTTTAGCATCTTTGCCAAAAACGCGCTCAATATCTTTGCAAGATAGATCGGTGTTACTCGGTCGCGATCCTGATGCAAATCTAGAATTAGATGCTGCCATTGTTTCTCGTCGTCATGCCACTATTGAACCGAATGGTCAAGGTAATTACATTTTACGAGATTATAGTACCAATGGCGTTTTTGTCAATGAGATGCGGGTTAAAAATACTATTGTTCTGACTGACGGAGCAGTAATTAAAATCGGACCTTTTACTCTCATTCGTCGTGGCGATAATTTGGAAGTCTTCGACCCTGGCAACCAAATTCGTCTTGATGCCGATCGCCTCTACAGAATAGTCAGAGACCAACGGGGAAAGACACGAGTTTTGCTAAATGATATCTCTTTCGCGATCGAACCGGGGCAGTTTGTTGCTTTAGTGGGAGGAAGTGGAACTGGGAAGTCTACTTTGATGCGAACATTATTAGGAATAGACCCTACAACTAAAGGCAAAGTTTATATTAATGGTGAAGATTTAAGGAATAATTTTAATATTTATCGGACTCAAATTGGTTATGTTCCTCAAGACGATATTATTCATCCAGAATTAACAGTATCGGAAGTTTTAACTTATGCTGCAAAGTTGCGCTTACCTCCCGATATTAATGTTAAAGAAGTAGTCGAAAAAACTCTCGAACAAATAGAGATGATAGAGAGAAGAAATGTATTAGTTAGTCAGTTAAGCGGAGGGCAAAGAAAAAGAGTAAGTATTGGGGTGGAATTATTAGCAGACCCGAAATTATTTTTCTTAGATGAACCAACATCTGGACTCGACCCAGGATTAGATAAAAAAATGATGCAACTATTAAGAAAGTTGGCAAATCAAGGACGAACAATTATTTTAGTTACCCATGCCACAGCTAATATTAGAATTTGCGATAGGGTAGTATTTTTAGGTAGAGGTGGGCGGTTATGTTATTTTGGTTCTTCTAGAGAAGCTCTAAATTTTTTCTCTGTAAATACTGGTGACTTTGCTGATATTTACAATGAACTAGAAACCAGTGATGAAAATGTGAATGAATGGGTAAATAATTTTCGTCAATCAGAATATTATCGGCATTATATTTCCAATCATCTGAGTATCGATAATTTAAAATCTCCTACTAACTTACCTCCCAAACAACAACCAGCTTCTTTTTGGCAACAACTATTTATTTTAATTCAACGATATTTGAAATTAATTTTCCGCGACCCGATTAATTTAGGTTTAGCTTTATTAACTGCTCCTATTGGCATTGGTCTAATTTTATTTGCAGTTAGAGATAAAAATCCATTAATTGGCGACCCAGAACCTACTTTAGCTCCTTTAGCTTTGCGAGTATTATTTGTATTTACTTCTGCCTGTTTATGGGTTGGTCTTTCTAGTTCCCTCCAAGAAATAGTCAAAGAATCAGCTATTTATATTCGAGAAAGATTGGTGAATTTAGGATTATTTGCTTATCTAGGTTCAAAAGTAATAGTTTTGGGATTATTAGCAATTTTCCAAACTCTATTAATAGCAGGAGTAATTATCCTGGGATTTGAAAGTCCCCAGCCAGAATTAATTTCATGGGAAATAGGAGTTAGTATTACTACTTTTTTAACTTTAATAAGTTGTATTAGTCTAGGATTAATGATTTCCTCTATTGTTAAAAATGGTTCTCAAGCTAATAGTGCTTTACCTTTAATATTGCTGCCTCAGATTATTTTTTCTGGTGTTTTATTTGAGATGACAGGTATAGCTAGTAAATTTTCTTGGGTAATGTTAAGTCGTTGGTCTGTAGCTGCATACGGAGCACTGGTAAATGTAAATAAAATGGTGCCAGAACCAACTAAATTACCAGACGGAAGTACCGTTCCATTACCATTTTCTGGTTCAGATGTTTATAACCTTAACTGGGAAAATTTAGGTTTAAGTTGGGGAATTTTATGTTTACATTCGCTGATTTATTTAGTTTTAACTATTTGCTTTCAGAAACGGAAAGATATTATATAAACAGTTATCAGTTATCAGTTATCAGTTATCAGCTATTAAGTCATTAAATGATAACCTTGTAGGGACGTTTTGCTGACGCAAAGCTCCGCTAACGCTGCGCGACATGAAACGCATTTTTGTTATGCAACGTCCCTACAAGGTTATCATTTAATGACTTAATAGCTGATAACTGATAACTGATAACTGATAACTGTTTATATAATA
>JAAUYL010063437.1_pt1 | contig 17138 bp, 16 predicted proteins | sample 7278011 | NCBI WGS metagenome assembly JAAUYL01 (sample SAMN14350225, study PRJNA611818) | marine sediment metagenome | isolation source: surface marine sediment (1.8m) | place: French Polynesia: Moorea | collected 2018-08
TCTATTACCTCGGTTTCAGTATATTTACCTCAGTTTCAGCGTAAACTGATTTCTATGTAGCGAATTTGTTTACGTTTTTGGCATATTTACGCTGAAACTGAGGTAAATATATTGAAACCAAGGTAAAGCGCCATAGATGAACGTGGCAATATGCCGATGTCGATTTCTTGCCAGCAAAACATATGAGAAGGGCCATAACAATGGCTTGTTACATATTATTTAGGATAGGTGAAATGCGAAGCAGTCCAGTAGAGAAATCAAACTTGTTTCAAGCCTGGATAGTATAGGAAACTTCTGATGTCATCAAGCATGATAACATCACCGTGGCGACTTCTCAGTTTCACTTTTTTCGTCGCCATGAAGGGTCTCGTCGTATTTCTTTTGGCGATCATTTTCGCCGTAGTTGTGGCGGATGCCTTCGATGGCAATAAGGTTGAACGTGTTCTCGACGACGATCTCGATCTTACGTACGAGACAGCCGAGCAAATGATTGAACTGCCCTTGCACTGCTACCGGCAGAAGTATCCGTTCAAATTCACCAACACCCTGAACAATGTGTCGGATGTAGTGGAACCTTCTGTCAAGATTCCGATCTTCTCCGGATGCTACGATTGGCACTCGTCTGTGCATGGTCATTGGCTCATGGCCGCCATGATAAATCGGTATCCGGACACAGAACTAGCTGAAAAGGTTTTGCCCATCTTCGACGCTCAATTTAAGGTGCGTGTTGTGATTTCACTTAAAAATAAGTTTATACTTTAATACGCCTAACTACTTACGTAAACAGGATGAGATGGTGCAAACAGAAGTCGAGTTCTTCAAGACTGACAAGAGTTTTGAACGAACCTACGGTTGGTCGTGGTTTTTGAAACTTTACCTTGAGTTGAAGGCCAGTCCATTCGATGCCAACCACGGATGGAGCAAGACCCTGAAGCCCCTGGCCGACCACATTGTCGAAAAGTACAAGGACTTTTTGCCCAAGCTGGTCTATCCTCTCCGGATTGGGACGCATGCCAATACAGCTTTTGGGTTGATTTTTCCCATTGACTACACTGATCGTAAGACCTCAAATCGTAAACCATCTTCATTGCATATAAGCCAAGGTGTCGTTTCACAGAACTCCAGGACGAGGAACTAAGAGAGCTGGTTGAGCACAATGCAACCAATCTATTTATGGAGGACAAGGGCTGTCCTTTGACATGGGAGCCTAGTGGGACAGACTTTTTGTCGCCATGCTTCCAAGAGGCCGATTTGGTTGGACGAGTTGTGCACAATCCGGTTAAGTTCGAGGCCTGGCTCCGGGAGTTCCTGCCGCAAATCTTCGAGGAAGACTTCCATCTGGAGCCGGCAGAAGTTATCGATCGTACCGATGGCCACCTCGTCCACCTGGACGGGCTCAACTTTTCACGAGCTTGGAACCTTTATTCGATCCTGTACCGTCTTGGCGTTAATACACCTCAACCATTGAGGTAGGTGATCAATGAATTATGGTGATCACAGTCAAAATCAACGAGACGTTATTTTTCAGGGAAAAACTCATGTCAACCGCTGATGAGCACATCATGAAGAGCAAGGAATTTGTTGTCGGCTCGGACTATGTTGGATCCCATTGGTTGGCCAGCTTTTTGGTCTATGCGCTACAGATGCGCGAAAAGGCACTGGAAGAGCTCCAATAATTGAATCCGGAATGATAGCATTTCCACAGATTTTTTTGTTTAAATCGTGCATTTCATACTCGAAAGGGTTGTTGTACACTTGTGCATAAAGAAAAGATAAATCATATTGATGCCGTGGTCATTTTTGCAGGATTAACATTTTGCACATGTGACGGTCAGGGCATAATACAATTGATTCCAGGCAATTCAATGGTTTTATAAGTAAGAAATTGTAACTAGAGAGCGATATGATTGACTTAGCATACATAGGTTTACTTATATTAATATATTATGGTACAGAACTTATTTCATCGCGATGAATATAGTGTAATTGATATGTCTAAGTGATTTTTCCGGAAAAACTCTGTAGTTGCAATTTTGTCCAACAATCAATCCTTTGGTTTCTCGTTCCAAGATGTGATCTTTGGTATCGTATGTACATTTTCAAGTTCTGGCGGTGGTTGCAGCTTTACTCGATGGTGATCTTCTCGAAGTCGGAGTGCCACGCCGGAGGGGCCCGCTCGCCCTTCATGGATTTGGCAAAGTTGGTTCGGTATTCTGACGCTTTCGCAATGGAACCCTCGGGCTGGACCTCGCTGGTGTGGTCCCTCAGCTTGTGGATGACGGGCCTGGTGGCGTGGTTGTCTTGGTACACGGCGGCGGTCTCGGACTTCTTGGCGATGTCTCCCTCGGGCTGCGGGTGAGAATTATTCGTCAAAAAGGATCCAGTAAATGGTGTACAAGTATGCGTACCTTCAAGTGGTCCTGGAGCTTGTGGATGATGGGTCTGGCGGGGCTGAGGTTGCGGAACTCGGCCTTGACCTCGGAGAACTTCTCGAAGGCGCCCTCGGGTTTCAGGTGGTCCTTGAGCGGGGCAACAATGTGGGAGCGGCTGGCGGGCTTGGCCTTAAACTGGCCCTTGACCTCGGACTCGTCGGGCAGCGGCGTCGTCGACAGGCCGAGGCTGGACGGCCTCCTGTAGTTCGACCTCGGTTTCCGGCCTTGGCTAAAAGGGGATAAAAAGTTAGTGCATAATAGAATCAAATAATCAGATGATTTGTCTACGTAGATTAGATTTAGAAATATAATAAGCTTGTTAAATTAGAAAATATTTTCTTCTATTTTTAAATGGAGTGGTTTAAAAAGCAGCGACCTTGAAATACCTAGAGAGCAATTCTTGTTTTGAGGAGCATGGAAGTCATGATGGACAGAGGTTAAAATGTAAGTACGAGTATTTGGTTGCGCAAGTATATACTGAAGTCGAAAAGAGAACGGAAGTAAATCGAGAATGGCTGTCGTGAAGTTGTACTACAGCTGAGGATATCTACCTACGAAGAGGTCATAAAATCGTGTTGTTTGTAACTTTTGGAAATTGGAGGTGCGTTTTTGAGATCATCGAAAGAGAGAGCTTATTTAGTTACTTTACTTGGATTCTTTTTCAAACAGGAACATGGTCAAGGACTCTAAGGATATTTTTAGCTTGCTCAAGGAAATCATGCCACTTATTGTGGTACCTATGAATATGTCACAATGCAGCGTATGTGTTATTTTCTTTCTCCGAATGTTTGAAAGGGTGTCTGGCACGCGAGCAGTTATGTACAGTGATTTGTACAGTATGAAAAAAGTCATGGTAAGGACACGACGTTGGTGCAAGCAAGCGCATTTTCTTTTAAGAGAAGTGTGTTAATGCAATAATATTGACTTAGCTGTTGCAAGTGTGCCCTATAAATATATTGAGTAAATACTAAATATATGTTCTCGTGAAATTACTTCAGCCAATCTACTTTACCAAACAAATATCTACACCTAAACATATTGATGGTTGGCACAATGCGCAGTTTTCATGTCAACATTAAACACTTTTTACTTTTGTTTTATTGGAGGACCTCGTCTTGTATGGTGAGTGCACCAAAATGTAACAGGCCAAATAATGTGCACGTGAATACAAACAAAATTGCTGCAGTTCGTACAAGGGCAAATCACGCAACAACGTGACGACGTCCTCGATCGGAGGCCGGAGTGGGGGCTCGTCGACCTCGCCGAGATCGTCACCGAAGGGGGTGACGGGGTGGTGGGGGTAGTAGCAGAAGAACGGCGAGGGCAGCCTCGGAGGATAGATCATGATGGTCTTTGATCACGAAATTCGACGCACCGACTGCTAGCTAGCAATGAACTGGAGAGGCCGTCGCGAGCGACCTTGGAAGGACGGCCTTCTCTTCCTGCTTCTTGCTCTAGTGTCCTTTCACTTTTGTGGACCACAGTAATAATACGCAATCTAGCTCTATACTTTGCATGGTAACAGGCCCCAGCTACAAGTCATTTAATAACAAGGATCCGATCATATCATGACATCAAACTTCTGCCACTGTAACTGATGAAGCCAGGCTTTTTAATGGCTTTGACGTTAGATGACTTTAACCCTCTTCTCCAAGATTGTTCGCGCGGAGGCACTATATTTTGCTTGGTTTTATGGTGGCGGCCAACCACTGCCAATGAACACCGAAGCTAGCTTGGAACTGAACACGAAAGTGCATGGAAAGTTAGTAGGTATTTACCCATCTCCTTCCTTGTACACTGAGTTTTGCTACTTAGCTATACTTTAAAACTAAAGCTCTGAAATGGCTACAAGCTGAAAACAACAGGATAGTTCATGACATGCTGCATGGTAAATTGCTATTGTCATTACTGTGCTGTAGTCTCTTGTCTCTATTTGAGTCGTAAAAGTCTGCAATAGATGAGAAGGGCCATCAATAGAAAACTATTTATTGACAAGTTTTGCGTCCTAATAGAATTTGTGAAAGGGGTTCATTTTCCCCACAACGTACGAGTATGATAGTTTTTCCAGATTTTTTGCTGCGGTAAAAAAATGAAACGGTTACAGAGTCAAGGTGCATGGACGCGAATAGGATTTTGAAGTTAGACCAGATATTTTAAATGAGTGCAGAGTACATTCTTTATGGATCTTCGACGTGGATAATGCCAAGAAAATAAATATTTAGCTGCAGAAACTTCACTTATTTTAAACTCAAAAGGCTGTACAGGATTTCAAGTCAACATTTTATGATTTACATTTTACTCACAGACGAAAGAAACTGTCACCAAACAGCTCGATCTGCTGCCTTTGAAAACAAGTGCAGGTCGGATTTCAGTTTCATTTTTTGAGACAGGAGACAATTTCATAGATTCTTTCAAAATAAAGAAGTCTTACCTGAACAACTCCATCTCGGGCTGTCTTTGACGCTCGCGTCCCACTTGGAAACTCGAGGTTCCGGCGCTGGAAGTGCTGCTGGTCGAGTTGACGCTAGATTGGCGGGAGTAGGAAGACATTGTTGGCGGTTTGGGTATTTTTTGACGCTTCGGAGAGTTGAGAAAGCTTCGATTGGTGTTTCGCTGCGCGAACTACGGTTGACTTTAGCTCTGCGTGGGGACAAAAGTAGGACAAAAATGCAGTGAAATATTTACAAGAAATGCAAGGTGACTTCGATGAAATTGATTATCGACTGCTCCAGATAAATGGTTTGCATAGTCTAGCATAACAAAGCAATTGACGAGGAATTGTGTAACCTTGTCGTATGTGGTAGTGGTAGGTAAGTAATTTGGAGCCTGTTTATTATGCAGAAAGCAATTCCCCAGAGGGAAATTTGGCACATAAAATCGAATCAAGTGTAAACAACATTTACTTGCATTTTCGACGAGAGTCGAGGCAATTTTCTATTGGCCACTTTTAGCGGATGTAAGTATTTCTTAATCTACGTAAATGTACCAAAGACACCAAGGATCTCGACTCATTTTAACAGAAAATTCAATCAATTTCCATTTTTTTGCCAAGCATTGGATAACGTTTTTGGTTTTCTCCAATGAAATGTGATGGCGTCAATCATTTACCAAAGTTTCAATAAAGAATTATTTAGTTGGAAAATGCCAAAGGGTTGGTTTTCCACTCCTTGCGCGTGTCGTAATTCGGTTTTGGTGGTAAAGCTCCATGCCATTTTTTAGGGTGAGGCAAGAGAGGCTTTTTCGGGAGTGCAAAAAAATATTCAACGAAATTTTTTATGATGCCACCACCACCAGTCAGTCAGTTAGTCTGACTTGTGGTCATTTTTTACGTTTTTTCCACAATTTTTTAACAGTTAACCTTTGCAGGCAGTGATGCATCTAAAAAGAATTGCCTATAATTTAGGGTAAAAGCGATTTCAGTCAATTTGTATCTTAACTTTTCATTTTTTTCACAAATTCAACTTATGCCATTAATTGAAAAGCGAGACACGAGTCAAATGAGAAAATGCAAGTTTTATTGTTCACACGAAATTGCCGCCAGTCTTTATCTCCTCATCAAACAAGTTCCAGAGGCGTCAAACTGCATTTGGTTGCGCTCCATATAATTTTTTCGGACAGGCTTTGATCTTGATTTCTCGACAGATTCAAATTATTTCTACTTCTTTTTCTCGATTTCTCCCACCCTTGTCAAGAAAGGCGATTAAAAACTGGAGCCAATTCCAGTTATGCAATCCAATCAAGGTTTGCGGACAATGAGATACATAATTTGTATCACCGTAAAAAAAGAGAGCATTTTTCAATTGACAACAAAGACCTCATGTTAATTAACTTCATTACTCTATTTCAAATCATCCGTTAGCGAACTATATCTTAACCGGAACTTAGCTTAACAAAAAATAATTTCACTTACGAAAATGGGTGTGGATACCAAAAGGTTGGTCTTGATAGAGATTGGTAGCTTCAAAAGGCTCGACCGTTACCAATATGAGAATGCAAATTCCAAAAAGTTGGAGCAAAATTGCTTGAGCTGGCAAATCAATTCGACGGTGGGGGGTGGCTTGAAATCAAGTTACTTCTTGTCAGTAAGAAGTCCAAGATACAACTGGAATGTCGGTCCGGAGCAAAACCAAACTTTGTCCCAAAGGTCCGCCAGCCTGATGATCATGTCCACGTCCATACGTCCATGGCGATGTTGTTTGGTCTCGCTCGCGTTCGTCGTCTCGTCGCGCTTGGATGGACTCTCCTTACAGTAATTTGGCATTCTCAATTGGAGGGGGTGCAAGACTTACAACATAAATAGTACTTTATGGCAAAGGGATATCTGAATTATATCCACATACGTGTAATTGTTTCGCTGCAAATTCGGTCTAAAAATATCAGGGTTTAACATAGTATCTGAAGTATTTTACTTAGATACATTTCTTTTCTTTTGAAAAGGGTGCTTAAAGGCGAGTAACGCCAAAAACCCTTTTTATGTATGCGTTTTTTAGTTTAGATAATCGAGATAATTTTGGCCATTTTTAATTTCTTTTAATCATACACTTGCGTATATAAAGTAACGATTTTCAATTGTTGGATGGATGTGCCTGCAACATTTACGCAATTTTTGTTTCGCAGTAGTTTTTGCAGACGCAATTGACTGTTTTCAGACACCATAATTTTACGTATTTTGATCTTTCCTCAATTTTTGGATAAAATTGAGAAAAACACCAATTATGATGTAAACACAAGAAAAGGATTACAGAAGCCATTTTCTTGAAAGTTTGTCCCTGTTCCTGCCTTTTCTCACCACGGTTTACTTTTACGGGCAATTTTCTCTGAAGAAATTGCGATCGAAATCACATGCCGTGTAACTTCCATTGAAATTCAGAGGAAAAACAACTCTTGAATGGATCGAATTAAGGACATTTCTATAAATTCGAGGAATCGTCAAGTCATGCATGCAGTCAAGCAATGCTGCAACATCGGTGGTCGATTCAAGCTGGAAACTCTCAGGGTTTTCTTCCCCCTTTTAGAAAGAGCGTGCGCACTTCTTTTAAATCACCAAATTGCGTCCGACGCGTCACGATGCATTTATTTACAACTTCCTTTCATGATTTCAATTTTATTGCCGAGGTAACTGTGCCATTAATTCAATTTTACTTAAATATCTACTATTGGCTATACAAATACAATTTTTTGGACCAATTGACCAAACTTACCACATTTTTTTCTAAACATTCTAACTTCAAAATGTTTTATTTTATTTTCTCCTGCTTCCTGAAACTTGAGAGCGGGTTAATATTGGCTGGTGTGATCAGTCTTGTTCTTGTTTAATTTAATGGTCACGTACATCAAAGATCTATTTAAAAAGTCTTCCTGACTTTTTGCAGGAAAACGATGATTGGTCAAAACATTGTATTAAAATATGGATTCATAGATGGAGAGGGTTCCTAGAATTCTTCTATAGTTTCACGTATTTATTATTGTCTCTTATGATCATTGGAAGAGAACAACCCTGCTTGTCGAAAAAAATACCAAATGCCAAAAATAAATACCACCCCTTTCAAAATCGACACAGAATAGATTTCTCCGCGTATTTTTTTCGAAAAAATATTAAAAATTGGAAAACCAATTGGACTTTTGAAACGTGAAGCATTTTTACGTGCGACGATGTTTTCCTCGAAAATACTCGTATTTTCGTCATCACTTTCTGTATCCGAGTTCTCGCCAAAATGCAAAGTGTTTGGTCATTTTTGTTTGTCTAGAGGCAGTAGTCAACAGTGCTCGAAATAAAAGAGTTCCCATGGTTTTTTGTTTCCTCGTTAAATTCTTTAAGTTGTTAATCATAGCGTAGACCATATAAAATCGCCGACTAATGCTTGTGCAAAATTGATGCTTCCCTTAAATTTGGCGCTAAATAATTATCGCAAAAATTGGACCGTATAAATATAAATATAAAATATTTCCGGCAGACAGGATCAATTCGTCGAAAAATTGACAACATTCTGAAATAAATTCGGGGAGGACGACTTGAAATCCCTTCCGAAGATGCATAGGAAACAGGAATTTGGAACTTTTGTACTTTAAAGTTCTATTCTAACAAGATCACTAACAACTCTGCCAACATCCAAAAAACGCGATCACTTTTTCTTCACCTCTTTTCTCACCGTCGGGACATGTACAAAATCCGCTTTCTTTGGGCTCGCAATGTAAGTGCTGTAAGTAAGCCAATTATCACCCAAAAATAGCGTTTCATAAATCAATATATATCATTGCGTCAAATTAACCAAGCGCCACGTCCAAATTGGTTGGTCCCACAAAAACAATTGTGGTATTGAGAGGGTGGCAAGACCACCGCCAAGCCCTGAGGGATCCCGTTTTGGTTGCACTTTTAAACTCCTGAGCGTCACGGATGGCTGGCTTTCGACTCATCGGCAACGTCATTATTATCAAGAGCATATTGGTGTCCTGAACAGAGAGTCTCTGCTGTGTGCCTGAGCTCTTCCGGGATTCGTGTAAATGTTTTTGTTCTAATCTCAATTCTGGTTAGGTGAAGTATCTATATAACCAAACAAAAACTAATTGCTCCTCCACCAGCAGTCGACAAAATCTGTCTTAATCATCATTCCTGGTTGCCACCTTTTGTGCATTGCATTTATCCTGGACAAAAAATGAATAGGTTAGGGTAGTCGGCTAAACAAAATTTGGATTTTGCAGGGTGCTTTTTTAGAGGTACGAAAAATATCGCCTTCCGCAGAATTGATATTGATAAACAAGGTTGGCCTTGATTTTAAAATGGCCCCGATTTTCACAGAAATACGTAAAATGTTTTACGTGTAAACTTCATGATATTGCATTATAATTGGATCTGATGGATCGGTTGGATGCCTCGAGCAGAAAAAAGTAATTTTTGTCATTGTTTTTTTTCTTAATAGGTCCAGCCGTTTGGCGAGATGAAAAGATTTCACGATTTTTTCTAATTTCATGGCAAAAATTGTGACAATACTCAGAAATTACCGTAGTTTGGCTGTCAATTGACATTGCATAAGAAATCTGGCAAATTTTTCAAACATCCTATTCAGAGTTGCACGGTTCATTTGAGTGAAGAATCAGGATAATTTTCTTAGAAGTGTAATAGTTTCTTTTTTGTTAATATTTTTTGGAGTAAGTCCAATCCGCCGAAGGGGATTTTCTATCGGGAATTCACTAAATAGATTCTGTTTATGTGTGTGTCCATTGTGCAGAAAGAATTGGACTAATTGAAAGGAATTTGAACTCGTGTGTTGAAATTTGAAAATAACGAGACTTGCACTAAGTTCAATTGTCTTTATGCAAAAGAGAAAATGCTGCACGGCAGAAGAAACAATAAAAGCCTTGCAATCCCCCTGATTTCCGATTAAAAAAAACAAAGAACATGTCCTTAGATCTTAATATCCCGCCAGAAGCCAGACCAAATGCATCAATTTCAATGGCAAATGTGGAAGTGCAAACTGATTTTGAAATTCACACAAACTTCAGACTAGACGCTTTTTACTAACACTGACAATATTTCAAACACATCGAACCTTCCTGCTTTTCGCAATTTTTTTGAACACTGATAAACATTAGCAATTATTTTGAAAACGCCACCAATCGATTTTTTGGAGCACAAAGAATCAAAAAGAAACAATGTAAACTGACTAAAATTCATAAATTATCATGGGCTTAATTTGCTTGTTTGTGGTAATAATTGATTCAATTCAATATTGTGTGTTTTTAGCCTTATTTTTATTTGGCGTGATTTACTCGATTTCAAACAAGGAAGTTGGACGTAATTGCTATTGATGGCGTTGTAATATTTTATACCATTTAACTAATGAACGCGCCAAACCAGAACAACACAAGGTCGAATTTGTCTCCAAAGTCCAAAATAAAAAAACCGGTGATTAATGATGTTCATTTTCAGAATCTGTTGTGGTCAAACTGTTGCAAAGACGTGATCGTGATGGCTTTATAAAACACTGTTGGAAACAAAATACAGTGACACATATTTTTTACTCGTAATAGACATGAAGCAGTTCTGAAGAAAAGAAATCGTTTAGGTGGTTACACTAAAACATTTCAATGAATCCCTTCAAATTTTGCGGAAGCTAGCTGAAACAATGACAACACTAACGCAGATAAATTCCGTATTTGCCAATTATAATCTCGTTTATTTCCAGTTTAATTTAATAATAATGACTTTGATATGTGAGCCTCGTTGTCGTTTGTTGGACGGATATACATATGTAGATATATTTTTGTACTGGTTGTGCCTTGACTTGCGTTGCGACTTAATATTAAAGATTCTGACTTGAGGGTGCATCAGGTGTGTACGGTTAGTTATTAAATTATTGCTTGTTGGCTGATAAAGGCAACAATTACATTTTCTTGTCTGTGGGACGTAGCCATTCAGTGATGAGGCAAGTAACAGTTTAAGGATCAGCTGAAATGTTGTATGTAAGCCTTAAAAACTAGAAATCTTCTCTCGAATGTGCGTTCGTTATTTTTAATCACCATATTGTCCTCCGTATCGCGGCTTGTTGCTCATGTCCAAAGTCTTGGAGCTGACGGTTAGGATGCGGCCTCCGACCTGTGAGTGAAAAAAAAGCCAAAATCAGAACATTTTCTTCAAGAATTGGTTAAAAGTGTTTAGGATTTTGATAACGTGAAATATTGTAATTTGTGGGGACATAGAGATATTTCGTAGTGATTGCCATTTGCGTCAGTTTGCAAGGCTGTTCGCACAATGAAAACCAAAGTCCTTGGTTCTGGATTAATTGCAATAATTATTGTATTCTGATTTGAACCATTCTTTTTTTTATAAAAATTCGTGAAATGGCAATATCTGCAGTCCCCACGGCATAGAATTTCACGAATTTTATCAACCTGCATGACTGTCTTGTTGTCGGTGCCGTTCCCCGTTCCGTTGCCGTAGTAGTCGTTGGTGAAGTTGTTGCGGGTGCCGCCGCCGCTGTTCCTCGAGATGTCCTGGACGGTGTTCTTCTGGTCCTTCTTGTGAAAGTAGACCTCGAAGGCGAGGACGATCATGGCGATGCCGAGCCCGACCAGGGTGGCGATAAACACGCCACCGAGTGAGGTCAACGTAATACCTTTACGTATTTAATGTGAAAATGAGAACGTCTCGTCTTGTTCCGGAATTAGAAAATATGCACTCACCCTCGGAATCGTCAAGGGTCGGACAAAGACTTCTCAGGGTGGAGTTCCAGTACTTGGACGAAAGCATCTCGAAGTAGCGATCCTTCTGGAGCTCCAGGATCACCTTGCTGATCTCCTCCTGGAGATGGCTACCCTGCTGGACTGCGACAGCGTAGGGCTGCTCGGCGAACGGCTCGCCGACCTCGGTGAAGTTGCAGTTGTTGTAGTACTCATAGCGGATCTAAATCAAGGCCTGTTTTTGAAAAGAAAGTTCCCATATACTTATGCACTGTCAAAAACCTGTGACGCGTCGTGGATAAAGGCGAAAGTTCCGTCCTCGGCATCCAAGACCTTCTGGAATCCCGAGCTGGCCGAGGACACCATCCCCGAGGCCTTGATCGTCTTGAAGATGTGCGTGTACTGCTCCTTGATCGGGTAGTCCCACACTCTGTATCTGGACTGGTCGGCGTTGCTCGACAGCGTCATGTCCTTCCACTTCTTGTAGAGCTCCTCCTCTGCGCTGGCCATGTTTTGGAAGTACTCGAAGTAGGGCGAGTCCATGACTACTGTGTAGTTGATCTTGGATTGCTGGGCAAGTTCTTCCAGTCCGGAGACAGTGGTCTATAAAAAATGTGAATAAAGGGATGATTGTTTACAATTATGGCAATGTAAAAGTCGCCCACCTGCATACGCTCGACAGTCAAGAAGGCGGCCAAATTGGCGGTGAACGTGGCGAGCATGAGCACGACGAACAACCAGTAGGCGGCGACGAGGACGCGGCCAGACAAGGACTTTGGAGCCTCACCGCCACCTTGCGGTGTGAATGAGGTCAGAGCGAACCAGAAGCTTTCCTTGAGGGTGAAAATCCTGCACGGGTAGGGGTGGGCCTCCTTGTTGTTCCGGGCAGAGTAGGGTGAGAACCGATCGAGGAACCAGAGCATGAGAGCAGTTACAATGAGGGCTGCCAGAATTGCCATCCAAACCTCGACGCGAAGGACCTCCATGAATTTGAAGAGGGACCTCGGCCGGACGGGCTGGCGGATGATGATCGAGATGCCGGACTGGTCGAAATACGGGGCGACGAAGTCGACGACCTCCTCGCGTTCCGAGGTCATGGTCATGCCGGCCACCGCGATGTCGATTTGTCCGCTGACCAGATCGCCGATCACGCCGGACCACTCGCCATTGGCTTGTTTGCTTCCGTAATCCTCGGAATTGTCGCTGGGCAACACGATCTCGTAGTCGAAGTACATCCTCCGCGCCATCTCCTCGATCATCTCGATACAATAGCCCTGCAACTTGGGGTTGCCGTTCTTGTCCTTGATGACCATCCCGCGGGCGTCCAGCTCGTAGAAGGCCCACGGGGTGGTCGGGACCGTGCCGATCTTGAAGAACCGGGGGATCTCGCTGTGCTCGTAACCGGAGGCCTTCTTGAAGCCGCCGTCCGTCTTCCAGGTGCCGATGTTCATGGAATAGCTAGAGTTCTTGGCGACGACATTCATCTCCAGGGGGTACGTGAGGAGGTACTTGTCCTGCATGACGGTGTACGACCCCGAGTCAACGGTCCTCTTCATCTGCGACATGAAGTCCTGCATCGGCGACTTGTCGGTCACGTCGGCGTTGCACCGGAACGGCGTGGACAATTGCTTGCCGGCCGCGTCCAATGCCACGAAGGCCTTGGACACCTGTTCGGCGGCCTTCTCTACGAAAGTCGGGTTGGGACCGGAGAGTGACGAGCAGGAGCAACCGGATCCTGCGTACAAATTCAAATATTGTCATTTGAGATTTGTGCTGACTGCATCTTGAAAAGACTGTTATATTTGATATGCCATGCCATTCATAATTCATTCGACTTTGTTGAATGGATTTTTGAAAGTAGGAGGAGAAAAAAAGAAATCCTATTGCATTTTACCGGGCGTTCCGAGAACAGTGCAGCAGTCTGTGTTGGTCATGGTCAGAAAGGCCACCTGGGCCTCGAGGTTATTCATGGGAAAGTTGTTGTAGTTCCAATCATGGAACACAAAGGTCCATCGTGCATCTCTTTTCGCGAGATTCCTCTGTTTCGCTCGGCTATAAAAAAGGGGATATCAAGATTTGTCGAAGGCTGCATGTATAGTAAGGTCGGAAAAGGTCGCATTTAAATACTTATCACGTTTTGAGAGGCAAATGCTAATGGCAAATATTTCCAGGAAGACCTTTTTTATTCTAATGTCATAGCATAGCTTTTTCTGGTTTCTTTCAATTATTTCACTAAAACGTTATTGAGCTTATTGCATAATTAAAGAAATATAAGATTGCTGAAGAAAATATCTAATTTGAATCAAGTTCCATTACCCATAGATGTCGACGATCGTGTTCGTGTCACCGTGAGCAATGTAGAAGCTCGGCGACGGCCTCATCTTGCTCAAGCGGTCGAGCGCGTCGGACTCCTCGAGGTTGACGACGATGACCCGGATGTAGGAGTTGCCAATCAGGTAGTAGAGGCTCTGGTCGAGGTCATTCTCCGTCTTGAAGATCAGGGCGGCGTCGATGGCCTCGCGGTCGTGCAGGTAATCGTCAGCGGCCTAATCAAATCCGTGCATCTTTTGGTACATTTTTAGAAGGTCTTGATCTTTACCTTGACGAATTGGTGATTGGCAGACTCCAGTCTGATGTAAGGCATCCCGTTCTTCTCGGCTCGCATTTTGATGTCCTCCCAACCGCCCCACGTGAGGTCGACGATGGCGGCAAAATTCTGTTATGGATTGACTCAGTCAATTTCAAGTTTGAAAATTTTTATTTAGGTATCATACCCCTGAGCTGGCGACCTCGCAAGTGTTGTTGAAGGAAGCCTCCTCGTTCTCGCGGTCGACCTCGGACCTGACCATCTCGAAGGTGAAGGCGCTATTGGCGGACTGCGCCCTTGACAATCCAGACGTAAATCGGCTGACCAATTCAGACTGGGGAGTCGATCAAAAAAATAAATTAATTAAATTGATGTCCTTAAAATTGCTTTAAAAAGCTAAGTATGCCGTTGCTTTCAAAGGCCATTGCCATTGCCGTTAAAAATGTTTGCCAGCCATGAAAAAAGGCCAATGGATTATGATAATTACGCAGGACAAAGGGCTCAAAAAGTGGCTGCGTGCCATTATGAAATGTGTCGCTTGCTAACTCGCTTTTAGCATATTCAAATGGCAAACAAAATTAATTTATTAGTTCTCACCTGCGACGTTTCCGTGAGCAAGAGGAACCGGACCTGCTTCTGGCCCTTGACCACGGCCAGGGTGAGCATCACAATATACAAAAGCGGCAGTCCGGATTTTAGTGAAACGGTCGCCATCTTGATTTCGTTATTAAATCACGTAACAAACAATTTTAAGAAGGCGGTGGTTCTTATGCGGACTTCAGGGTCCGTCTAAATCCGAAAAGGGCAATCAAGGTCCGATGGGACACTCACGGCAATTTGCCGTCTCCACCGCCCGTCAACAAAAGGTGAAAGCCGAGTCGAACCGGCTTTCGCGCAGCAACTCGCCGTTTGTCAATATGTGGAAGGGGTACGGGTTTTGCAAAAAACCACACCGTTGTCCCAGCGATTTCTCCCGAGATCATCCCGCCTTTCCCGGGTGAAATATTACTAATTCCAGTGGGGCCCTCTTCAATAATATACGAACGACAAAGTTTTGTTCCCGCGCCAAGAGTGAATTTGTGTGAAGGGTATTATCGATTGCGTTACGCTACGCTGCTTCTACAACTTTCCTTCTGCTGAAAACTGCTTCACATACACAATAAATATCCCGCTTTTTATTCAGAGCCTTGAAAGCGTCGAGGTCCTCCTACCGGGGACTTTACATTGTGTCATTTTTGTTTATAGTAAGGCATCTCTGTAATATTCTTGGCAGGGTACTCATCAAGCAAACAGATTTTGCATTTATATGAAATTATCCGCTTTGAAGGTGAGTGTGTCAATGCCAATACGACGATAACAATATTCCTCCGTGGCGCGGTTTTGTACGTGAAAAAGCAACCAAATAGAAATGCCTTTTGGAAGTGGGTAATAATGCATACGAAAGCAGGCAGGTAAGTGGCCCTTGTATGAGGTGGAAAACCAAGATAATATGTGGTACACATGTTGTCTACATATGTGGGGAAAATTATGGGAAGGAATGCAGTCATGACTTTTCATAGAGATATGGCTGCTTGTTATGCACGAACTCAAGTCGGGGAAGGGGCGTGGTATTGAAGAAATTTTCTATGACAGGCAGGCACCTTATGTTATATCGGTGTTCGGGTACTTCGATTTAATTCAAATCGAAATTCGAACCGAGATTGATTGGTAAAATGTCCCCCCACGCCCCATGTCAAATAATCAATGTTTGTTGACTAGAAATCCCGGCTTTTAAAGTACTTGAGTCTCTACCACCTTTGGTAATTGTGTAGGCTTTGTTTGATTTGCTTTCATACCACTTATGCCAACTATAGAAAGGACAAATCGGCGCTCCGCTCACACACCTTCATGTAGCTCTTGTTGTCATTATAGGTTTTTAAGGCCCCACCTAAATTGCACGTCTTGAATCATTTTATTCCGATAATATATATAGCAACATATCATTTGAATTCTTGGCAAGGTAAATATGTGGAGCAGGCCCATTTGTGGAGCCTCTTATTATTGCGACACTGAAACGGTGATTTTAAATTCGTCCGCAGCGATTACACATTTCCGAGTTTCCTTTTGTCAACAGCTTTTTTACCATTGAAAAAAATATGCGTAAATGCTGAATACTTCTTGTGAATATATGTGATAGAAAAAAACTTTGCAGAACAAATGGTAAGTTAATGGCATACTGTACCTTAAATGCACACGTAAGAGATGGAAAGGTCGTTCGCTAGAAAGGAAAACTTTGAAAGATTTGTGGCAACAAAAGAAAATCCCAATCATTTCACAATAATGCTTGACGACTTTTTCAACGAAACATATCAAGCGATACCACAACCAATTCCGGTCCATACATAGAGCCAGAGGATATTTTGTTTCGTCTTAGCCATTACGAATGCATGTGTGAAATCTTACAAATTATGGAATCGACGACAAAAGATAGCTGGTAGGCCTCGTGGCAGTATTTCTATCTAACAAAAGTCTTCAAATTTTGTAAAAATTTTAATAACAAGACTGGAAATTCCAGCCATAACCCGCTCGCAATATGACTATAAAAACTACTACTTACTTTGAACTAAGTACTAGAAATACTAAGCAATACTAAGAAACACCAAGAAATACCAAGAAATGAAGAGAAATACCAAGAAATGCCAAGAAATGCCAAGAAAGACTAAGAAAGACTAGCATACTACTTAAAAGCTTACTCTATACATCCATAGCCAAACTTGTTTGAACATGCTTGAACATGCTTGAACATGACTCCTCAATACTATGCAAGTCTGTACATGTCCAAACTAGACAGAACTAGACTCTATCTAGTCAAACGAGGAAGTTTCACCTGAAAATGATGATGATGATGATCAACAACAAAGTAATATTTAGACCCTAGCGAGCGACTAGCTCGCGGGTAAAAA
>JAAUYL010018708.1_pt1 | contig 17108 bp, 18 predicted proteins | sample 7278011 | NCBI WGS metagenome assembly JAAUYL01 (sample SAMN14350225, study PRJNA611818) | marine sediment metagenome | isolation source: surface marine sediment (1.8m) | place: French Polynesia: Moorea | collected 2018-08
ATTTCAGGTTGATGCACTTTCCATTTGCCATTATTATTACGTAAAAGTGGCATAACAATAACAACAACATCAAACATCTTTCAACATGAAGGCTGCCACTTTGCCATGTAATCTCTTAATGTCTTTGCAGGAAAAACTTTAACGAAATAAACAACAAAGCAGGATGCAAACGGTCTGTAATTAAGCAGCCAGTTACCGAGCGGAGCAAGTGGCACAGCGAAGACAGTTTTCTAAAACAAAAGCCAAGAGTACAAAACCTATTGTAACTCTTAACCTTAAGGAACCGTTTGACCCCCTAGGGCCTTTTATTAGCCAAATACAATGCCTCTCATCCAGTAGTGTAGAGTACAAGATATCCAGAAGATATTTGGTCTTGGTTGTGACTTTTGTCTCTAAGCGGAGAAACCAGAAATATACGCCTACGTGGACTTGTACGGTACAAAGAAAGAGCGAATTCGTAACTCCAAAGGAAAGGGGGCTGGAAACTTTTCTCATATGTCCCAACTCCCAACCATGTACTAGAAAGCATTGAACTGTTGCTTTGTTTGCCATTTAAAATTGAATGATCTTGAAGTAGAAAGAGAGTCTTCAAGTAGAATTGTGATGCTTAACCCATCGACGAAGGTAAATAGACCTACCATACGTAATCCCTAACTATCTACTATGTAAAACCGAAACTATGTATCTAGAATTTGATTTTAAGCGACCTCGACTCACGGCTAATAATTGATTAGTTGTACTACTTGAACCCACTCAAATTTCGAGGATATTAAGCTTATTCGTACTTGTTGGATTGGAACGTTATGTGGCACGAAACCTTGGACGTCTACGGTCTATCTATATAATGTAAAGCATAATCTCTAATCTGTTCAAACAATTGCAGAGACGAGAGAACGAAGCGAATGTCCTTCCCCCTGTCATTCATTCATTTTCAGGGTACAAAACTCAAGACTTAAAATATTGATCGGCATCTTGACTGCTGTGCATGTGCTTTCTTACCTATTGAAGTATTCTGGTAACGATTCAGTGGACAGTTGTCTGGAATTGACAGAGTGCTGAGAGGGGACAGAAAGAAGGCGTGACGAACTGGTTGAAGGAGGTTTCCTAGATGTACCTCCCCCTCCTCCCCCTCCTCCACCTCCACCACCCCCACCACCAGCGGCCCCGCCTCCCGTAAGAAGACCAATAGACTCGAACTTTTCGGCCAGGCCTTTGATTTGTAGGGTATCAGCAGTCTGAAATATAATAGCAAAACGATCATTGGAGTAGTACTGCAAGACCGGAAATGCCATCCGCACCTTTAGAATATCTGGAAGCTTTTCCGAGGAGACGTTGACGACGCCATTGTACATGAACTGGACCACGGTCTGGAGGTCCTCGAACTTGACGTCCTTGAGGATGACTATGGGGTGTTGGCAAGGGTTGACACTGAACAAGGACTGGAAGTAATCCGAGCAAGCCGAAAGGAGCATTTTGTGAGCCTGAAAGCAACAATGTCATGGATTAGTTTTTAATTATGAACCTTCGACAACTAAATCTAAATTGGACAACAAAGCAAAAGAATCAAGGCTCGATAAATGAGTTTTACCTGCAAATGCTTCCCCTCAGCTGCCAAAGTCACATCGACGAGGGTTTCAGAATGATAAAGGCCAGTAAAGACGGACACGAGGTTCACGGGGTGATTGTTCCATCTCAGCGAGAAGTACTGCGTGCCCCCTCCGCTTCCGCCTCCACCCCCGGGGCCTCCCCCGATCGAGCCCAAGGATCCCGACGGGTTCGAGGTCAACTTCGACATGGTGGCGGCTGTCTTGGACTTCACCACCTTGACGACGATCTAGATAGCGTTGTCGTTAAGGGCTTGATTGCAGGCTTCAACAACAGCAGACGACACAGGTTCTGATTATCACCAAAAAATTCCGTCGAGGCAGGCAAAAATCAAATCATAAACACACTGCGGATGCGTCACGGGTGACGTCATGCTGTTTAAGAATCGCTTTGCTTTGCATAGTCTTTATCACTAACTCCAGAGTGTCACGTCGAAATCAGGTTCGACAATTTTGTCCTCGTCGGCGATCACCGAGATAAAGAATCGAATTCGAGTCGTCGATTGTTTTTGACAGTTTTATTTCCACGACATACTCTTGCTTCCAAGCACTCGCACAACCGACTGGCTAGGCTCGCCGATTCTGAAATCAATTTTGTACGTTTCACTTTGCTTCTTCTTTCTCTCTCACTCTCTCAAGGTGGAGGTCACAGCTTTTCCCTTTTATGTAGTCTATGGCATGGTAGCTTATGTTTCTTGCTGCTTCAACTACTGCTTCCGAAGAAAGGCCAGGGATATGCGATGCAACAAGGCCGCGAGGCCGTCGTGGCCATGGAGGCTGTCGGCGGCCTTAGCCATAGTGCGTAGACGTATCAAAATTTGCTCTCAGAGCTGCTTCCCACAGTCGCCGCTATGTTGTCTCCGAAATTATGAATAACCATACCTTCGCTTCAGCTAATACGGTCTTTGAATTGTAATTCACCACTCTCTGTTCTGTTCTGAATTGTCCATCTCTTGGGAGCTTAGGAAACTGCGTCGCAATTCTGAATCTGTATATCAAGAAGAAGGCTCTTCTTCTCATCCACATTCTGCACTTTCATTTTACTAACTCGCCTTGACCAAGTCTGTGCAAAGCTAAGTAGTCTTCTTGGACTTGTATGAGGATGGCGGCCTTGAATTTTCAGCCAACTTTCAGGGGAAGATGGCAAAGAAGTGAGGGAGAGGAAAGTTACGTAGCGACGGCCTCGCGGCCTCGTAACCTCCAAAATAATACACCTGCGCAAAGAAGGTAGTTAGTACGCGCTGTTGCTGCTCGCCTTGTCTTCACCACTGTCGTCGTCGTAGTCGCACTCGGAGCTGCTGTTGAACTGAATGGCTTTCACATGTTTAGACTTCAGTCTCGACTCGCGCGTTTTCTAAACAGAATCAACGACCTCACCGACGATGGCAGAACTTCAAAGCACTTTTGAGGTTTTCCCACTGCATCACTGCTGGCTGCAAGCACTTGAATCGTTTCGTAGAATCTTGATTTCTGTTCAAAAATTAAACCTTTTAAAAACTTCCACTTATTTTCAAAAATCTTTTTCAAAAAAACAGGTCGAACTAAGACCAATTCAGAGACGTTCATTGATGCAAGCTTGAAAATTGGTCAATTAATCTGATAAAAATGAAATTGATCCAACCATGAATGCATTTCTTTGCTGAATTTTGCTTTTCACCCTATATATAACGATGAGCGATAAAATTGGAAAAATGTTTGACAGCTTTCTCCTTCAGAATGCCTTAAAAAGTATTGCTCATTTCGCTAAAGTTGACATTTGGCAGCTGTTCCAGAATTGGATTTTTTGAAGCAAATGTGCTAGACTCACTATCTCAAAGTGGCTATTTTCGTTAATATAAACGTTCTGCTGTACAAAATTGCTCAAACAGCTCTGAACAAAAACTGGTTTGCGAGTTGACATTGCTGAGACCTTCGAAGTCGTGTCGATCAAAACAAACAAACAAAACTGAGAAAACAAAATGGTCAAGAATTTCAAGATTTAAAGAAAGAACCGACATCGCCGATCGCTGTTGTCTGACAACAAACGAGTCAATGCAAAACACGCTATACCTTCCCGACAAGATGTCCATGAGACGCAAGTCCTCGATCATCTTGAACGGGGCGAACCTCTCGCCAGGCCCAAGCTCCGAGATGCCTAGCAAGAAGTCGAGCTTGACGCTTATGGACCATCAGCAACACCAGCAGCGTTTGCACCGGATCAGCGATGCCTCGGCCTCTGGTAACAGCATCGACCCGGCGCTCATGGCCGCCGCGAAAGTCAACACACCGACGACGCCATCTGACTACTCAACTCACGTCGTTCACAGCGATTATGAATTGAACATATACTATGGCATCGGTAAGCCTAGATTTTGCCACAAGAAATTGGCTTAGATCCTTACATCAAATTGTTTCTTCAGTCAAACGGCTCTTGCTTCGGTATCAAAATCCCGTCACTGGTCTGTATCCGCCATGCTCATCGGACAAGGAGGTCGGCTCCGTTCGCGATACGCTCTATTGTTGCATGGCGACTTGGAGCCTCTGTCAAGCTTACAAAAAGGTCGACGACGATCTTGGCAAGTCTTGCGAATTGGGGAACTGTACCATCCTTGGCTTGAGGGGTATTCTCATGTGCTGGATGAGACAGGTTTCCCGGTTGGAAAACTTCAAGACCAAGCAGAGTCCGGAGCACGCGCTCCACGCCCACTTCAACCTCGAGACTGGCTTCGAGATCTTCGAGGCCGAGGAGTACGGTCACCTACAGATCGACGTCGTGTCGCACTTCCTTCTGTTCCTCGTTCAAGCGATCGCGTCAGGCCTAAAGGTGATTTACGCGCAAAGTGAAGTCAATTTTGTCCAGAACCTTGTGTTCTACGTGGAGCGGGCCTACCGGACACCGGATTTCGGGATGTGGGAAAGAGGATCCACTTACAACGATGGCACCTGCGAAGTTCACGCCTCCTCCATCGGGATGGCTAAGGCCGCCCTGGAGTCCATCAATGGGGTCAACCTATTCGGCACCGAAGGATCCCAGTGGTCCGTCGTCTATGTCGACATCGGTAAGTTCGCCTTCGGGTAACTGTCGTGATCTCGTGCGTGTGAATCAAATACTTTTTTTGTTTTCAGACGCCCACAATCGAAACAGGAGCATTTTCGAGACCCTCCTACCGAGAGAGTCGGCCACGAAAGAAATCGACGTCGCCTTGCTGCCAAGCATTTCGTTCCCCTTCTTCGCCACTCACGATCAAAAGCTGTACAAAGCGACCAAGGAACGGATTGAGACACTTGAAGGATCTTGGGGGTTCAAGCGGTTTCTCCGCGATGGCTATGGTTGCGTCAACGAGCCCGAGGGCTCCGGGTACTACCCCGAGGGCGTCACACAGCAGTTCGCGGGCATCGAGTCCGAGTGGCCGATGTTCCACGCGTTCATGGTCATCGACGGCGTGTTCAAGAACAACCACAAGCAAGTGGACAAGCACCAGCGAGCCCTTAAACAACTCATCAAGTTCACAGACAGAGGAGGTAAGAAAACTTCAGAATGAAGCATTTAGTGTTGTAAAACCGCTTTTGCAAATTGGATTTTCAGATCCGGTTGTGCCCAAATACTACTACGTTCCGGAAGAGTCCATTGCTGACGAGAGGGCCAAGCCGGGATCGTCGTATCGAATGGTTAGTGACGAGGGGTCCTCTTCGAAAAATGTCTATCTTTGGGGACAGGCCATGTTGATCATATCGGATCTGTTGGCCACGAGTCTTCTTATGGTGAGTTCTTGCAGTGTTGTGATACTTAATCGGCAAGTCAAACATGAGACATCAATTTCAGGTGCACGAAGTCGATCCCATAAGAAGACATTTGCCGTCCGCGACGAGGCCTAGATTCCATGACAGATATTCTACTTTCGAGGTAGGCTTTGATTTTGAAATGCATCTTTTCAAGATGATTTGTGCTCTTAAATCAGCACAATTAAAAGCACGATATCCACTACATCTAGTTTTCTAATGAGTATATAGAACTTTGCATAAAAAGTATCTAAACTTGCACCTGAGTTTGTAGATAATTTTGTGTTTCATTAATGCTAAGACATTTTTGATTTCTTCATCTCGCATGTGTTCCATAAACTTCCTACTTCCGAACTGGACTCGATCACCTGCTACTTCTAAATATTTTTGACAATGCCGTCACAGAAAGGACACGGCCTCGATGTAAGTTTCATTTAATATTTTATTTTGCATTCCACCTTTTTTGGTATTGCATATTTATTATTATACTCTGGTTCCAATGAGATAATCGTAGACGACCTCGGCGGCGGCCTCGTCGCTGTAATGAGGTCTATTTGTGAGGCCGATCCCGGAGGCTGAAGAGTCCTCCCACTTATTGTGGGGGAAAATTCGCGGGAGGGTCCCACTCAAATCCATAAAAAACTGCGACTGTCTCCTGACTGGAGGTCGTTTCGGCAATGTCTTGAAATAAGCCCAAATACATAGGATGCAGTAGACCCAGCAGCCAAAAATAATCAGATAAAATATCGGCACGATTGTAACCTCCAGAATTTTGCCACCGAGCGTCAGCTCGTAAATGGCGCATGGAAGCAAAATGATGATGTACAGAATGGACCAGACCAGCCAGGGCAAAACCTTCTTTTTGTCTTTCTGGAAAAAAATATGCTGGTCACTTACTTTTAGAACGCTTTGAACATGACTTACTTGTTTTATTCCCTTTAGCAATAGTATTGAAAATCCCAAGTAAATGGCGCTAAGGACTGTGCTCACAATTAACAACGGTTGAACAACTGAAACCAAGCAAATGTCAAACGTAATGTTCACAGCAATTGAATTTTCTGACCCAATTTCACTTTTTTTCTTCAGTTGAGAAAAGGTTTCTTGTTTGATGACGATGGGAGAAAAAGAAAAGAAATGGAACAGCACCACATTTGAAAAAAGTGCAACTCACATGTTTGCATTCTCTTGTCACGTATGCTGAGTTTTACATCCCTCCATTCTAAAAATAAGAGCAAGAGAAAAAAACATTTGAAAAATCCATTTTGCACTGTTTCTGTTTGGCAATTTTCACAAAGTTACCTATCAAAAGCCCGACCTCCATAAGAATTGCAACCGCTGATGATATCATGAATACCATACCAATGACCACTGCTCCATGATGTAGAGAATAGCAGCAACAGCTCTTTTTTAGCGTGAACATTTTCACAACTTTTTTGGGTCACATTTTTATTATCTTGTAGATTATTGAAAAAAAACTGGTGAAATAACTGTTTACATTTTTGCACTACACTAGTCTACTTTTATCACCGAAAGCCAATGCACTGCCTGCGCTGTTGCCTTTTGAAGTTGCATATATTCAAATTTCGTCAGTAGCGAAGAAAGATAAGGATTGAAAATCAAGGCTCCCTTTGTTTTCAGACTTAATCCGTGCATGCATTGAGTCATACGAAAATATGAAAACTGAATGAGAACCTTATATTTCCAGCCAAATCCACATGACACGATGGTTCAAATTGTGATGATCGCCGAGTCGAGACGTCTCCAGGCCAAGTTAAAAACCTTCGGGATCGAAACTCAGACCCCTGAAGAGATCGAGCCCATCCAAATCTGGAGCCAGTGGGACATGGTCAAAATCTTTGAAAGGTTGGGCGAATGCGAGCAACTCGGGATGACTGGCAGGCCGGCGAGGCCGATCGGCGCGCTAGGCTCGAGCAAGGTTACCCCATTAACCCGTTCGCGACAGAAGACTCGAGACTAAAACTTTTATTGTAGATTTATCGAGTCGGAGGCCAGACCGTGATCTGCTACCCGCTGATCTTTTCGTCGACCGAGTTCTACATCTCGCACGACCTCGCGTTGCTGACGGATCACATCAGGACCGACATCAATTTCATCAGTCGACGGTGGAGGCTGCGAGGCCGCCCGACCTACTGCATCATCATCACTGAGGCCAACTTCAAAGACCACCAGTTCAGCGAAATGCTCGCCCTCCTCATGGAGATCAGGAGTGAGTTGTCCATTTTCACGAATTTTATGCCAAAATCGCTACTGAAGCTTGCTTTATTTGCAGAGCATACTAGTAAGTTGCTTCGTGCTTGATGTGCCCTAAAATTGTCTTAAATTGCATGATTGTTGCTTGCTTTAAAATGTCTACGTATCGATGTCCTCTAAGAATGATTTCTTCGAAGACTCTAATTCGATATCTTTTTTGGTATTTTCAGGCCTCAAATTGGACGGGGTCAAATTGTCACTTGGAAGATTGCAGAATCTGATGAATTCTGCTTGTGTCGAGCATCTTGACTTTTCCAACAACATCAACTGGGCGGACTTGGATGTCGAGCCCTTCGTTCAGCTACAGCACAAACCCACCCTGACCCACATCGAAATGGCGAAACAGCTTCCCAAAACAGAGTCCATTCAAAACTTTCAGGTAAGCACAAACGTCCGTTTTTGTAGCAGTTTGTAAATTAAACCAACCTCTACCCATTATGCAAACAGTCTTCAGTTGTCGTAAGTTCTATTTTTTTGGGAAACACATCCATTTGCTTCTGCTTTGCACTCGTCCTTTGGTCCAGATTTTCTTTTTAAACACCAACATGTTTAATTTTCATGTTTTATGTTGACCTCTATTTTTTAGGTCGGATTCGAGTCCAAGTCCAGCGAGGAGATCGTCAAAGTCATCGTGAGCACGGACCATTTGTACCAAAAAATCCAGCTTTTGGGAATTCTCATGAAACGACACGGAGACGACTTCCAAGTCGACAATCTAGGCACAGGTAAGTAATTAATTCTACATAATTGCTAATTAGTAATTAATATTATTGTCCTATTATATCTGTAAGAAAAGTGTCCCTTTTTTCACAAAAAAAGTAGCGAGTTTGCCAATTTTGCTTTTTGTTAGTTTTTCCCTATTATCCACAGAAAAAAAGAGTCTGGAAATTGGATTCCTGTGACTTGCAGTTTCCTAAGCCAAAGAAAGAAAGAAAAGATTGAGATTGCGCAAATACTTAGCTTGCGTTTTCATTTTAAATCCTAATTTTGATATACACATTATTGAGAGGGTTTATGGTGCAACCATTGACAACAATTTTCGGTAAAGCACTTACTTACTTGCCTTTTGTAAAACTAGAAAGTGAATCTTCTGGTCATGGAACATTTGATTTTTGGCAACGTCGTTACTGTAATTTTGTTTCAGAGGGGCAACAGAAAAATTATCAACACTTCAGAGGGGAAGAAGATTAACTTATCCCAGAAAACAACTATTTACCTTTGGCATTTTCTAAAAATAGTTACAACAGTCTTATAATAAAAAGATGCATTTTTGCGGTCTAAATTCGGTCAGCGAAAAATGCATCGTGCCCTTTTAAAGTGAAAATTGTGGTTGTACTGCCACACCGCATGTCTTGAACCCTTTTTCCTCCTTCGTGCAAATTCACGAATCTGTATGTCTTTTTTTTGTTCTGGCATAAAACTTGTGAAATTCCCTAGGAAAAATTTCAGTCGGACAGGACCTTGTTCCTACATTATCGACTGCAACTTGCCAACGCCAACATGAGGAAAAATCTTGTGATGCGATACGGTCCAGTAAATATTTCTTGAAATTGAAAGGAAGAATAGTAGAGCGACTGCTAATGTCTGTCTTATAAATTAATTTAGTAGATTTTGACAAATTAGATTTTTTTGAAAAATGTCCTCATAACCCTTGAAATCGACAACACAATAGGCAATCAGATTTTTTTTTCGTGAGAATCGCGACACTATCAAGGACAGAGTTTAACGGTAACACAGAAAATGTTTAAACGTGCGGAGACAGAGGCGTTCACTTGAAGTTGTGATTTCACGTGAAACGCGTCCAAGCCAAGAGCGAAGAGAGAAAAAGAGGAGTCCTCAGCATTGGCAGCACAAAGATATCAAGCAACGTCATTATCGCCACCGCTCTCAAATCAGTCATCGCGAACTCTTTGAAGCGAAAACTGGGAAAAGTAAACCAAGGGCGGCAAGAAAAAATATGTGAAATCATGAAAGAACAAGAAGAGGATTCAAAATGAAGGCATACCTTAAGCTGGCCTCGTGGTTGATCTTGATAGTTGAGGCTGTCGAGGTCACCGAGGCCATGCGATGCTGGCAATGCGCGGCCGTGGATGGGCGCCGCTGTCCCGAGGATGCTCAGCTCGTCAACTCTCAGGCTCACGATTCTTGCATCACCTGGAGAGTCGGCAACGGCACCGTTCTTCTCCAGAATTTGGTCAGGTTCAGCGAGGAGTGCACCGGCTCCAAGATCAACTTCTGGTCCAAGTTCATCGACCTCTACTACCAGGGGACGGGCGGCAGTGTCCAGTGCTGCTCAGGAGACGGTTGCAACACCGGAAGCGTGACGGACGACTTCACGAACTCCATTTTCCCAGACACACTTCCGGCCGAACTCCCCGGTGCACCCCTGTCCGGGTTCTTGCAATCCCAAATTGCAGCGGCCACGCAACAACAACAGCAGCAGCAACAGCCTCAGACGGCCGCATTGTTGACCTCGAATCAGCAGCCGTTCAGCTTTGTCGGGCCATCGGGATTCGTCAACCGCAACACCATCCCGACCACGAGCAACAACCTCGCTGCCACTGTCATTGACAACCCAATACTAAACGGTGCCTCCGACCTCAGTCTAAGCGGATTTCCTCAGCTTTCGGCAGTCCAGCTGGCTGTGTCGCAAAATGGAAACTGTCAGCAGTATTTCGACAAAATCGCCGCCGAAGAATGGTTGCCACGAATCTTGGTTCCTCTGACTTTTGATCGCGCGAGCGAGACCAAAGTCGGCGTGTTCTATGCCAAGTTCAAAACCTACAACTCGAACAACGACCACGTCATTGTCAGGCTCATCGACAAGCGCAAGTCCAATTCTACCATGTACTCCATCAAGTTGTTCAGGGTTGGCACGGTGTCGATCAGCGTCAGCAAGCTCGAGGCCGACAACTTCGGAGAGGTCCAGCAACGCGAACTGCGAAAGGAGTCGGTGAACAATGCCATCAACATCACGGACACGAGGTACAATGGGTTCTGGTTCACCGTCAAGAACGAGGAGATCACTCTAGGGCTGATCGGAGATCAATTGATCGAGCCTATGATCCTGTGGAACGACACCCTAAGGGAAGGACCTCGCGATGTGACATTCTTCGGCCTCACAACTGACCAAGCCTCGGCCTCGTTCGGCGTCAATTGCGACGTGCCCAACCTCCATTTTGCTGACACGTGCGTGACGGACGAGGATTGCAAAGACTTTCCGAACACCGTTTGTCGCAACGAACCGGTTAATCGAGGCCTCGATCCGGGAACAAGGGACGAGCCGTTCGAAGAGTGGGAAGATCGCGATTTGCTTTTGAGATCTTGCTTTTGCAAGCAAGGACACGTACGGATCCCTCAATCCCGGGGCTGCTACGATCCGATAAGAAAGGTGGTTACTCTTCGGGACGCCTGCTTCGCCGATTACCATTGCAACGATCTTCCAAATACTCGGTGTGCTTTCGACAGAGACGTGCCGAAGTTCAACAACTCGTGTCAGTGCGTCAAGGGCAACAAGCCCTTTGATCCCGATCCCAGGACCGGCCTGATCGAGGGATGCGCTCCTCTGACACAACAAGATAAAGCCACCGTCCTCGGATGCTCGGATCGCTTCAAAGTCACCGATGGTCCCGAGTGGGTGCCTGAAATACAGCATGCTACCGAATTCGACTCGGCATTTGGAGTCGACGTTGCCACCGTTTACGTGAACCTCGGTCCGACCATCACCGGCAGCCTCGAGGACGTGGCCATCGTAAGGCTCCTGGACGACCTCAAATCGCCCCGGAAAATGTACACGGTCAAATGGTATCGACGCGACGGCAAGATCGAGATTTCCGAGTCGACCCGAACCCGGAGTTTCTTTTTTGAAAACGAACGCGACATTGAAAGAGCTTCCATCGATGACATCGACACGTTACAGAGGATGCAACAAGATTATGTTGGCTACTGGATCCAATACAAGTACGAGGACAATGTCGGTGGCCAGCTGAGCGTCGGCCTCAACGGAGCACCTTTCAGTAGCGACTACGCTCTCGTGAAATGGGCGGACACTTCCGGAGCCGCTATGAAATCCATCAAGTACCTTGGCTTCACGGCCTCCAAGGATGCCATGATCAACTTCGGTGCCAACTGCATCCTCCTCAACACTCAGATCGGCCTCGGCCAGAACCCCTTCGTGCAAATCCAGCCGACGTCGAGCTTTTCGCAGTCGCAACAACCGCTGCCACAGTCCAGCAGTATCAATCTGAACCAATTGCAGCCTCAATTTAACTTCGCCAGCCTCGCCAGCCAGGTCCCACCCCGTAATCTGTTGAGGAACACGGCCTCCTCACAGCCCCAGATCTTGACTCCGACCTCGAATACGAATGTCCAGAGGCAGGTGATACCCCCGGGGGCCAAGCCGTGGGAGCTTCCGGCACAGGGAAATCCGGTCGAGCTTGAAATCGTCACCGAGCCCGAATCGACTGTGATCGAGCCGGTGTTGCGGAACCAGTACTTGACCAAGTTGAAGAGGCTATTGCCGACCTTCTTCGAGGACTTCAATCGCGGCGAAATCGAGTCCATCCTCCTTGGAATGAATAAAGAAAAAGGAGAAGAACCACCTTTGGAGGCCAAAATGGAGTCCGAGGCAACCGATGAAATGATCCCGGAAATTCCACCTCCAAGTCCCAAATTTAGCCTCGAAGATCTTGGCCTCGGCCTCTCGCGACGCAAAAAGAAGAAATAAATTTCGTATTAGGAACTGCATTGTTTAGCATTAAATATCACGCGATCTTAAAGTACCTTAAATCTCTCTCTCTCTCTTATAGATACATTATACAATTCTAGTTTAGGTTTGTTGGAATAATATTGTACTGTACGTATCTACTTAAATTAAGCGAAATAAAGTATAGAGTATTGTGGCCATTTTAATCCTTGTTGTTCCTTCAATGAGTTTCTTCTTTAGATCCATGATGAGTGATACTTATTTTTCCAGTCCGTTCAATGCTGGAGGACCTGAACAAGAAGGTGGGCAATCTTCGTTACTGGGCGGCTGTCCGCTATTCCTCATCCCTTCTCAAGCAGATGATCGACAGCATCAGCCCCTACATTACTCAGATCTTGGTCAATGGTGAGAAGGTGGTCATCTAAAAATCCTTGTATTTTTACGAGTTCTTTTTCTTTAGGCAAGAAAGTAACGGTTGGTACAATTGGGATGTCCTACACCCTATTTGACAAACCGATGACCCCAGCCGAAATCCATGAGGCCCTCTATTCAAAAGTCCAGCCGTACAACATGATCTCCGCGGTCCTCCAGCAAGAGCTAATTGTCTACTGCGGCAAGTTGATCGCGTCCGACGCCGAGTTGTTTGACGGCATCCTCGTCGTCAGGATGGGGTATGTCGGGAGCCTGATCATTCGGGTCTCTTTACCAACGTTCACACACGTTGCTGTTGTTTTTTCAGGTGGGTCTTGAAGTCGTTGGAATTGTACCGAGACATGACGGAGGACAAGCCAGAGCCCATCGAGCATTGCAGCCCGCACACGATCCGCAAGCTAGTGTACATCGTGCTCAAGGAGAGCCGAGCCATCGACTTAAACTTCAGCCACAAGAAGGACAAGAAGAAGGCCGCCGAGGATGGTGATGACGTCGACGAAGTCCTTGACCTCGACACTAGGAAGCTGTCGTCCGGCAAGAAGTTGAGCGTTTACGATGTAAGACAGCTGAGCGGATGCCTGCTCCGAGTGCCTGTCAACTTTTACAGCGACATCTGGCACATCCTCAAAAAGACCAAGGGCGGAATATACATGATGGATCGGCACCTGCCTCAGGAGCCAACCTGTTCCAAAATGACCAGGTATTTAATTCAGTCCAGTATAAAGATAAATTCGATCGTTCAACGCCTGATATTTCAAGCACGGAACTGAGCTTCGCCTACCTCTTTGAGAGCATGCTCAATGTTTACAAAGAGCCGGTGTACAAACAGATGGCGGTGGAGTTCTTTTCGGTCCTGTCGAAGATAATGCAGCGCCATCCCGAGATGTCCTTGATCGAGAACCTCCGGGTCGAGGCCATGATCGACTCGGCCATCGGCCTCTACGCCAAGGTAAGTTAAATACTTAGTGCCTGTGGTGTTGACCGCATTAACCCGTCCGCTAATCTGTAACCTTTACAGGATCAGAAGTTGGAGATGGAGGAGGCCAGGACGAAGTTCCTGCAGGAGTCGGTCTCCCATACTTCTGCCTATCTCGGGAAATCCATCCTGATCAAGTTGTTGGACGCCAAGAGCCTGTTCCAATTCGCCACGGACGCGGCGGCCTCGGAATTTCATTGTCAAGTGCAATAATGAAAACCCAGGAGTTCGGTGCTAAGCTTCATATTTTTAAGTGCCATATTTTTAGTGTGCTCAAAGTGAATCGCTCCTTAGAATTTCGTCAAATTTGAATCTTACAATATTTAACAATAATAGAAAACCTGAAATTGTCAAGACATCATAAAATGCAATGTTCACTTCAAGATAATGAATTGTCCAGAAAGCCTTAATGAGCTGTAATATATTCCATGATATCCCCTACAAACAGACTGAAATAAACACATTTTCACCATAAAAGCTTTTCTCTGTTTCTGCTTTAAAATCCGTGAAAAATCCAATCGGAGTTTCTAAATTGTTGCCGACACAGACGGACACTTTTCTTTCTTTTGTACTTACTTTGAAGTCGAACGCAACAAATGCTTCCACGTTTGTCAGGCTCTCTATACAGCTGGAATTTTATTTTCCAATGTTGGATTGTTGAGCTTCAAGAACTTTTTGAGCAAATCAAGTGAAAACTGGACTTTAATGCCTCTATGTGTCTGGAACTACAAAGTACAAATGCTTGTTACAGTCGCTGAATCAACATGGACGCATTATCCTCTCAAAACAGAAGCTAATTCACTTGGCGTTGTTTCAAGGGAGACCTCTCGACCTCAACTTCGTCTCCCGCTGATTGACGTGTAACAAGAAAAAGAACAACAATGTTACTTAAAAATCCGCGTCTGCCGCAGCCTCCAGTGTTACAGGAAAAGGAATGTCCACTTGCTCAGCCCCACAATCTTCTATGACCACATCACGGACGGGCCTAAAGTTCCGGTCAAGCTGGACATTTTTGATCTTGTTGATGACTTTCACCCCCTTGATTATTTTGCCGAAGACCACGTTGCTCCCGTCCATATCGGAGGACGCGTTGTCGTCGGTCAAGATGTAGAACCTGGAGTCATTGGTGATCTTGCCATCGTTAACGTTGTTTACCATAGCGAGCCATCTACTTACGATAGATGCCCTCTCACTTCCGGTTTGGTCATTTAAAAGTAAAGCTTTATTATTACCCTGCGCCGTAATTTTTTAGGTTGAAGTTTTCTCGTGAAAACGGGCCGCCGTACCAAGAATCACCCCCTGTTCCGTCATTGTTTATGATATCACCGCCTTGGATAAACTTTTGTGGCACAATTCTATGGAACTTTGTTCCTTTGTATTTTAATCGATATGTTACATCGTCATCCATAGACATTGAGTCCTTCGCAAAAAAAAAACTTAAGAAATTAGGTAGCCATTTCCTTGGTTACCTTCTTACTTTGGCAATCATTTTAAAGTTTTTCACTGTTTTTGGCACGTCAAGACCGAAAAGTCCAATTTCAAACTGGCCTTCGAATTTCCCGCCAACGCTGATGTTCATCCAGACTACATGCGTTACATAAGGCTCATACATATCGTTTCGAAACTCGTAACCTAAAACAGACGTTGAAGGTATAGTTTTTGTAGATAGATAATTCACAAAATTTAGTAAAGAAAGCACCCGAGGAATTGGTAATCGAAAGTAGAAGAAATACACTAAATAGTAAGCTGATGATGTCCATATTTATGTTTTGTTTCGAATATTTTCACGATTTCACAGTTTTTCACAGATGCCCAATTTGCTATCAAAAAGACCAGGTGTGCACGAAACGTAGCCCTGCGCTTTTGCTACGCGAACGAGGAGTGCGGAAAATAAAATAACGTTGAAGAGAATCAAGAGATGTATTATTAGCTAAAATGTGGTAAAACATGGCCACTCATCACTTGACATGTGTCAACAGCGTGGCATCTTCATTTTGGGCTTTTTATAGGGTTGGTTTCGCTCCGGAATCATTGCTGCAATTGAACTATTTCCCGGGGAAATCCCCTCGCTAAAATCTGAACACACACACCATAGCAAATGGCACAGGGGTGTCCGTTTCATTTTGCTTTCGGAGCATCAACGTTTTGTGCGAACTCGATAGCCCCGTGTCAACAATGAAACACCATCCAATGATGTGGTTTGTAAAAAAGCAGCCTGATTTTCCATTTTCACGAGTTTTCTTTTGGTCGCCGAAAATATGGGAAGAGTTTGTCAACAGTGATTTCATATCAGTTTTATCACTAATCTTATAATCTAGATATTTCTTGACCCCCTAAAAGGCTGTCAAATACTGAAAATTTGACGATTCTCCAGCCGTGAGAAACATTTAAATGACACTTCACATTTGGCCACTTTTTCCATTTTTGAGTTTTGATGGGTCGTAAACAGCGTATTAAATTAGCTGCCTCTTCGCCCCTCGTGAAATTCTATCCTTTTTAAATTCGTCCAAAATAACAACACCACACGATACAGGAGCATTTTGTCAAAAATTAACGTCACAAAATTACCCAAAAAGGTAGTGCCAATTAATCTTACACAAATGTGATATAGTACATATCATTGAGAAAGCAGTAGCCGAAAGTAAGTAGTTGCTTTCGATGGATATAGTGTAAATAGTCCCAATGGCCTGAGGGACATTTCAGTAGGAAAGGAACAGAATGTGAAGCATCATTTTCTGCCCCTCTAAATCGCCGCTGTTGTTTCCCGGAAAAGTCTTGCTCCGCTCGGGGCTTTACTCACTACAGGACTTTGAACACCTAAATGGTCCGCTTACAGTGAGTTGCAATTTCCGGGGGATGAAGAAGCGTTTCTTGTCGAGTCGGGAGCCTGGGACCCCAAAGCAGTGTTTGTTTTGGGGTGTGTAGTTTTCGGGGGGACCGAGGTAGCGATTTCGCCGCAAGCATTGTAGGCAATCTAGTACCTTTCTTCGACTTGGTGTTGATGTTGATGTTTTTATTTACATCTTGTTTGCTGGATTAACCAGCCCAACTGTCCATAGCGAAAAGAAAGCTTTTCCTACATATAAACTCGAGTAGCTACTGGCTATAACCTTTGCAATCTTGTATAACTTTTCGATATGATATTTGACTGATCCAATTACACTGTTTGCTCAGCTCTTAGAGCTCTGATATATTCTGATATGTTTGTCCTCTTGCCACCATATTGTTTGAGGTGTGTGTTTCCTAAGTGAATTAAGTCGATTTAAGCAGCAGATGCTCAATTCCTAGACAGATCTTAGTAAGTGGTCTGCCAAATTTAACGGCTCTACCTATCCCATTTCAAGCAAAGCAAATAAATGTA
>JAAUYL010084527.1_pt1 | contig 17104 bp, 15 predicted proteins | sample 7278011 | NCBI WGS metagenome assembly JAAUYL01 (sample SAMN14350225, study PRJNA611818) | marine sediment metagenome | isolation source: surface marine sediment (1.8m) | place: French Polynesia: Moorea | collected 2018-08
AAAGTTAAAAAGTCACAAAATTACTTGAAATAATTGCTGCAAGTCTTCCTCCTCTCCTGGCAAAACATTAGTTTATTGCTTTAAATAAAAATTCGTCAAATTCCGAGTTTTGTATACCTGGAAGAACGTGATTTTCACGGATTTTTTCAAATGTTTTTGCACGATTTTTTTACAGTTGATGCAAAGCATGTTTCATAGACAGACCACTAAAACTTGAAGTCCTGAAGAATATAATTATGGTCCCCAAATTTCTATTCAAAGGAAAAAGGAAACCAATACAATACTACTATTCATCAAAGAGAAAAAAATACGTCAACCCTGTAACCTGTTGTAAAAATACCTATAGAAGTCCTGTCTGTATTACAACTTCAAATATTGCTCCAACAACCACACTCCTTCTTTCAGACTATTCTGAGCTCACGAAATTTTTGTACAGAAAATAATAGAAATTAAAAATTCTATCAAGCTAAAATATACATCCAAACTTTGTGCTACTATTTACAGAACTAAAATAAATCCAAAAACTACGACGATGCAATTATTCTCACTTTCTCAATTTTTTTTCGTGAAACTATGCTCCCCACTTTTAACGGACAAATTCGAATTTTAAGCTGACCTAAGAGACGGTTAGGTGACACTTGATCGGCTGGCAGCCGGGCCGGTCAAATCGCGAGCTATGTCACAGTGGCGTGCAGGTCAACGATTCACCTGGGTTTTCCCTTTCTTCTCCGGGATTAGTGTTCGTTTGAAAAGTTTTCGATTCAGTTAAGGGTTTCACAACTTTTTCTGCCATCATCATGAAATTAGCACTCCTGCTCACGATTATTCTTCCGATCGTCTTGTCCAAGCCGACGGTTAACTTGGACCTAGATCTGGAGTTGAACAGGGAGGGTGCGACTTTTGACGAGGTCCTCGGTCGAGTCCAGGATGATCTTGCCAGCGTTGCCAAGAGCAAAGTGGCCCTTTTGAATGTCTTAGCCAGCTCCGCCGTCAACACGGCCTCGGATGTGGGAACGAGGACTGCCGAGGTTGGCGCCTCAGCCGTGGCCTCCGTGAACGTCGACAACCTCGAGTCCGCCATCAACGCGACGGAGGACGTCATCAAGGCCAACAAGGTCGCCATGATCGAGACGGTCTTCGACGCCAAACGGAAGCTCCTCCACGGGATCCAGAGCATTCCGGGTCAGATAAATGGTGAGAGAAAAAACTCGTGAAATCACATCATTGTGTTAATTAGATGGTGGTGTTTGCGGAGAGAATCGCCGCGGAAACTTTATTTTGCAAAAATGACCTCACCGCGGCCTCATTCCTCTTTTCATCAAGAAGCAGTGCAATTTTTCTCTTCAATGTAATCTAATCTAGCTTTTTGCAGTGTAAAGGTGATGGTAAATCTTCATTTTTGTCAGAGAAAGAATCTGATATAAAAGTTGGTATCGGAAGCATGCGCAGGATTTTTTCCATATTGATCCTGGAGCTGGTATTTATCGGTAAGACAGTAAACCGAATTTCTAGAAATAAAACCTTTCTTTCATTGTTGCTTGCAAAAAGTACAAAATTAATTAATATCTATATTAATTAATCCTTGATTAATTCGAATTTGGGTTTTGCAGGTGTGTTCTCCACCGACGTATCTTCTAACGTAACCGGAAGTGTGGACGGCAGTGCCGTGGTGAATATCAACGTGATCACCAACCCGATCGTCGGCTTCATCAACCAGACGATCGAAAGCCTGAACAACGCCATCACGGCCACCCAGAACGGGCTCACCGTCAGCAAGACTTTGGTCGCCGACGCCGCGGCCGCCATTTCGGTCGAGAACGCGCAGACTGCCGTAACGACGGCGATCGAGTCGACCTCGAACGTCATCCAGACCACGGGACAGGCCCTGATCCAGGCCTTGGTGTCGACCAAGGAGGAGCTCGCCGACTCCCTGAACAGCTTCGACTCTCAGGCGACGATCCATGATGGCAAGGTTAACCTCGGGATGGCAATCAATGCTTCGCTCCAGGGTGCCGAGAATTATGCTGAGCAAGCTGGAGTCTTCCAGGTAAGTACTCAAATATTTAATTAATTTAGTAGGAATTGGATCCATATTTTTTCACAGGCCATCGACAACCTCGTCCACAGTATCGCCAATGTGCCTGTCAAGATCAACACCTTGCTCGCCATCGATGCCGCCGCCGAGGCTGCCGATCCGGAGGGCAAGGCTGACGCTGATGAGGAGGCAAGGCCGAAGAGGGACTACTCGTTCGAGGACGGCGAGCTGGTCGTCGACCTCGAAGAGTCGGAGGACATCGAGATCGAATTGCCGGTCCGCGAGTTCACCGAGGAGGAGCTGGAAGAGATGCTCGAGGACGACAACGATGAGGATAGCGTGGAGGCCGCCAACATTATCGAAGAGGTTTTCACTTTCTAAATCCCGAAAAACCTTGATTTTTACACATGGAAAGGAAACACATATTTATGATATAACCGAGATCCGTAATATTGTCCCATTCGAAGTAAGAAAAGATTGCCAGAAATAAAGATTAATGCTTTCCATGAATACTGAAACAACTGCGTAACCCTTCAAGGACAAGTTTATTTCACGATGTAATATGTAAGTTGGGCGGTTTTCTTGAAAAAAAAACCTATTTTCCCCATTTAAATTGAGGTTTTTATCATGTTTTACTTTTGTTGTCGGTTAAAAGCTTATCAAACGAGTGGTTAGCATTTTTAGTAATTCTAACCGTATTTCGCGGCGCGAAACACCGTTGAGCTTTCCCCTTTTCGAGGACGACCTCGTGGCGGCCTCGCAGCCTCGCGGCCTCGGATTTTTACCGACAGAAGGGGAAGCCATCGTTACTCTTCACATCACCGATCAGAGGGGGGCATCTCGAGCATATCCGCTGTTTCCCCTCTGGCTCTATCTCAATTTTGGCAGAAAATCATTCGTTTTCACGAGTTTTTTTCTTACAGAAGTTTCACAGACAGTGAAGAATGTATTTGCATCAGGGCATCGACGGGCTCGTGGGCTTGAACAAGATCTTGGCGGTGTTGATCCTGGAGTTGGCGTTCACCGGTAAGAAATCTTAAATTATCATTTGAAGGTACAACTTACATTTTTTGCTCCCAACCTTTGGCTTTTCATTGTCTCTGTGTCATCCTTAATTAACTGTTCGCTGGCAACCAGAAAGAAACCAGCTCTTCAAATCTTTGACACAAAACTATTGATTCGGAAAGACCAAATCTAGTTGTCGATGAATGCTTCTCAATAGCATTTTTAAAAAAAAAACTTGTGAAAATGCACCAAAGCTCAAGACGATATGGTGTCAGACGTAGGGACGAAAAAAATCGTGAAAAACGAAAGGCTCGAGCAAAAGGAACATTGTTTGAGCTGTCAAAGCAACCTGTTTCACTTGAGAGACTCTATTGAAAACTGGCATCATATTATGCAAACACCACATAGGTTTAAGAACCCCCTATGTTTAAAGGGTAGGGGTTAAGCATTTAACTTTTCTTCCCGCCATTTGTGAACAAATTTCACTTTACAATGCGAGTGAATTATGGGCCGAAGTTGCGAACTGAATATCAATTTGGAGAAAAAAAGAGGTTAAAAAACTCGTGAAAATGGTCGTTGTCGTGGCAATTTGTCTAAGTAATTCATGAAATGGCGTTTCCAATTCCATAGTTCTCTATTTTTAATTGAGTTATCGACCGATCTGAACTTGCTTGCTTTCTAAGTCTCTTGGGCGCATCACTTTTGTGAAAGGAACGGAAGTGGGGCATGTGTTGTAGCAAATAAAAATCTCAATTTTCTTGGAGGAGAATAGATATTAGAAGAGTTCGCGAGCATGCAACAACCATATAATCCCAGAGCCAATAGTATATGAAGTATCGCCAGAGCCTTTCAGAGAGTCGGCCATTATTCTTTTCCGAAGAAAAATCTGTGGAACTTGCTCTGTATTTTGCTCCAAAAGAAACACTCTTAAACTTTGCACCTCATGTTTGCACTATTTGTAATTGGACTCGGTTCTCACGGACGATTCAGCACCAAGACCGCGCAAAAATGCCCGTCTTCTGATTGGTTGTTCCGGGATTGGTCATATCAATTTCGGAGGTCAGTAGTCTACCATATAAGAAGAAGGAAATAATTTTACCAGTAAATATTTTACTGTAGGCAATGCCCCTTTGAAAATAAACCAGTATACAAGAGGCCGAAGGGGGGAGTTTTTGTAAGCGATCACCTATCATACTCGAGAATATGCTAGTCCAAGAGGTACACTTTGAGGCAGACCCTGCCCAATATTGTCTTACAATAACACCGGATTGTGCCAGATTTTGGCAGTAGGGAGCGCATGCTTGTAGTTTTTCTGGATCATCAGTCACTTGATAGGGGTATATGGCTAGGCCATAACTTTCTATTTACGCAGATAGATACCCATCTTAGATATCCATACGTTTCCCGCCTTTTTCTTGGGCATCTCATTTATTAATTAAACCCCAAGCATTGGGATATGAAAAAGTTCGTGAAAACAAAAAGTAAAATAGATTGGGCTAGGGTCCCATAGCCAAAAGCTGAGGCCAGTATTAATTATGCAACAACGACTCGCGCTGGCTCATCTGTTTCCGTTCGCCGTCTCGCCTCTCGAACGCGAAGAACCTGAAAAACACCAGCAGCCTCTTGAGCAAGTCCCTAATGGTGAAACTGTTGACTATGTCATTTTCTTAGACAAGGGGAGGGTTTTGCATCAAAACACCCCCTACCACAGTTGACAGCTCGTATATTTTGGGGGTGTTTTGTCGGGTCACCGGGAGGTGCTGAGACATTTTCCCTCTAATTAACCGTTCGCCAGTGACCCTTGTCATCTATACAGATCAGGATAATAGTGTAGATGACATCCACCAATGCACAAAAAATCGCTTGACTTGATTTTGGTTTTTCCCCCTCTTTGGGGATTCTGAAGGATGTGTTGGCTTGTTGTTATTAAAGGTCCCATCCCATACAGAGAGAGAGAGTTACCAGACTCCAAATGAGACGGTAAGTGGTGTTTTTCCACCGCGAAAAGAGCCTGTAGAGTGGTGCAAAAACGCCATTATCTCATATCAGCAACCCCCTTTGAATGGGTTAAGCCACCGCACATTTCAACAGGCCGGATGTGTTCTCTATCAGACATTACAGCCTCTGTGACCAAAATGGTCCTAGCCTAAACTCTATTAAGACATCAAAATGGTCCTAGCCTCAAATGAGAAAGTATATTGCAAGGCCAGTAGAGACATACCACCATGTTTTGGTACGCAAGGGACTCTGGGAAAACTAAAAGCTTCAAGTCCCCATGAGAGAATAAGAAAGTCTGCAAAAGTATTTGTGTAATACGACTATGAATAGTGTCTAGTCATGAGGAAACATGAATACATCCTTAATAGCCAAAAATTATATTAGATAACCATGCAAGTAAATATACTGGTATGTGTGATTTGTTTACATATCATATCTTTAAATATAATGCATGATTTGTTTACATATCTTATCTTTGATTAAAACTTTGCCCTGCGGATTTTTCAAGCCTGGGCGGTCAAATTATCGGAAAAAGCAAAAAGAGAGGATCTTGTTAGGGGTATCTTTGGTTAGTGTTTGCTCAGAGCAAAAGGTAAATATGCAATAAAAAGTTTCTAGAGAATGGCACAGGCCAAAGGAAAAACCGATTTTTGGTGCAGTGGTGTCCTCCTTCCCTTTCTGAAAATAGAGTCAAGTCGAGTCGGACATATGACGCCAAAAAGCTGTATAATAAGCGAGTGAGAGCCAATTTTGAGCAGAGCTTCCGCTCGGCATCTTTGATGCAAACGTCTTTGGACGTCTACTTTTATGATAATCCTTGCCTCGAGCGAAGCGCCATCTGCAACAATCACAGATATCCAGGAAAGCAAATAGTCGGTAATATCAAGACAACCACAACCACAACCATGACATCAATGTCCATTGTCCATGGATTAGAAATCATCGTGGTTACCTGTGATGCCTTTATTCTGGTCACTGGCTCAATAAGAAAGCAATATTCCCAGACATGCCGCGCCAATTGAATCTACCACCAGGACAGAATATTAAGATGCAATTCCAGCAGCAGTGACATTACATTGTCAACATTGTCTTTGACTTGGTTAAACCACCATCTGAAGACCATAAGGGAGAGAAAAAGAAGTCAACAGTTCTATGGCAATTGAAACCCATAAAAATGAGCTTACGACGAGCCTCTCTCTCTCTAGGTATTTGATTTCTAGGGGTGGGGTAGGTGTCTATGATAGCTTTGTTTAGCTTTAACAGGGTCTATACTTAGAACTCTTGTACTTTGTTGTTGTTGATCTTCCCCTTTTTTGGACCAGAGTTTCCATATTTCAAGAAAAGAGGATCCCCACTCTCCCGTCCCATTCCCTTTGAGATTTACCTTTCCATTATATTCAATGCGTCTACAGCCAGCAAAGGCTGCTTCAACGGTGTCTAGAAAGCCAGCACAGAGATGGTTTTCAAGTAGTTGAATTATGCTAAAAAGTTGTCACTATAATTGGTACATGAATAGGGTCTTGGAGACAATTTAAAGGATTTGCAATGAGAGATCGCGATCCGTATAATAGGCTGCAGCAGGTCCTGCCTAAAAAACTTTATTATTATACCCTTGATTTTTGCCTGCACCAAAGACCAAAAAAGGCTGCTTCAATGTTATTATTGGAAATATAATTCGTTTTGAAAGTATTGCAGCTTTTTTTCACTGCTCCACTGCAGCACCCTTTTTATATCTGCTTATTCAAAAAAGGCAAAAAAAGCGTTGACGCGGCCATTTTACTTCATATGTCATATTCCTGAGATCGAGTGCCACTGTGTCACAACTCACATCAGTTGGTGGATGCGGGACCCCCCTGTGCATTTTCAAGGGGAAAATAGGGGAACCATTGACCCAGGTGGTACAATAACAGCAAGCTGCATGGGTGTGTTTTGGTATGGGGAAGAAATTGTCGCCCGAAGCGCCCCTGTGTTCACTTCACTTTTGCTTTTGGGCATTGTGTATCCTTCAAAGATGAAATAGCAAACATTATTTGGTAAAAAACAGAGATTTTTGGTGACATTCAGAATCCAAATTCTGGTTTTGATCATTCTACCAATTTAGATTGTGACTTGTGCGGTTGTGCCTAACCTTTGACTTCTTTATCTTTGCTTGTCGGCCGAAGAGATTGGAGGCAATGATGAGAGTGAGCCAGTCAGTAGGGCCTTATCATGCATTCAAGTTTTCTCAGTGGTACGGCGTGTCACGTGACTTTTTGGCGGGAAATTCAATTGTCATTTCTCATAGCTTATGTAGACATGATTCCGGCCTAGCATAGCAGTCCTTCACTACTTTAACATGCATGGACTGAAGGAAGTGGCTGGCAGTGTTACCAGAGGACTTGAGGACCTTGCTCACCTCAAAAGACGAATCTGGCGTTTTTCAAATATGATTTGACTCTTTAAGTTTTCTATAATACCATTTTAACGAGAAAGATATTATTTGCATAGATGAAGATGGTCTACGTGTCAACCCATCAAGCGCTTTCTTTTCTGTTACAACTTGCTCCAAGGCGCGTAGAAATGGGTCTTTTCGTGTGAAAATACAAAAAAGTCCGCTCGACGACAGCCTCAGCAGATGACCTCGGCTGAAAATCGAGTAGACTTGACAGCCGATTGAGGGAGAGAGGAGAGGACTTTTAGGCGCGAGGTCACCAATGTAGAAAAGGCAACAGCAGTCATGAAGTAACCTATTCTTGCAAAGTTACTTAATAAAGTTAGATGACCAGTTTAATCTATAAACTTGTTTGTGGGATGCGATTTATTTACGGCTCCGGGGCAAAAAATATATAATCGATATTTTAATGCAGCCTAAACATTTTAGAGGGAGAGCCAGTCTCAGATTTCTACCAAAAAATACATAATGCTTCCTTTTGTGCATCTTCGGTTCAAGTTTCTCACTCCCAAGGGAGCAACCAAAAGTGGTCAGTAACCAGTTACCAGTTTCACATATTTTTCCAGGTCTGGTCGAAGCAACCGCTCAAAAATATAGCCAACGCCAACCTTCATTCTACGGACACATCGAGAATAAGACTGTGCCTGTTGGGCGTGATGTCATTCTGGGATGCCAAGTAGAGAATCTTGGAAAAGACTACAAGGTACAAGAACTTTGTCTATTAAATAAATGGGTTAATGTAATAATGGATAAATAATTCGTGAAAATTGAGCACGACGCCAGGGGATGATATTATTATTTGGTTAAGTGCCTCGGAATCCTCCTCTTGGGACCGATATGTCACCAAGCATAGGAGCTGTTTTTACAAGTTTTTTTTCCGTGAAAATATAAAATGCTGCATTGCAACATTTTTTTCAGGTTGGATGGTTGAAAGTGAGCGATCAAACAATTTTGACACTTCACAAACGAGTGATCACGCATAATCACCGAATTCACGTCACCCACGATGAGCACAGGTAATTTAAAATGTCATCAAATAATTAAAAATCAATTAAATGGACATTTTTAGGACTTGGAATCTACTCATAAAAAATGTTGAAGAACAAGATGCTGGCTGCTACATGTGCCAAATCAATACAGCCACAATGCAAAAGCAACTCGGGTGCATCAATGTCTTGGGTATCACTCGTTTTCCTCACCTCACAACTCTGCACCTCCCTCCCACACAAATGTTTGTTTACAGTGCCACCGGATATCAACCCTGAAAAGACCAGCTCCGACACGACGGTCAAGGAGGGCGACGACGCGACCTTGGTGTGCCATGCTTCCGGTCAACCGCCGCCCACAATAATCTGGAGACGCGAGAATGGCGAGCCGTTCCTGGTTAAAAAATCTGGGAAAATGGGTGAGTTTGCGCCTTTCACCAAAAGAAAGGTTTGGTGATCAGGAAGCTTACTTCCGTTTTTTTCAGTGAAACGATACGTGGGAGAATTTCTCGTCCTACACAAAGTCCGGCGGAAAGATATGGGCGCTTTTATGTGCATAGCTTCCAACAATGTACCCCCATCAGTGAGCAAGAGGATCTTGCTGAATGTCAACTGTAAGATTTCCACGATTTTCCAAGATTTATTGCTCAGTATCAATTTTGTTTGCAGTCGCACCAAGTGTCAACGTCAATGACCATCTGATCGGTTGCCCACTTGGAAAGGAGGTTAGGTTGAAATGTGTCGTCGAAGCTTTTCCGCATGCGATCACATACTGGGTTCGGGCAAGCAAGAAGACCCAGAAGCAGGAGATGCTCTTGAACAGGTGATCCGAGGTTGCGAGCGGGTTAATGGGGTTGATTACATGATAACCATTTTAGGCCTCGATTCAACATCACGGAGGAGAGGCTGAACTACAAGGCGGATGTGGTCTTGACCATCAGCGAATTCAGGAGGGAGGACATTGGAATGTACACCTGCGTGTCGACCAATTCCCTTGGTTACAAGGAGGCTACCGTTCGACTTTATGGTAAAATATCTAAATGGATTTTTGGATTTTGATTAAAATATTTTCTTTTAATTGCAGAAATCGAAGTGGTGCATACTGAAGAGTCAACATTAAGGACTGAAGCTCAAACAACAGGTAATTTCAAACGTTTTCCTAATTTCATTCGGAAAATTCAAGATTGGCCTTAGCGCAATTTCACGAGTTTTTTTTTAATTTTCCTAATCCTGACATTTTCAGCGGTCACCACAACAACCAAAGCAACAGAATCTCCTGTCAAAAATAGAGGTAATTATTACGTTGATATGTATGTAATTAAGTTTAATTACAACAATTTTAAACTCTGATTTTATTTAGGATACAACGTGGAAAAAAAGTCGGGCGACCAAAAAAGCGTTTTGCGCAACTCAAATAATCGGCAGAAAAATAGCCGAAAAAACTCCTACTTCTCTTCCAGTGCTCAAGCTAATTCCGGTTCGACTTTGATCAACTTTTTCCTGCAAATCTTCATTTTGAAATTCATAACTTCCATCAAGAAAAACGCATGATCATATTAATGCCAGGCTTTGAACTTTGAAATAAATTCGTTAGACTGCACCGAATTAAAAAAATTGTGAAACTTAGACGTTTAATACTTCCCCAGTCCACGGGGAAATTCCGGCAGTTTTGCGGTCAAAAAATATGTCGATACTGCCAACCGTGCAAGCCATGTTTACATTATTGTCTGCCATGCAAATGACAAAGCAAAATGTTACATGATCTACCTTGTACTTAGTCTTAACCTGTCCATTTTTTGTGGGACTAGGAAAACTTCAGTAAAAGTTCTGGAAAAAATGTATGATATCACCTCACGCATACGTGAGATTCACGTCCCCTTTTCGAACGGAAATTAACCATGAAATTAATTACTTTATTACCTAATTACCCCGTGTGATCATAACATTATGATTCTCCCGGGGTCGTGGATAGAGGTTTACAAATGGACTTTGACAAAAAATCGTGCAAAAAATAAACGCCATTGCAATTGTCTTGGGGTCTAGATATTTTCGTTCCAAGAGGACATAAATCGTCCATTTTCACAGAAAAAAATCATTACAATTGTTAGTACTTTAGTTTTTCTCATCATAAACTCTGATGATGGTGGCATGTCACACGTTAATTTAGGCTTTCTCTCCATAACAAAGAATGCGCGGGCTGATGCTGAAAGGTTTTGTTGGTATTTATAGGTATGAGTCGTATAATGTTAAAACCAACTCGTGTCCCTCTCTCGCTCTTTACAATCATTGATTAATCGTTGCTAACAACGCCACCTCGCGTGATGAAACAGAGTCACTGATGTGTAGGGAGTGAATCACGTGGTCGGGTTCGGTTTTGGCGGCAAAAATATTAACTGCTTTCTAACAAGCTCTCCCATGGGATGAGCATTATTTTGCGCGGTGTTTACAAACCATAAACAAAAAATACATCTTTGTCTTGTCACGGATCACGATGGTCTTCAGTTCTTGCTCAAGTGCCGAAGAGGTTAGAGGTTATATTCAAAATGACAATGCCGGGAGAGGCCAGGGATGAGACCACAGAAGAGGTAAGAAACGTTTTCACGGATAGGATCAGTTCTTGATCTTGATAATTGTCGTTCCAGACCCAATTTGTTGTGGACGAAGTGTCCAACATTATCAAGGAGGCAGTCGAGATCACCATTGGGCCGAACAGCTACTCCCATTCGAAAGTGAGCCAGTGGACCAACTCCGTGATCGAGTCATGCTTGGCATCCTTGACCAAACTCCAGAAGCCGTTCAAGTACATAGGTAAGTTGGCAAATACGTCCTACATTTTTTGTGACTGATTTTATTTTATTTTCAGTCACATGTGTGATCATGCAGAAGAATGGAGCTGGATTACATACGGCAAGCTCTTGCTTCTGGGACAGTTCGAGCGATGGAAGTTGTAGTGTTAGATGGGAAAATAAAACCATCTATTGCATAGTGTCCGTTTTCGGACTCGCCATTTAAAAAATTGTCTATGATATCATCAGTTCTATTTATTAAATGTAATATGTGTCTATATGTAGAAAATGACTTAATTTATTGATCGCTTCGGACTCGGGGAGCATGTTCAGACTTGCATTTTCCTAGAAATCCAGGATGGTTTTTTCCTAACTTTTCCGTCGCCGACGGATCGCGTCGCGGTGATTTTCCGAGTGTTTTCACAGAAATTGCGCGTTATCGCGTCGACCCAATTTCGGAATCTTCCACCTTTCTATTTTGTCTGCGCAATTAAAAAGAAAGCAACATTGGCTTTGAAAAATCCCCATAGCTTCCGCAGAATCGTGTGGAAAATTCCCTCACTCATTGACCAACCATTAAGTAGTCAAGAAAGTTTTAGAAAAAGCCAAATTGTCTGGACCAGTTTACAAAAATATGGTTGGAGAAAGCCACTCAACGGGGAAAATTTGCGAAAGCTCGCGCTCACAGTTGCAGTTGCATTTATGCACTTTGTCGTTGTTTTAGTCATTTCATGACCTTCACCTTGAAAGGTTGCAAGGTTCGAATTCGAGGTCCGAAAGTCCGACTCCGAGCGCGCATGCAAATTTTGACATAAGAGATTTTCCAGGAAAAGCAAGATACTATTGACAGTAAAAACCTCAAAAATGGCCTGCTCAAGTCAGGGTACTGCCTCGGAAAATTCCATTTGGTAATGACCAATTTTCCCAAAAAAAAGAGACTTAGTAAAATCAGACTGCAATCAAATTTTTTAAGCGAATGCCAAGTGTGGAGCGATATCCATGAGATTTTGTCAAAAGATTGCCCCAATCCTGAAGTCCAGAGCGAACCTCAAAACACCCCTTGTATTTTGGAGAATTGGTCACCGGAGGGGAATGCAACCTATCAAGAGCTCCTACCTGCTCCGCTTCATCAGCCAGATTTCCAGTTGGACGAGATCTTTTTAGAGCCCAGTACCTTTGCCCTAGAAGATGCGCTTAATTTTGATCAAAACAACTTTACTGCTGAGGATGACATCACTTATGATCAAACTCAAAATCAAGCATCCGGATCTGAAATAAATCAAGAGTTCCTTGGAGTCCCCGGACCTTCGCAGACTTCCGAGCCGAGTCCTGGCACCTCAACATCTTCCACGCCATGTAAATAACTTGATCTTTTATTTTTAATCCGCGGGTTGAAAAAAATCCGTGAAACTTTGTTTTCAGCTCCGTCAGAGTCGGAGTCGAATCCGGATAGCTCCGGACGATCTCGGCAACCGAACAAGTTTTCGATTTTGGTCTGGTTACTCATGCTGCTCCACAATAAAGAGCACTATGGAGTCCTGATCGAATGGGCCGACGAAGAAAATTACAGCTTCAAGATCTTAGACAGGTACAAGGTCGCCCGGATGTGGTTCACTAGAAAAAACAAAAGGAAACAAGTTGACAAGAAAGACGGTCCAAACAATATGGCGTAAGAAAATTCAAATGATTTTGAAGTTTTTCTTCGCTCTAAGTATGTTCTCACCTTCACGTAGAAAAACAATTCGCACACACTACCTAAGTGGAGATGTCAACCCTGTGCCACAGCATTCCGTTTATCGGTTTTCACGAGAATTTGTAGAAAAATGGCGGAATGAAAACAGTATTGAAACTGAATCTGCCAGTGGTCAAAATACGAATCAACCAGAGACGAAAAAGACAAAGAGATCTGACTGAGACGACAGGTGCTACTGTTGGTATGGGTGCTTTCAATCGCATTTTTGAAATCCATATTTATAGATTTTGAGTAAGTTGATAATTCATCAAAAATATATATGTGATAATTAGCTCTGTACGTGATATATAATTAATAACAATAAAATCACGTTATGATTTGTAGAGATCTGTTTATTTGGTCTTTGTAGAACGCTTACTTAAAGTCTGGGTGAATTTGTAGTTTAACAAGCACATTTTGGCTTGTTAGGAGGAGGGAGATTATTGCGATCTGGAAGCCGGATCACGTCGCTGGACGAGGACAACTCGGTGGCCTCGAGTGCTCCGTGATCACCGCTACTGCTGGAGAGGCCACTCCTGTCGACATAAACCCTCTTGTCCCCTTTATTTCGTGGGCAATGTTCAAGCGGGGGCGGCGATCCAAGATCGAACTCCGGATCGGGGTCGGCCAAAGGGGGATTCCAGATATCGACCGCCATGATGTACCTGAACAGTCACAATGTTAAGTTTTGAAATCTGAATTCTTAATTCACTTTTACCTGATCATGAGGTTCATGACCTCGCTGACGCCAGTTCCGGTTTTTGCGGAAGTCTTGATCCAACGCGGTATGAATCCGCGTTCTTGAACCAGGCGAGAGATTTCGAAATCATCAGGCAGTCGGGGATCGCGTTCAAGATCGACCTTGTTGCAAACCAAAATGCAAGGAACCGGTTTGCCTGAAAAAAATGTAAAAAAATCGTGAAATCGGGCACGAAAAAAGTAAATTGACTTTTTACCTCCCGGAAGTCTAACTTTGCTGTCGAGATCTTTCTTCCAGCGGTCGATCGCGGCCGTAAAGGTTCTGGCGTCTGTCTAAAAAACCAGCTATTAAAGGTCCACATCGGTTTTTAAAATTAAAAAATATTTACATGGTCAAAGACCACCAAGGCTCCTTGGGCGCCTTTATAGTAGGCTCTGGTCATACTCGAGAACCGCTCCTGACCGGCGATGTCCCACAACTGTAGCCTGATCTCCAGCTCTTCGTTAAACTTCAGGAGTGCCAACTGGAAGTCCACCCCGATCGTGGCTCTGTACGACGACTTGGGACTGAAGTGGTTGTGCACGAACCTGAAAGAATAAATTAAAAGGTTTTACAATTTCACGAAAAAAGTATATTTACCTTGTGATTAAAGCGGATTTTCCGGCGGCGACCTCGCCAACCACAATCAGTTTGTACAGCCTCGACGAGGACTGTCTAAGGCTTTGACTGTTCAGGGACGGGTAGTCGAATCCGGGTGACCCCGCGGGCGGCGATAATGGCGGAAGTGATGCGGCCGACTGCTCGAGGTTGACGTTGCTGGCTCCGCGCACCGAGGCCACCTTGGGCGTGGAGGTTCTCTGTCGCAGCCTCGATTCAGCCTCATGATTCGAGTGTCGTCTGTTCATGCTGGAAATCTGAGGATAACTCATGCACGTTATGTTATGGAAACATAATCTCCACACTTTTTTTATTTGCTTTGCGTACGCCAGATAAGAATTACTAGTAGATTAGCACTTCTCAAGCTGAATCATCTTTATGAACAAAATTGCACAGAACGGGTTTAACATTTTTTGCTCACCTACGAGATCCTGATCCTATTATAAGGCTGAAATAAGGACACTTTTGAAGGCCACCACAGACAGTGCTGCTTTTTTCTTTGTTTTGTTATGATCCCCCTCGCTGAGATTAATTTCAACTCAACAACTGTCATTTCACGCAAAAAAAACCTCGTGAAAATGTAAAATCCTAAATCTAGAGGTGCTTGGAAGGAAACGTCAGTGGTACTACAGTAATTTGACAAAAAATCTATGTGCGCGCATTAGTCAACCTAACCAGTATGAGTCATGCTTTTCAACCATTAATCGGTTGTGCTGTGTGCAACCTTGTGGAAAGCAAAGTTTTGAACTATTTTTAGTCCGGCTTTGACTCTACCTTTCATTGAAAATAAATTAATGAATAATGCAAATTAACTTGGTAGGATTCTGTTTGTTTTAATGTGTAATTGAAGGTACTTTATTTTCTTGTACTCGTATGTATACAGTATGCTTGTAGAATGGATTTTATGTAATCTAATAAGAGGGCGGCGCACAGGAGCCTGCCTCTGTAACTTGAGAGAACGTGAAAGAATATAATCAGGACTTAAAAAGACTTCTTGATTCACTCTTTTCTTTAGTCCTGGAGAACAAAAAAAAATATGGAGCATGTAATAGCATTTAGTTTAGATAAATCTGAAAGAAATCAAAATCGATTCGGGCTGCTCAGACGTGGGATCCGACGCTATTTTACACGAAATTCGTCCGTCGTCATGATTAACTCGTTGTAGATTTTAAAGCGGAGCAGCGAATCTTCTATTTTGTAGTCATTGAATCAGTGCTTCATCTTTTTCTTGGGAGGATCGGGGGTGGCACCGCCATTGGACAACAGCAAACTCTGTCCTGGAGCGACTGCGATCCCGGAGGCGGCCGTCCTGGCCGAGGCTCCGCTCGAGCTCCCGGCATGGAGATCGGCAGTGACGCTGGCTAGCGTTTCGCCATCGGCCAGCAATCCTTGATCGCTCAAAATGTCGGCAGCCGACTGAAAGTTGCCCGTGGTCTTGGCACGCTCGAGCGCCCGAATCTGGGCTTCCAGGTGGGAGTTCTGTCGCTTGATGTCCTCCAGGTCCGTCTGATTGATCTGGTTCTTCTTTCTCATGTACTGAAATCACAACAGCAATTACAACTTTGAACCAGGAGCCTTTACTAATAAGTAGATAGCTAACCAGGATGTATTCAGAGGCCTTCTTGAGAATCTGAGCCCGAGAGGACTTGTCGCCCCCTTTCAAAGTCGGGATGGAGTCCCTCAAACCGGTGAAGCTGTCCTTAATGTGATCACGGCGCTTCCGCTCCAGAGCATTGTGATGCGCTCTCTTGTCATTGGCATTGACGCTGGAAAAAATAACATTGTGAAAATTCGTGAGGCAGGGAATTCCATTCAATTGTTTGTAAAGCTTCAGCTGAGCTTCAAGATTGTGTTTCGGCATGCAAAATCATGATCAACAATCCTTTCTCTTGATCTATTCTGGTATCCGACGTGTCGTAGCCAGCGTGATTCATGAATTTTATGCTGGTTGCACTTGGTCATGCAAAAACAGACTCTCACCTGGATCCATCTTGCCTGCCGTAGTTGCCCTCGTCGTCGGACTCGACGTCAACTTCACGCTCGTCGTCACTCATGTTTTGTTCGGAGGCTTCTTCAAGGCCTTCACTAAGCAGAGATCTGGATCACCAAGCTCTAGAGCAGAAGAGAATTTCCAAGAATTTGTCACAAAAAATCTTCGTCGTCTTACGCAGCAAGCTATGAAAAATCCACCATAACAATTCGCAGCGCTGCCGTCATAGAATTCGGTCGAAAATGAAGTAAAAAAGCGCCAAAATGTTGGCATTTTGGGAACTAAAATAGCCAATAAGCAGCGCTTTTTGCAGACATCAATTCTTTTTGTTTACAGTGCGCATTAGCACTAGAAACAGAAGCTTTATTAAGCCATCTGTTTTGGCCTAACGAATTTTCACAGGCTTGTGCAATCCTGCCGCAGCTCATTAGAAATCGATGTTGGCCACCTCTAAACTGCCTTATTTAGTAACAAAAAAGAGCAAACATGATTCGGTTTGATCAAGAATATCCTGAATTTTCTATATTTGAGACTTTTACTAGCATGAACAAGGTAAAATTGTTGATAAAACAGGGCAAAATTTGCCGAAAATCGTGCTTCATTTTCATTTAGTAAAGCGTTGCAAGGTTTAAACATTTTCCGTCGGCAAAGTCTAGCTTTTAAAGTGTATCTGGCGTTTTTGTAAAATAACTGGTCTCTTTAAGTTTATGTTTACCTCGGTAACGAATTGCCCAAGGCGTAGCTGAGTCAATGACGCAATGATAAGCCGAGTGTACAAAATCTT
>JAAUYL010019513.1_pt1 | contig 17100 bp, 12 predicted proteins | sample 7278011 | NCBI WGS metagenome assembly JAAUYL01 (sample SAMN14350225, study PRJNA611818) | marine sediment metagenome | isolation source: surface marine sediment (1.8m) | place: French Polynesia: Moorea | collected 2018-08
AGCAACTGACAATCAATCCTTAAATACAGTCATAATCCATATTTGTTTCAGGTTTCGTTGATGTTGTCGTTTCGACGTTAGAATTCAAACCTAGCGTTTTGCCAGCCGGAACAGAGAAGCCGTTGTCCTCTGTCAGGGTCCGCATCCATGTCCAGGATGACAATGACAACAATCCCGTGTTTTTGCCAAGTAAATATTCTATTTCTAACCATTTAACCCAACCAGCAATTTCGAATTGTTTCTATTTTGCAGGCAACACTTATGCTTTCGGTCTGGACACATCCAACGTGGAGCTCGGCTTGGTGATTGGTCAAGTTAGAGCACGTGACGCCGACGAGGGAACAAATGGGCTGATTCGATACCGGATCCGGAATAATGATTCGCCAAGCGGATCCGGAGCTCCGGCCAACTTTTTCGGCATCGACGCTGCTACCGGACAAATCCGGATCAAAAAGCTACCTTTGACCAAAAGAAAGTAAGTGATTGTCAGACCAATTAATAAGGACATATTGGCATTTGGTTTGTTTGTTTTCCAGGTACATTCTGTATGTCTATGCCATTGATCAAGCTGAAAACGTGGACGACCGGAAGTCCTCCATGGCCATAGTCCAGATCCGGTTAACTGGACGATTGAGCGAGCAGGCAAAACAATCCCGCCCCTTGGAGATTGTCAAGGCCGTGACACCAGACCGTGAAAGAGACAGAAAGGCCACTCCAACTGAACAGAGGGTAAGATTTCTTTAGAATACTTTGTTTGATGATCCATAATAATCATGGATTCTATTCCAGATTCGAGTTGCTGTTGGATCGGACAAGCCAAGGGACCGTGTCAGAGTGGTGACCCCGTCGCCAGATCCACCTGGACCCAAGCCTGACTTCCCACCTGGGATCCAGCAGTTCCAGGTGTCCGCAGACGCGCGTCCAGGGACTCCAATAGGTCGGCCCCAGGTGTCTGGATTGTCGTCAGATGGGACTGCAGTGACTTGGAACATGAAGCATCGCTACAAACACGGTGTTCCATTCGACATCAGCCTCCATTCTGGATTGATTTCCCTTGTCAAGAAGGTTGGAAACAATCACCTGGACGCCTATACCGTCAAAGTCACAGTCACATCTGAGGGTCAATCAGACTCCACGAGAGTCCGTATCAGAGTCCAGGATGATGATTCTGAATCTGATGATAACAACAAAGATGCCAATTCAGATACCAAAGATGACAAGGCCACCCAGGTGAAACAGCTCCGAGAAGAGTTTGAGCGGAAGAACTTTGCATTCCCCGTCAAGGAGAACGAGCCTGGAGTCCTGGTTGCCAACCTGACCCTCCTGGAATTCCAGAGCAGGGGCGATCCCAAGTTCGTCGAATACATCATCACTAGCGACGACGCCAAGGACAAGTTCACCATCACTGACAATGGACTGTTGTACACCAAGGTGGGTCTGGATCGAGAAGAACAAGATGAATACGATATCACGATTGCCATGGGACGCCGTGGAGTCATCAGAGGCAAGGAAGTCCTTCAGGTTCGCGTCAAGGTCCAAGATGACAATGACAATAGTCCAGCCTTTGAGAAGCACGTCTACCAGGGGACCATTCCTGAGGACGCCACTCCTGGCACCAAGGTGGATCTGGACTTCCCATTAAAGGTCATCGATCCAGATCTGAACGACAATGCCAGGCTCCAGATTTTGGGCAAGGGGAGTGGCCTGTTCCGAATCCAAGATGGTGACATTGTCCTCAGATCCATTGGAAACTCCACCAAGAACATTATGACATTGTCAGAGCGAGCTGACGACAAGAAGCTGTTCCTGAGGCTAAGGGCCACAGACGAGGGCTCCCACATCACTGAATCCCAACTGGTCATCCATATCTTAAGCAACAAGGAAGACGACAGTGATGAGGACAATGAGATTGTTGTCAGAGGATTGTCCATTGTGGACGGTCAATATGTCAAGATGATTGACAACGGTGGCAAGGGCGACCTCTCCATCAAGGAGGATGCTCCTGTTGGCACAAAGTTGGCCAGACTTGTCGTGACTGACCAGAAGAGTCAACAGGTCGAGGATGGGCTGGAATTTGTCATCATCGAAGAGAAGACTGACAATCAACCCAATTTGTTCAGATTGCCAAAGAGACAGACCAGCCAACATGGCGCTGCCAACGCTGACAAAGACAAGGGACATTTTGCCATTGACAAGTCCACGGGGTACCTATCTCTACTCCGGAAGCTGAGTGTAACGGACAAGTACCAGCTTAGGATCCAGGTGACTGACAATCTGGGCCTGACAGCCTTCACTGACATTGTCGCTATGGTTGAGGATGTCAACGACCACCCGCCCGTATTTGCCAAGTCGGCTTATGAATTCCGTGTCAGCGAAGGCAACTACACCAACGTCGGGATTGGAGAGATTCTGGCATCTGACGGGGACGTTGGGCAGAATGCGGAAGTCCGTTTCGAAATTGTCAACTACATACAGGATTTGCCAATCACCCTCAATAGCAAAGATGGGACACTGTCAGTCACAGGCGTCCTGGACAGAGAAGAGATGTCCGAGTTCCAGTTTGAAGTCAAGGCCACTGACATGGCCGGCGGAGCCAAAGGGTCTGCTGACAGCAATGACATTGTCAACGAGGCTCGTGTCAACGTGACAGTGTTTATCCTGGATGTCAATGACAATGCGCCAACGTTCTATGGATACACAAGACTCAGACGAAAGGATCCTTCCAAGCGACAACAAACGACAGATACGAACAGCATCGTTCCAGTTTACACTGTCGAGGTGGATTCGGACTTGCCTCCTGAAAGCCTGTTCTTCAGGGTCTATGCAAACGACTCTGATGTGGGCTTGAACGGTTTAGTCACGTTCGAGCTGCTCAACCACAAGGACACTTTCCGTATTGACTCATTCACCGGAAGTCTCTGGAGCCTGAAAAAGTTCAACTTTGATGCCCAGAACTTGTACGACATCTCCATCGTTGCATCAGACTCTGGACGGCCAGGATTGCGATCCATGGCTGCTGTTATTGTCAGCATTAAGCAAGCAGAACCCGCCAACAAACCGGAAACAGTGGCCAATCCATACATTGATGATGGGGACTTCTCTGAAGAGGAGCGGAGTCAAACGGTTGAAGCCAGAGGCAAGTTGTTTGCCGAAACGGAGATTGCTGTAGAGATAATGGAAAACCTGAGGGTGCCAGCCAACGTTGTCGACCTCAAGAGTCTGCTGACACCGGAAGTGAGGAAGCAAGACCAGGCCGAGCTGAGGTTCATGGTTGCCAGTCCAACCTCACCCATGTTCCAGGTGAATCAAAAGTCTGGCCAGCTTGAAATCCTGGAGAGCCCAGACAGGGAGCAAAGAGACACGTTCACAATCAAGGTCAGGGCTTATCTGAAGCCACCATCCACTGAGCGAGAAGTGCCGGTTTTCTTCTATACCCTCTACGTTCAAGACCAGCACCAGATCGCCGAGGACGAAGTGACTATTCACATCACTATCAAGGATCTGAATGACAATCCACCTGAGTTCTTGACCTTTGAAAATCCTGTCCAAGCCTCTGTCTCTTCGCACATGGAGGCTGGCGAGTTGATTGCCAACATGGAGGCATGGGACGCTGACCAGGGCATCAACGCTCAGATCAAGTACGAGCTCGTCCATCAGGAGGACAAGACCAAGAGATTGTTCAGGATCCATCCCACTTCCGGTGACATTAGATTGATGGCTCCCCTGATTAATATGCCTGGGAGCACCCTGACACTGACAGTGGAAGCCAGGGATCTCAATGGAGCCCAGAACGGTCTGTCGGCCAAGGTCGATCTGATCGTTTATGTCATTGACAATGGATACCAGTTGAAGGTGGTGTTGGACAATAATGTAGAGAGTGTCATGAAGGATGTCCAGAACATTACGAATACTCTCAGCTCGTTGACAGGGTTGAACATCAAGGCCTACGAGGTGGACAGGCACAAGTCAGTGTTTGACCTGGAACGGTCAGGAGGAGGATCCAGATCCAGAGGTGGTGGATCATCTTCATCTGACGATGCTACTGACGTTCTGATCTTTGGAGTGGACCAATACAACAATCTCATCACTTCCGATAGGCTAATCCTTGGCTTGACCACTCAGCTTCCTGAAGCCAAATCCAAGCTGTCACATCATCGTTTGAGAGAGGTCCGAGTCGGCGGTCATGTAATCCATCCCAGGAAGTCCCAGCAGGATCCACCTGGATCAGCGCCAGGAGATCGCGACAAGGACCAGGATCCAGACTCCCTGGGCTCCCTGGAGATTGCCGTTCTTGGAATGGCGTGCGCCGTCTTCTTTGGAATCTTCATCGGTGTGGTATCCATTTTCGGCATCAAAGCCAGACGCCATGCCAAGAACGGTGGATACCCTGCGCCATTGGCAATCCCCCTTCCTAGCTACTCGGTGGATCCAAGCAATGGATCCACTGCCACAACGACGATCCATCACCCACAGACTGGCGCCACAGTTGGAGTGCTCCATCATGGAGACGTCACAAGGGCCTCCATCAAATCTGCTTCGAAATACAGGACATCTATGTAAGCCATCAGCTTATTTCTTATTTCGAGGGTTTTTTAACGTGTTTTGTACTTGTTTTAGGGAGAGAAGTTTCAAGGGAATGGATACTTCTGAAGAGACTTCGGACACTTGCATTGACGAGCATCATGAAAACGGGAGCTCTGGTCCACCATCCGGTGGAGCTATGGATTATTATCATCACAGTAGCCATCCTTCAATGACGCCTCGCAGTAGGAGGAGTCGCGGCCAGACACATTCACCAGGCAAAAGTCCAGGAAACTGGAGGAGGCAATCGTCCCAGGACAATGACAATGCCGGAGGCAGATCCACTGTCAGGAAGAGCAAGGAGCGCTCCATTGGAAGGTCTGGAATCATTGAGCACCCCAGGTCCTCCAGAGATTCCGGTATCAACGACCAGAGGGAGAGTCTGAGCCTGTCATGCAGCTGTAACAACGAGACCAGCTGGTAAGTGGTTTTATTCCAACATCCAATGTGTGCAGTTAATGTGAATGTCATTCTAGCTCATGTTCGGACCAAAGTGAAGAGCGTCATGCTCAGCAAATGGACAGGGCTGATGCCCATAGGCGTAGTACAACTAGCTCACAGTTCCGGCGGCATAAATCAGCTTCTCCCTCGAGGCGGAGAAAGAGTTCGCCCCGGACTTGCACCTGCCATCAACCAGACCACGACGAAGAACATCACCCTCATCAACACAATCACCACCATCAGCATCCACACCACCATCACCAACACTACATGGCCACATTGAGATCCAGATCCACTGGACACCTCATCGAAGAGAACCTTGCCAGGGCATCAACAAGGTAAATATTGACCTAATGGACCATACTTATAACTACACTGTATCGCTTCTTTTTAGGTCCAGATCCAGATCCAAGGTGGACCATGACCATCATGACCACTGCTGCAATGGTGACCATATTGTCCAAGAATCCAGTCGCTTGTCCAGAGGTGACAAAGGTACCAGGAGCACCCGAAGCACGCGGTGGGAGGTGTACCGACATGTGGACACGTCCAAGGGCAAGCCCCACAATTCTAGTCAGCGGCGAAAGAGTCCGATTTACAAGGTAATCAATAGTTGTCCAATCTGTCCAAGTTGGTTGTACAATATTATTGTCCATTGACAGGCTGAGCTCCATGACGGGAGCGAGAGTCCAGAAGACATGAGGATTGCCACTAGCACCGCCAACAAAGCCCATTCCTGGAGAGGAGACCACCCTATGAAATCCGGCGTGTATTTCCAGTCCAATCCAGGTCCATCTGGATCCTACAATTACAGCCAGCATGCCAAAACCTACAACCCCTACAATTCGGCCAACAAATACGAGTTCGGCCAGCGCCCGGTCAACTTCCTCCATCCGGCCGGTGGACCCGGTATCCACCATCACCATCCGCATCCGGGCAAGGTGATCCACAATGGAATCCGGCTCGTTGGATTGGCTCCACCGTCCGATCCTTGAAATGAATCCTAACCATAATACGCCATAGCTGCGTTATGTCAAAAGAAGAAACCTCAAAGAAAACATCCATACTTTAGTCATTATATGTTTTGCAAGTACCATGTTTGAATTCGTTAAAATACATAGAAAATATTTTAAGACTACAATAAAGATACTGAATACCTCGAATTAATATATTTTTTTTAGTTTTTATTTCAAACTAACGGCTCATTTTCAAGCCCAAATTTTTTCCATGAAAAATCGGCGTCTTTCGTACAACTGTTGACCGGCAAGATTCGACCTTTCGTTTTGTAAAGAACAAAAATGTCGCACATTTCATGGTAAGATGCTAAGCCTGAAAAAGCAGTTTTTCGGTGAAATCTATTTAGATTATGTTCTTTACATTTTTAAGTTACCTTGCATTGTTTTCCGTGATCGGCCCGACTTCATGACGCAACGGGAAGCGACAACGCGATTCCGGTCAATCCTGAGCAAATCCGGATCTTCTTGATCCGTTGAAACCGGATAAAACGATTGTGGATCCTGTGGATTGGCTCTTCCAATCAGTGTCCAATCCTTGGACTGATCCACAATCCAAATGGATCCCATAATGCCTAGCCCGTGCGTATGAGTCAAAAACGCGAACGGTGTCAGTGTCTGATTTTCCGGAATTACTAAATTGCACGCACTGTCCCTGAAAAAAACAATCACGAGACCATGATGACACACTGCCATTACATTCGTCCATATTTCTTACCAATTTGAGTATCCATTCGGTGGAGCAATTCCATGGCTGTGAAGGCTGAATATTCCAACGTCATAATATGGCTCTGATTCCCGGTATTTTACCAACACTCCGGAAGAATCGCCGGATCTTGGAATCCGGCGATTTTCTATGTAGTGGACTTGCAGGACTAGCATCTGGATAGGGCTGTCCTTGCCGCCGATGCGAAATCCGGAATCTTCCGGAAACCGGATACCGCTCCCGTTTCCGGACCACATGTAGAGAACCTTTGAGGCAAAAAAACCGGATTATTTTCCCGGATTTTTTAAAGCTAAATTACCTGCATTTCGCCACCCTGGCAGGATCCCCCAAACTCCAGATCATCTTCACCTAAACTGCCTCCGCAGTTCCACAAGTTTTGCTTGGAGCTACCGAGCTGTTTGTTTGAACATCCAACCAGCATTAAATGGTGAGCCTTGTCCATTGACACTCTATAAACATTTGCTTTGTTATGATATTTTTAAAAAAGTTGATATTTATTTACTTACCGTGGCTGGATTTCTCTAATGTACAGTTCTTTGGTTGGATCTGTGGTGACTGCAGTGCACAAATAAGATTCATTCTTGGGCAGCTTCGGTCTTACATTGGGCATAACAATCGGGAAAGATTTTTCCTCAAATCCCAAAATACTTCGGAAAAATACAAGAATCAAAAGCAACACAAATTCCATGTTTTACCGATTTGAAGCCAAATTCCAACTGTAATATTTTCTTATTGCTTGACACCACGTCCAGGTGAGACTTTGTTTTGTAGATACTAACGGTAGACATTTGGAAATTACGGTACGCAACGCAGAGTTCGAGCAAACTAGCAATGTAAATATATTATAAAAATATTAAAATAATCATTTTCCAAGATTGGTTCTATTGCAAATAGAATTGTCAAGTTCAAATGAGCGCGCCAAATTCCAATGCCTAAATGACGTATCGGTGGCATTCTTTTCAAAAATTCCGTATAATAAAATGTTATAGACAGCTGCTATTTATAGTAAAGCCAATCAAATACTGGCAGAGAGAAGGTATTTTGTCATTCCAATTCGATGCTGAAAGATGGACCACTTTGTCAAGATTCCTTCAATAGCATCTTTCTTGAAGACAAAGTCTGAAAGATTTCGCAATCATTTTTGGACTTTTTTAGACAACAGAGGAGCATCAAAATTCATCTGACCGCTATTCCAAGTTGGGTGCCCTTTAATACAGTCCCTGAAACCTTCATAAAAATTGGCCAGTTTGATGTCACGGAGTATTGCAAATGTTAAGGTTTCGCGCACCTCATCACCGTGATCATGGCGGGAGTAGCGTTTAAAAACATTTTAAAACGATGAGTTGCATTTATCTCCCTTTGTGACCACCTAAATACTTGGATATCAAGCAGTAATAATAACGTTAACGTATAAGTTTGCTAATCGCCTATGACCCTTTCAATTCGTCCCCCAAAGAGAGGTACAAACACCAAAGGACACAATAAACAATATTTTAATACCTGTGAATTTAAAAAAAGAGACGCATATTTTTCCAAACACAACATTTTTCAAACTGGATTTTAAAATATGGGCATATCCTGATACATGTCATTAGGTTCGACCAAAACCCGTTTTAAAGCAGAAGATGGCAGATGCCGAAATTGAATTGTGACGGCCGTTTTTCTCAGAAAACAATTAGAGCAACGCACACCGAATGAGGTCATAAATTCGAAATGGGGGCCTTTTGGGTGGCTCGGACTGCATTTTGCATCTTTCGGTTTTCCAAGAAATCTACGCATAATATGGGTGCCTATGACAATTTGGACAGCAATAATTAACCTTATAGCATTGCCTATTCAATCAGTTAGTCGCGGAAAAACCAAGAAGATCCTGAATCCGTATACAATGAAAAATTAAAACTTGATCTCCTTTGTGAGAAAAATACCGTGAACAGTAAGTAACAAACGCAGAATGTAAGGTATCATGATTTGGTCATTAAACTAGCCTCTCAGAACAAAAGGGTGACTCACTCTTTGTATCAATTCCAATAATCTATTTATTCGTGAAAAAGAAAAGCATATTTCCATTTAATGCTAAAAAGGGGGCTAATAAAATGGCCGTTTGTTTTCGCATAAACTCCTATTTGAAAGATTGTTTTTATGTCTCAATTCTGGCGCCAATTTTGAAATTAGACAAGTAACAAAATCTCGTGGTGGCGCCATCTATGCGGGGTGTGTGCAAAACAAAATTAGCATACGAAAATGTCTGAAGAAACCACCATCAAGAACTCCAAGAGCCAGCTTGATTTCCAGAGAAACAAGACTGAAACCTATATGCTTTTTGTGCCTAGATAATTTTTGAGAGCATATGACATCATTTTGATGCGATTTCTATGCAAAAATACCAAAAAGCATCTTATATGAAGATACATTCTCGTTTGGGGGAGGGTTCTTTTCTGAGATAACGCGCGGTTGCGACCTTGTAAAAAATCGGCGGCGGCGCACCTTGTGTTACGTAATAAAGTGCGGATTTTAGTCTGGTTAAGCCACACACGTGTGCATTTTGCTTCAAGCTTTTTTCAACAGATTGACCGAACTTTAACCAAGCAACGATTGCAAGTGAATAACCTTTTCAGTACCGTCACTTCTTTTACTTGGTAAATACTCGTTAGTTGTGGAAGATACGCTAGACAATTGGGATTTTAAAATAAACGACAACAACTAACCAGCAGCCGTCGCCATTTTTCGGAAGATTCGCAATAATTAAGTAGGTTAGCTACTGAGATTGCGATTGTCCAAGGAGTGCTGGATATCTGTGCTTAGTGCTGTTACCAAAAACAAAACCATGAAGCTCTACATAGTTGTTACCTTTGTAAGTAAATAAATATTAGCAATCACATTGACATAACAATCTTATCTTAACAATCAAAATAGTTAGCCTGTCTAAAAATGATCGTCGCCCAGGGGCCGGGAGAAGTTACCCGAGGGCTGCCCTGCATCAAGCGGCTTAACCAGCTCTATTGCCATAACGGAGGAAACGCCTACCCAGAGTAAATACTTACTATATTCTTTTGAAAACACTTACAATCAAATGTCTTTCACAGGAACCTCATTGGTACCTTCATTGATGACAACAAAGCTCTGATGAGAAGGATGTATGGTACCCTGGTGGCAGAGACTGAAAATGAGGTGCCTGTTGAAGAACCCAAAACACCAGCTTCAACCACGTCGTTTGTAAGATCTGTCCGCAACTTCAGGGGACTCCGATTTACCAGATCAATCGAAGAGGGTAATGAAATAGAGTATTTTAAAGGTAGATATTTATTTATCTTATTTATTTGATTCCAGGATACCTGGAAGATCTGGTTGAAGATCAGGATGAGGACATTGCTGAGGAGACAGACTTCTGGACCTCTTTGATGGATAATTCGACCTTGTTTTACGAGTTCAACAAGACCGCCAGCGTCCAGGACTTGGAAATATTCCAGGCCTTGTCCGAGGCTTACAATTCGATTGGAGTCGATCTCAAGCAGCGACCCAAACGTCAGGCCGGATTCCCCGGCGTGAGGGAGAAGGATAGCAACAAGTAAAGACATTGTCCTATAATGGATTTCGAGATGACATTCTGATTCCTGATCTTACTTTACAGGATTGACGCCTGTGAGTCCAAAGTCGAGGTGACCACTCCCTATTGGGCGACCAACAGCAACGGCAAAGTTCGAGCGATTGTCAATACCAAGAAATTCGAACAAGCTATCCACCAGGAGATATGCGTGTAAGTAACACAAGTGTTCCATTCATTTGTAAACAATGTGATTTATGCACTTGTTTTGCTGGCAGGTCAACCAGGACATTGAGATGCGCAGGGGATTGCTCATGTGAACAGAAGTACAAGTGGCATAGGTATGATTTGTTACCGTCAATGAATGTCATTCTTGGATTATTATGGATTCCTGTTCCAGGCTCCTGGCCTATGATCCCAACAACGAATGCAGCGGAATCTTCATGGACTGGTTCCTCTTTCCATCCTGTTGTACCTGCAGATGCCTGAAAAATCCTCTGCTGAGGGGAAGGAGCAGAAATTAACCACTCATTTAAAAGCACGAAAAGCAAATTCCCTCACATTTTTCACACCGGAATATATCTCATAATTAACTTTTCTACAATAAAGTATAACAGAACAACAGCATTTGTCTTGTTAGCGTCTAGCAGCTATGACAGATTGTCAGACGTAGCGAGTGAAGAAAAGTTCACCGGATAATTGGCCAAAAGTTGGCCCGAGTCAAAATTCAGCGTTGTCGCTCGAAGCAAAAGTTAGCGTGTTCTGGCACTCTGCGACACAATTTATGCTATTCGAGTTCATGTTTACAAATTGTCAGAGCCTTTTGGCGGCTGGCCTTTCCGCCTTTCTTTCCAAATTACTCTTGCGGCCAAAGGTTTCCTGCGGATTTTGCCGAAAAGAAGTCGGCACGACACTGCCAAAACAAAACAAAAACAAAACAAAAGATGATCCTGGCTCTGAGTTCTGCACTGCTAATTGGTGCCCCTTAGCCTTAGCTTAACCTTTCCCTTTCAAGAACAGCAAGGCAAAAAAAGAGAAAGAAAGAGGTGAAAGACCTGGCGCCAATTATTTAGCTCGCAGCAACTTCTTTTCTTCTTGTTCTTCAGTTCTGACAATAGAAATCGCCCTTCGACAATGGATGTGTGATGTGTCTAGCACTTAAGACTAAGTGAATTAAGTTTGTTTGTCAAGGAGCAGGGGATTAAGGCTTTTCTGGCAGGAGATGGAGAAACTAAAGTGGTAGATCCGTTAATACAAAGATGTGTACTGTCCAAAGGTCTGTGGTTTGGTTAGTTAAAGATTGGACAACTGTGGTGCCAGGAAGAGAAAAAGGCAGGGCCCCCTTCCTGCCTATTGACAATATTAGTCAATGACTGGCTGTCCTTCTGATGTAATTGACACTATGCCTCAACTGAATAGCCCGGCTATTTCTGGCCAGAGTAGACAGATATTTCCAGCAATGTGACTCTCCTTTTTGTTGGTTGGGAATGGAAGGAAAGAAAGAATGAACAAGAAAAGAATAATGCACCAGCTGCATTCATCTGCAAGTCAGTCATTTCCTTAAGGAGGGGGAGGCAAGACTCTTAATGCCTATTTACACAGACTCCTCCATGTTAGCTTACTAGTAAGATTTAATTCCACCACTTGAGCTAATTCAGGCTTGAAAACTTGTTGGAAAGTGAAGAGCCAATTTGACAACTTGTATTCACAGACAGAAGTTTTTCCTTCAAGGAGCTCGTCTGCATATGCAATGTTAGTGTGCTAATTCAATTGAACCCAATAGCAAAAATCCATAGAGATGATCAAAACATAGATATATCAGAATTATTCTCTGGATTCATTGTGTGTACATTGCTTCTCTTCCTGGATGCGTGATTATTGTCAATCAAAGTTAAAACCAGAGTCAGGAATAATTGAGTGACCATACTTTGGCAATAACTTCAAAGGACAGTAGCTCTGCTAGCTCTGTCTTAATTACTATCAAGAGCTACTACAGATAGTCAGTAAGTAGACCTAGTGGAAGGCAGCTAGTGGTGGCGTCGCATGTAGTAGATAGCAGACGTTTACAAAGTAGAGAGTATGCTCTGCTTCTGGCACCGAGTTCTGATATAAGTATTCTATCTAAGTTTCTAGAGCCATCCAAGACTCTTCCTTGTGATCTCAAAATGTGGCAGAGTTATGTTATTTCTCATGTTTATTCACATGGCATTGGCATAAAAAATAAGGACAGGTAACTATTAGTAGTTAGAACTTTTGATAATCAGCAGATTTAGTCACTGAAGGCCACCTTAACAAACATGGCACCGTGTTGGTATTTTTTGGAACCACCACTCGAATTCGCTCTCGACCAAATCTTGACACACTAACATAGATTGCAAAGTGGACAAGTTCGCCTATAGATGGAAAAGGTTTTTCTGTTCCATTCTTTTCTGATAGTGTTCAGAAAGTAGCAAGTAGCAGACAAGTGACTGTAAGATCGTCTTTAAGAGAAATCAAAGACATTCTCTCAAGATACTTGCTTTCACAATAACAACAACATGAACAACCTTGGATTGGGCTTAAGTATCTTTGCCTCTTCCCCTTCCTTAATAGTCTGACTTTTCTGTACCATCTTCTCTCAAGAGCACATAATAGGACACACCTGGAGAGGCTTCATGAACTATTGCCATTCACTGATTGTGTGCTGCCACAAGGTGGTTGATAGTTTGGTTACAAGAATATGTCTTGATCTAATGCCTTCTAAGCAAGGTCACATGTAAATATCCTATAGCAAAAGTAGAGACAGATCTGTACCCAAAGACATGGACTGACTCCAAGACTTCATGGGCCCACATATGTGGGTGTATTCAAGTAAAACTTATGTAACTGCGAAAGTTACCAGCACCTCCTGGAGAAAATGTAGTTTTGCCAGCCAAGGAGCCAGCACTGCAGACTCATCCCATTGCTGGTAGACATTTGCTGAGAAACTTTATTAAATAACAATTCTAACAAATTACACCTGGACATATGGAGGAGGCAACGTTATGTTTTTATATGCCCATCCATGTGGTGGATCACACAAGTAAGCTCATAAATACTCGTTTCTGGCTACAGCTACCACACGCCCTCGTTAAGGAACAAGGCAAGGTATCTATCTAGATATTAACGCAAAAGGACAGTAGGCCATGGGTCTCTACTCTCGACTTTCTAAATTTTTTGAAGAAAAAGTTCATGGCAAGATCTACATGGTAGGTAAGGTAGATACAGCCGCCCACCTACAGATAGTTGGTTGGTAAATAGTATTTTCCCTCGAGGACTACATAGGATGTAACTGTAACGCACATCCAGGTTATTCTGGCATGGTGTATACTGTGTACCACACATAGAACTAGAAGTGCTTAATATACGAGTACAACTTAAGTTAGCTCTGGGTGGAAGGTTGAGGTTGCTTTTCTTCAATGTTATTCTTTTTTCCTCCTCCTGCGTTAAATGTGTGCTCTTTGCAGAGATGCTAAGCTATTGCTACATGTACTGCCTAGTGCCTTTTAAATATGCATTGTATTCAAGAATACATTTAGAGCATGAAAACGTAGAGTTCCAGCAGTCGGATCGTCGCATCTTAGAAACGAATTTGGTTCACATCACATTTACTAATCTATTTATAATGCTAGCAAATTAGCCATCAACGAAGGCAAAGTATAAAAAAAATATTGATCTATGTACAACCAATAACGTTGTACAGTGTAGTTGTCAGCAACCCATCACCATCATAAGTAAATATCTGTGTTTTTCCAAGCAATTTCAGACCGTAAATGTCCCTCCTGTTTAACAAATTACAACGAGGATACACACATGTGGTCATTGCAAGAGAGGAACTACTAAATTGATCAGTCTGTGCGGCCTTGTCTAGCCAAAGACGAGAGGACTTTCAGAGTAATAAACTCCAAAACACGAGCTCGTCTACTCATGAAAAGCCGCAATTAGGGTCAAGAAAACGGCGCTAAGATACGTACGAGTATATTCTTCCAACTGAAAAACGTTAGTGAGCCAGTGGGTAACTGGTCCTACTGGCCCACTAGAGTTGCAAAGCAAAATGCTCGATTGACCAGTGGGGCTTAGAAAGCAAAGCTCTCTCCCTCTCTCCCTAGCTTAGTCTATAAGGAAGGTGCATGCTTAGGTACGTATTTGAGTAAAAACGCATTGGTCTATTGTCTTGTGATTGTACCAATCTCCTTGCAGGGTTGCCAAGATGGACGGACATGTTCAACGTAGGATTGGACAACAATATCAGCGTTAGCAGTTGCCTTGAAGAAGCAGGAGAGGCAGCAGTAGAACTTACGTGGCGCGAGGGCTTTCTCTCCCTCGAAGCACTGCAAAGAGCGATCAGGGCCGACTTTTCCAAGTATATAGCAGCTAGTGATGGCCTTGCCGCTCGTTTCTAACCATCATGGAGCACGTTAAGCACTACATTAATAGATACATGGCTTGCATGCACTACTACAGAACTACAGAGGCTCGCCCGTACTCCTACTCCGCTGGCCTTAATACGAGCAGACATGAGAGCTATTATAGTACCTACATACAGTTACTTAGCTAGGCACGAGTAAGCAAGCCAACCGCATTCTGCGACGGTGGAGGCCGTTGAGCTTGTTTTAGGCGAGGCTGGACGACCTCGCCAGCCTTGAAGGCGGCCTCCGGCATACTGCTACCCAGAGCTCCCACCTTCCTCCTCCTCCTTCTCCTCCTCTCGTCGTACCGAAAATGACGAGAAGTTCAATAATATACTGAGCTGCTATATAGCAAAAGGGAAAGCTGTGAGAGTAGTAAGACAGTGGCGAACGGCGACGGCTCTGCATAGTGAGTGCGAGAAGCTAAAGGGAAGGAACGCACAGAGACAGAACAGAAGTAGTTCCTTGCTTGCTAGCTGTTCAACAATTTCGTTTCTTCAGCTTGTGATCGGATCATCCTGGGAGAGCCAAACCAGGCCCTGTCTCGAGACATTGCTGGACGACAACCCTGCCTGTCAGGTCCTGGATCTGGATCTGGATCTGGATCGTCCCCAGAGGATTGCACGGTAAGGGCCTGGCAATGTTGTCAGGGAATTCCCCAGGACACCTGGGTCCCCAGAAAAAAGCAACTACTACTAGTACTACAGTACATTGCCAGCTTATGGCAGCACGACAGCAGTGACCTACAGCTAGGGCTAGCTATAGTAGATACTATTACTCTAGCCAGGCAGTACACTACTTCGTACAATGCAGATCACAAGATCTATGTAGCTGCTAGAGAGGGGTATGTTGTATGATAATTCTCGTCGGTCTGGAACACACATTGCAATTTTCTGGTGGCATTTTCAAGCCTGGGCTGATCTGAGCTCAAGCCGGGAACGACTTCATGCTTTGAAACTTTTCCTCTCTTTCCTGATTCCAATGATTGCAACGATTGCTGTTAGGGAGTGGGGAGAAATGGCGTGGTGTTTTAAACAGAAGAAAGAAAAAGAGAAAGGGACATGATTTTACAACTCCCTCAAGGAGGAAGCAGAAGCAGAGCAAAGTCAGCTATGTAGGAGTCAAGTCGTCGACTTGTACTTGCCATATACAGCAATGTCTTCAGTATATTTACTACATAAATAGTATGCTACAGCTGTTCCGTTCCTTGATCAGAGACGAATGTTCTTCTCCTCCTTTATTAGAGACCACCTTTGAAAAGACACTGCTTTATATAGATAGTAGATAGGTAGAACCTAACCTAACAGAACAATCACCAAAAGACCTTTCTAAGCCAGAGTGAGCAAAAGTAATGATCTATCCAGAAATACGAAAGTAGTTGTCGAAAGCTAATTCAGTTCCTTTTTTCATTTATAAAAAGAGATCAAGTAGGATTAAAGAGAGCAATCTCTGCTGTTGGAAATTGGAATTATTTTCATCTGGTCTGGAAAAATACCTGGGCTATTTTCTAGCACTCTAGTCCATTCCAACGTAGAGCTCCTCTGTTTATCGAATATTTTGACAGCCATCTATGTATCTACGCCCTTAACATTGTACCTGTTATTCATAGATAGTTATAGGAGGGGAAAAGTAGATACTTGATGACGACACACGTATGTGAAAGCACTATAACATGGTAAAAAATGTGCCTCCGTAGGTAGATATTTATTTTTCAGACGAGAAAAAGTCAGAAATAAGTAGATAGGGGCAGTGTACATAGAGATACGCTCGTAGTTTATGCCGTTTATTGGAAAAGGATTAGCAGCTAGCTCCTTTTCTTTTAAAGTAGGAAAAATAAGACATTCAAATGATAATGACAATGCCTTAAAATCTTATTTAAGGTATCTTGTAATTTATGCTCCATCCTACATAGATGCTTTCTTGAATTAGAAATCCACAATGAAGTCTAATGCTGATCAATACTTAACTGCAATCTGGCGGCCAGAAATGGTGGTACTTAGTTTTGTTTATGCTGGTGGGCGATTCCTGTAACAAGTGTTTTTCTCAATTTTTGTGCTTACTTAAACTATGATGTGGTAGATGATGCAATCAACTAGCAATTTGTGGACGCCTTGCTCTTCTTCCCCCAAAACCACTTAACACCTCAAAGGCAATGTTTTCGGCATGTCTAGGTTGGTGTGCGTACATGTACTGCAAAGTTGGATATAGTGTTGGAATGATGGGGTGAACTCTAGCCACTACATAAATGTATCAACTTAGAAGATCTTCTTCAACAGACTGACTGAACTGACACAACCTGAAGGAAAGGGCATTAAAAGCAAAAGCCCCCTCTGTATAGCCATATATTGCTTCACTTACTTATGGTATGCC
>JAAUYL010066990.1_pt1 | contig 17090 bp, 13 predicted proteins | sample 7278011 | NCBI WGS metagenome assembly JAAUYL01 (sample SAMN14350225, study PRJNA611818) | marine sediment metagenome | isolation source: surface marine sediment (1.8m) | place: French Polynesia: Moorea | collected 2018-08
ACGTCCCTACTTTGTCTAGGCTAAAGTTGTAGGTAAAACCTAACCCCCCAACCCCCTTCCCTACCAGGGAAGGGGGTGAATATTTCCCCCCTCTCGGAGTAGGAGAGGGGTTATCTACTGTAGGGGTGTATAACCCATATCTCTGTTACTGAAGCGATCGCTCATCCTCATATATTATGCCAACTTTTCTATGATGGGCCGCAGGCAAAGCATCTAAGGAGTCTTTTCAACAATTAATAATTAATAATTAATAATTACCTCTTCTTGAAAACGGATAGGATTGACTAATCATGAAAAATTTTTTCTTCTCTTGGTCGATTGGAGGCCAGCGAGGATACCTAGCCATCTCTCGATCGCTTTTTTCCCCTTAAAAGGGGAGGCGCATACCCACAATTTCTCGGTAAGAATAACCTGAACAGCACTTTGTCCGGATAGTGAGGTACAGTTTATTAATTCTCTGTTGCCTGTTGCCTAAAGTCCTAAAATTTTGTACCTCACGCGCCTCCGAAACTGATGTAATTAACCAAGACGTAAAGCATAATCATCAGGGTTAACTGCAAAAATGTTATTTTCAACGTCTTCTATGGAAGTTTCTGCCACTACTCCCAATATATGACTGCTGTCGGACAATTTAATTACAGTGTCACCATCGACTAATTCATACTCTAGGCCATCAGAAGCACTGAACTCAGCAATTACAATAATCCGATCGCTATCTGTGACACTAAAATCAGTAATCATATCCGCCTGCTCTATTTCATCTACTCCCTCGACAGTATCAGCTCGCAACAGAAAACTATCTGTCCCTTCTCCACCTGTCAGAGTATCAACACCATAATCTCCAACTAGATAATCATTACCGATCCCACCTATTAAGAGATCATCTCCCTTTCCAGCACGCAACCAGTCATTACCTTCTAGACCCTCAATAAAATCATCACCTTGACGGCCACTCATAATATCATTATCTTCGGTGCCAGACATTTCATCGTCACCTTCTGACCCCATCATGTTGAAGGAAGTAGACTCAACAGTACCTATATCAATAATATCATCACTCTCTATTTCGGATATTGTTTCGTCTGTTTCATCTTCTCCTTCTTCAGTAGCCACACTTGCTTCTTCTTCTTCAATCTCTAAATTTTCATCTGTTTCACCATCATCATCTTCTGTTTCTTCATCATTATCATCATCTTCTTCTGTTTCATCATCTTCCTCTTGACTAACCTCTTCGTCAAGATTTTCTGAAAGTTGACTACTGGTAATCTCTTCTCCTATAGATTCCTCAATGTCAGAATCATCTTGGTCAGAGTTGGTATCATCCACATCACTATTTTCGGTATCTTCTTCATTCTCTTCCATGGAGAGAACATAGGAAACTTTTTGTGTATTATCCTTATTAGCTAATTCATTGAGTAAATCTGAATCAGTTACTATTTCTGAAACTCTACTAGATACTATTCCGTCAACGACTCTCGCTAGAAGAATACGATCGCCCTCTCTAAGTTCTTGCACAAAATCAAAGCCATCAGTCACTTCTCCAAAAACTGAATAGCCACCATCCAATTGATTGCTGACATCATCTAAGGTGAAATAAAATTGTGAAGAAGCTGTATTTAATTCCTGACTGCGAGCCATTGCTATTACCCCCGCTTCATGGGATAACTCTACTGGATCGTCAACTATTTGGTTATAAACAATTTCTTCTGTCTCTGCAATCTTAATTTCTAGAGGGATTTCCCGTGAAGTCTCGGTTACCGGGTCAATATAACTCCCCGAGCCTAAATCTTCAATCAGAAAATCAGGGTCTCTACTCTGGGGGTCGCCACCTTGAACTACAAATTCATCTACAAAACGGTGAAATGCCAGAGCATCATAGAAATTTTGCTCTACCAAATCAACAAAGTTACCTGCTGTTACTGGGGAACTTGTTGAGTTAAGTTGAATAGTAACTTTTCTAGTGTCACTACCCTCTTCTGATTCATTCTCGTTTTCGTTTTCTTCGTTTTCAGTTTCCTCTTCTTCTTCCTGCGATCCCTTTTGTACCACCATTTCTACTGTTACCTGTCCTTCTAACTTAGGTAAGCCTAGTTCTTCTAAATACTCTTGTGTTTCTTGTGTTTCTTGTGTTTCTTGTGTTTCTTCCATTAGTCTATTAACTCCTTCGTTGTATATATTTTTATAACTACGATATTGCGTTTCTCTTGGTAAGAGGTGGTTCTCTCTCCATTGTTGATACTACTATCGCAGAGATATTCGGAAAAAACAATACATAAAAGTTCAGGAAAGTTCAGGAATTTTCCACCTGAATAAAACTGAACTTTTTTTGAGATTAATTTGGACAATAAACTTATACTGGAAAAAAATAAATCTGCTTATAATCGACTCTATTCCTGAAATACACCTATTTTTCAGTAACTAAAAATCGGTCTTAAATTAATTTTATACAAGTACTTATACTTCAGTATTTTGGCGTAAGTATACAACAAATCTTGTATAACTTTTTTCGGAAAAGTTCAGTTTTATTCAGGAAAGTTCAGTTTTATTCAGGAAAGTTCAGTTTTATTCAGGAAAGTTCAGGTTTATTCAGGAAAGTTCAGGTTTATTCAGTGCAGTGTTAAACAGGGTAATACCAAATCTCAAAAGCTTTGCTACATATTGTTGAGAGTAGCCAGTAGTCACTAGGCAGTAGAGAGTTCAGTTTTGGAGAGAATATTCGACCTCAAATTTTAGTCTATCCCCAGTATTAGATCGTAGCACTTTTGTATCTTCACCAAGTTGATCTAAAATAAGCAAACCGTATTTACAATTATATCATAACCAAAAAATAAGGTCTCAAGCCTCCCCTTTCAAGGGGATGAAAAAAATCTACTTCAGTAATTGGTCATAAGAGGGATATTTGCAATATTTGAAGCAATCAAAAGTTTTTGATTATGAGCTTTTTCTTTCTGATTCAGCATATTAAAACTTGTCATCACTTAATGCCGAAGCATTATATTTCTTTTCCCACTCTTTTAGTGCCATAGCATAATTTCCTATAGCACTAATTAAGTGCCAAAATCTGCCAAAATTTTCCTGAGCATTTTCTAGGTTAAATTCCATTTTATGACTTTTGTTTTTGAGAAACAATTCAATATTAGAATTGACAGTGTTACAGTAATCAATACAAAGATAAATTCGTTCGTAATTAAAATGTTTAGGAAGGATTATTGATTCTGAGTAACCTTTAATTATAGGACTATCTAGGCGTGCTGCATAACTTTTAGCAGTTGACATAATATCTCGTTTTAAATGTACATAAAAAGCCCTATCTCCATATTTTTTCTCTAAAGAACCGAGAAACCACGACAACCTATTATCTACTTCAATGTGATTTTGAGAATATTCAAGGCGCTTATCTCCTAGGAAAGATATTCTAGATTTCGTGAGATGCTGTATAATTTTCGATATGCTGACACGCTTGAGCAAATGTGGTAGAGCCACATCTTCCGGTACATAAAACAAAAACATTTGAAAACATAAGTTATATCAATTCCGAATAACAAGACCATCATAAGCCATAACGATATTTTGATGAAAATCTTTGATAGATGCAAAAAGCAACTCTTTGGTTTCAGTATCTGGATACTGTCTAGCACCAAAATGAGTTACGATCGCCTTCTCAGCATTGGTACCAGTTAGCACTGCCTTAAGTTGCTCTATGTCGAGATGAAATCCATTTGTTTTCTCTCCTCCAACTGGGCAAGTTTCAACAATGAGAATATTGCAATCTTTAGTTATATTTAAGAGAGAATTGCATAAAATCGTATCAACACAATAACAAATAGATTTTTTCTCTAATTGTAATTGAGCGCCTATAACTGGAGTATTATGTTTTAAGGTTTGAGTCTTGATGGTAAAATTATCGAAATTTAAGGTTGTATCTTTAGCCACTCGAATATCAACAGGAAATCCTAGTTTCTCTCTCGGTTTCACAAATGGATAAGAAAACAAGGTCTCCAAATAACTTTTGAGACTTTCATGGATAACAATTGTCAGGGAAGCAGGCCGAAACATCGGTAAAATATGTAATCCATAACAGTGGTCTAAATGTAGGTGTGAAAGCATAACAGTAACATTTTTATCACGAATGCTTTCCCTATCTATTTTTCTAACGCCAGTACCTAAGTCAAATAAAACAACATCTCTATCATTTATAAATACCCCTATACAATTAGTAGCACCTAATGTGCTGTCAAACCAACCGGAAGTTCCATAAAAGACGATTTCCAATGCTTTAGTCTCCTCTTTCATCAAAATATCTCCTGATTTTTATAGCATATTCGTTGTTTTCATCATGCCATTGCCATGCTCCATACTCATTAATTTTTAGATAATCAGCGATCGTAAAACTATCATTCTCAATTAATTTGTGGCGACCAGCATAACAACGATTTTCATAATCTCCCTGAACAATATGATAAATCCTATTTTCCAGACAAGAAACTCTTCCGTTAATACTATTAAAAACTTTGTCTCCCCAAGAATGATATAGATTATATAATCCCTGACTTAAAGAGAGGGTTTTGAACAAAATCGAATGATATCCCACAGCAGAGGCTAAGAAAATTTTGTCGCCACCACCCAAAATCATAAAGTCGGGGAAGCCTATTTCTCTAATAGTGGTAACCTTTGTAGCCCATCCAAAACCTGGAGAACATCCAAGACTTAAGCTAATGCCACTTTTACTGAAATAATCCTTAACTGTAATATCCCGATGGAAACTTTCGACTACAGATTTGCGACTCATTCCAGTTGCAGAAAAGTCGCCATTCTCAATCTTTAAATCTTCGACTTGATTGAATATTTGAACGAGTCGGTAGGTTTCCAGTTTCTCTTTTAATTGTTCTTGCCAACTATTGTTAGTAAAAATTATATCTGCATCAACCCAAACAACATATTGATGCTCTTGCTTCAAATGGGATAAAGCTACTTTATAGAATCTTTCTTTCTGCCAAACGATGGAAACTGAAGGAATATTAATTATTCTAATATTTTGCTGTCTAACAATACTATCAATATCTAAGCCATAACAAACTAGAATTATATCAACTTGTCTACTTAAGTTATCTAATGTTTGGAGAAGCGCTATATACCTACTTTCACTATTGGAAAAATTAAAATAAGCAAGAATAGCAACTGTATCCATGATGAATTATATTCTCTGGTTATAGAGTGCGAGTGAATGCACTCGCACTTGCAATGGAAATTCAAGAAGATAATTTTGATATAGAATCCGGTTGAACAATCGTCATTGCGACGATAGGAAGCAATCTCGCGAAACCCCTGAGATTGCTTCCTTCCACTCCGTTCCAGTCGCAATGACGCAGGCTATAGTAATTATCCGGATTTGATATGAGGGGGTAACAAAACAATAAAACCTGCTCCCTCCCTCCTCATCAACTCAATTAATAATGATTTCCTACTCTTCTATGATGCACCGCAGGCAAAGCATCTGAGTCACTAACTCGCCCAGTATCAACAGTTGCATAAATCAGCCAATGGTCGCTTGCTTCCATCCGACTTGCTACTTCACACTCTAAATAAGCGAGAGCATCACTTAAAATCGGACTACCATTTTTAGCCGTTTGAGTATTCACTCCTGCAAAACGATCTGCACCGGGTGGGAAGCGCTTCAGGAAATGTCGCATTAATGCTTGATAGTTATCTTCCCGCAATACGTTTAAGACAAAGCGATCGCCTGCTTGCATTAGTGCTTCAATAGCTCGGTCTTTTGCTACTGCTATAGAAACTCCGAAAGGTTGGAAACTAGCTTGCACTACCCAAGAAGCTAACATGGCACTACTAACCTCACCTTTAGTCGCAGTAATAATATACAAACCTCCACTCAAACGACCTAAAGCTTTATCCAGGTCACTATCAAGGGATTTCATTTGCTTGATATTTTCCTTCAAACTCAAAAGTTGTCCTGCATCTGTACCTGCTTCTTCGCACAACTTGTAAGTTGATTCTGAAGGTGTTTCTTTGATTAAAATATTGGGGAATGCTTGCTTGAGACCTAATTCTTTAAGTTTATTAGCTAGAGGATACACTGATAAGTCATCCCCACCACCTGATTCAAACAAACCAAATGCTTGCTTTTTATTTGCTGCTGCTAAAATAGTACTGATGGCTATTTCGGCAGTGCTAGCTATAGAACCTGTGGTGGGTGGTGCTCCAATCACAATTCCTTTTGCCATTTCTACCAATTCCCTTGCTTCTTGAGGCTCGGCAGATTTTAAGTCCATCATTTCTACAGCTACCCCTGTTTTGATTATCCCGTGGGCAATAGCTTGCGAAAGGCGATCGCTATAACCATAATCAGAGGTATAAAATACTGCGACTGTTGTCTCTGCTTTGCTTTTTGCTTTACTCCACTCTTCATAACGGTTTGTTAGTTCTACTAAGTTATGACGTAGTAGGGGACCGTGACCGGTGGCAATGGTATTGATTTCTCCGAGTGCTTTCATACGTTTCATGGCATTTAAGACTGAGCGAGCATTTGGGGCCATGAGACATTCATAATAGAATTTATAATCTGCTTCTATGTCAGTGAGGTTTTCATCATAAGTTTTGTCTGAGCAATAGTGCATACCAAAAGCATCACAGGTAAATAGGGTTTCGGTTTTACGATCGTAGCTAAATATTGTATCAGGCCAATGCAGATTTGGAGCCGAAACGAATTCTAAAACGTGACCATTACCTAAGTCTAATTGGTCTCCATTTTTGACAATTTGCTTATTAAATGGTATGTGAGTTAAATTTTCTAAGAATTGAATTGCTACTTTTGCCCCAACTACTGTAACTTGGGGAGCTAGTTCGATAATGTCTTTGACTAAACCACTATGATCTGGTTCGGTATGACTAATAATTAGGTAATCTATTTCGGTAGGTTTGATGATACCCCACAGGGTATCTAGGTATAACTGGCGAAACTTTTCATGGGATGTATCCACCAGGGCATTTTTTTCTCCTCGAATGATAAAGGAGTTATATGTGGTACCATTCTGTAGACCAAATTCTATGTCAAAGCGATCGCGGTCCCAATCCAGGGAGCGAATGGCCGTTGTATCAGGAGCAATTTTATTTGTCTCTATTGTAAGTCTATTTTTTACTCGGTCTTTTATTGCTACCATCGGAGACCTCTCTCTAAAATAATGATTTTTATTTGCTTTTTAATATTTTTACACAATTTAACTATAAGTTTTTTATAGAAAATTTTATGAGATAGTTAAAAATATCAAATTAGACTGAATTTATTTTATTTTATCGGAGATATATGTCTCAATTTGTGGTATAATAATCAAGCTTTGCTACTATCCAATGGCAGAAAGGGGAGAAACAATGAAACACCGATTAGCCACCGTTGGAGGTTTGACAACGGCTTTAGTTTTAGGGACTGCAATTCTGCCATCCCAGGGACAGACTTGTTATGGATATGGCTCTGAAAAAGCAAATTATGAAACTATAAACTTTAAGATCAATATTTGCGAAACCCGGAAAGGTGAGTATATATTCATTAGTCAACCCAAAAATGGAACTGAGCAAGATTGGCTGATCGTTGGTAATGTTATTAAAAGAGGTAGTTCTTGGGAAGCTTATGACCCAGTACAAGGAATTGAATATATTATTGGCCCAGACCAATATCGTGTAGATTCAAGAACACAGAATGCACTCACCGAGCGTGTAATTAATTACCAAGCTAAAGGAAGAATTAAGTTAAAAACTTGTTATGTCCTGAGACCAAATGGATTATATATTTTTGAGACACGCAACTCGGCAAGTCGTAGAGTTGGGGTAGTAGAAAATGGTCAAAGAATAGAAGTTACGGGAAATGAAGAAATTGGTAGTGGTACCCAAAGATTTATAGAAGTGACAAATCCATATCAAGGATATATAGTTTCTAGAGATAGTAATGGAAATTATATTTCAGATTGTTCTTCAATTTAGGGAATAGGGAATAGGGAACAGGCAACAGGGAAAGAAGATGGTTCAATAATGGATAATGGATAATGGATAATTGATAATTACCTCTCCCTAAAACGGATTGGATTGAATAAAAGGAAAATTTTTTCTTATTTCTCCTTTAAAGGAGAGGCTTTAAACCTTAATTATTCGGTAAAAATTACCTCACTATCTTAAAAAGTTCTGTTGCTATACAAATAATTTTGTTTACCTATAATAAACTTGTCCAAAAATCAAAAATAAAATCAATTCTTATCCATAAATTATCAATTGCTTTTCCCTATTCCCTACTCCCTACTACCTAGTCCCTCTTTTCTGAAGAAGTCTAATGAATCAATATTATGCCAAAGTGGCTAAAGGGTTAGAAACTATTGCTGCCCAAGAATTAGAAAGTTTAGGAGCTAAAAATGTCTCTCCAGAATTTACAGGGGTAAGTTTCACTGGGGATAAGACTTTACTTTATCGGGTTAATCTTTGGTCAAGAACTATTTTTAGAGTTTTAGTTCCTATTGCAGAAGTTAGATGTGTTAACCGAGAAGTTTTATATAAGGAAGTTAAAAAAATTCCTTGGCAGAAGTATATATCTCCTAAAAATACATTGGCAGTTCATTGTACGGGAAGTAATGAGAAATTAAAGCATACTCATTATACTGCTCTGCAAATAAAGGATGCTATTACCGAGCAACAAATAGAAAAATTTCGCTATAGATCGAGTATTGATACTAAAAATCCTGACATATTAGTTAATGCTCATATTGAACACAAGAATTGTATCCTTAGTTTAGATAGTTCTGGTAGTAGTTTACATCAGCGTGGCTATCGGTTGGCAATGGGTTTTGCTCCTCTGAAAGAAACTTTAGCAGCAGCTTTATTGGAGATGGCGGAATATTCTCCTGATTTACCTTTTTTAGATCCTTTATGTGGTTCTGGAACTTTACCTTTGGAAGCGAGTTTAAAAGCATTAAATATTGCACCTGGATTGTTTAAAAATAAATTTGCTTTTATGAATTGGCGTGATTTTGATGAGTCTATTTGGCAAGATTTATTAACAGAAGCTAAGAAGAGTCAATTAACTGAATTAAAATCAATAATTGTGGGAAGCGACAAAAATATAGAAGTGATTTCTCAAGCTCGTAGTAATGCTAAAAAATGTGGTATTGCAGATAAAATTAAGTTTATACAGAAAGATTTATCTAATTTAGAACCTCCAGCAGAAAAAGGAATTATTATTTGTAATCCTCCTTATGGGGAACGTTTAGGAGAAGTGGAAGAATTGGGTAAGTTTTATAAAATGTTGGGGGATATTTTTAAACAACGTTTTACTGGTTGGACTGCTTTTATTTTGACAGGAAATAAACAGTTATCTAAACAGGTGGGGTTAAGAACTTCTGCTAGAATTCCTGTTTATAATGGTCCGATAGCTTGTAAATTATTAAAGTATGAATTGTATTGAAGAAGGAGTCAGGAGACAGGAGACAGGAGACAGGAGATAGAAGGCAGAAAAAAGGGTTAGAGAGGAATTTTAAAAATATACTTTTGACGATCGGATTTAGTATTATACTATTTTGAAAAAAGAATGTTACGAATAATAAGGACGATAAAAAGATTTTACAGGAGATGTCTCTTTGACTAAAAAGATGATTTATGAACTAAAAAAAAGCATCAAAGCTATTCATTCTGACTCCTGTACGTCGCAAATCCGACGGCTCCCCTACCTGACTCCTAAAAAATACCCTACCTATTTGTAACAAACATTTATCAAATTGGTATTACCTAATAATTGAATTTTTGAGCAAGATATTGCATTATTTATAGGAGTTGGTATTATACCAATTACCAAAAGTAATGCTATATTTCAACAGTCAAATAGTTACCAAGATTTTTTATCTGTTTTTGATAATTATTAGTTGGTTAGTATAGATTTTTCCTCCTTTTAATCTTTCCCCCCACCTCCTTTTCTCCCCACACTTCCCCACCCGATCAGGTATAGCAAGATTTTTGAGATTTGGTATTACATCAAATCTGGTGACTTTGGAGTATTATAAAAAACCGGGTTTATGGGAGACCAAAAACCTACCCTTGTGAACTACTCCCTACTTCCTATTCCCTATTCCCTATTCCCTAATAAAAATGAATAATCAAAAAGATTGGCAAGCTAAAAATTTAGAAGCAATTCGACAAAGAATTTCTTGGTTGCAGGAACAGCCAAATGGGGTAGTTTTTTCTCAACCTTCTGGCATACATTTTTTAACTATAAAAAAAGTTCAATTCATTATTCAGCTAGTATTAGTAGAGCAAGTAACTTTAAAAATGAATTGGGTTCAATCTATACTAAATTTGAATCACCCCACATATTTAATTTTTCCTTACACTCAGGCAATGATGTTAGCTTTGCTGTGGAATAGTCAGCCAAAAAAAATTTATATCGCAGGTTTTGGTGGGGGTAGTATTCCTCAAGTTTTACATCATTATTTTCCAGATGTAACAATAGAATGTACAGAAGTAGATGCTAATATATTGTCAATTGCTCAGAAATTTTTCGGAGTCGAATTAAATGAAAGATTAAAGGTGAAAGTTCAAGATGGTAGGGAATATTTGGAACAAAAAAATGACCAGGATAAGTACGATATTATTATGATTGATGTAGCTTTTGGCAATGGCTATATGTCTTATAATTTAGCGACTCAAGAATTTTATGAGCTGTGCGATCGCCATTTATCAAAGTCTGGAGTTATAGTTGTCAATACATTAAAAAGTAATGGTTTTGAAGCGGAGTATGTGAAAACTATTCAATCTATTTTTCCATCTCTTTATATCTGTCATACTAGCGGTAAAAATACTATTATTATTGGTACTCGTTGTAATCCAATGAACAAAGCAGAAATTAGAGAAAAAGCTAAGTTTATTCAAGATGAGCATCAGTTTTTATTTCCCTTAGTAGACAGGGCAAACGATCTAAAATTTATTGAAGAATTATCTGGTTTAAATTTAGAGAAAGTTTCAATTCTCCAGGATAATGTTTCACCTGGTAATTATTTTGATTCATGGTTATTTTAAGTAAGAAGGAAGAAGGAAGAAGGAAGAAGGAAGAAGGAAGAAGGAAAATCCATTAAAACAGTGGAATGAAGTGACTATCTGATAACCTGGCAGCATAGTCAAGATAATTAACCCTGAGTAATACTATCTGTTAGAGTTAGGGCATTTCTAGGATTATTTTATCGTAGTCAGATTTACTAACCCACATTGTAGGACTTTGATCAATTAAGTATTCTTGTTCGTTAACAATTACTTTGGCTAAACCCTGTTGAAAACCATAAGCATCATCAAATTGATAGGGAATTACTATTTTTCCTGTTTTATCGATATAGCCCCATTTTCCATCTTTTTTGACTGCTGCTAACCCTTCTGAAAAAGAGCTAGAATAATTAGCATTATCAAAACTGTAAGGAAATGATAAGACGACCTGATGGGTTAATATATCCGTATTTTCCATCTTTATAAACAAGAGATAATCCTTCTGAAAAACTAGCAACTCTGTCAAATTATAAAGGAATAGCAATATCACCTAATGTATTAATAAATCCCCATTTTTTATCTCTTTTAACAGCAGCAAAACCTTCAGAAAAGAACTCAGCATCATCAAATTTACAAGAAACTATTTCTTGACCTTCATTATTAACTAAACCATATTTACTGTTAGCATATTTATCTCTATTCCCTACTCTAAACATTCCATCTTTTGTATGCATCATAACCTCTTTGTAGTAGCATATCCGAATGATGTCCCCGCATCTATCAGTAAATCCCCAACCATCATTTGTTAATACACATACTATTGATTTGCTCCAAAAGTCATAAGCATTATTAAACTTAAAATCGATAATTATTTTTCCTCTTTTATCAATAAACCCATATAAGCCATTCTTCTTGACACGAGCTATACTATTGTAAAAACTTCCAGTATTTTGAAATTGATAGGCAATGACTATTTCTCCCCTTTTGTCAATAAATCCATATTTATCATCCAGTTTTACACTTGCTAAATCTTCAGAAAATTGGTCAGCATGATCAAACTGATAGGGAATAGCAATTTCTCCTTTAGTGTTAAGATAACCATATTTTCCATTCCGATTAACTAAAGCTAAACCTTTGGAAAAATTGGAATGATATACATCACAATTAAACTGACATGGAATTGCTATTCCGTTCTCATTTACATGACCATATTTACCATTTTGACTAACCAATGCTAAACCTTCAGAGAAATTATTAGCAGAATCAAATTTAAACCAGATAACGACTTTTCCATTTTTTACATAACCATATTTACCTCTAAATGACAATGGAATTGGAGGAGAATCATTTAAAGATTCTTCTGATAAAGTATTCTGAACTTTTTGAATATTTGCAGGGGATAATAACTGAGTTAAAAACTTCTCTAATTTATTTTCTTGATAACCTAAAAAGGCAATTTTATCTTCGGGTTTAAGAATAATAAACGACTCGTCTGTACCACTTAAAATGTTTTGAATTTTTGGTTTAACATAATGCTCAACCTTCATTCCTTTAATCAAATTACTAATAATTAATTGTCCGCTAGCATGATAGGTAAAAGTAGCGTCTTCAAGGTAATCTTTATATTCTATTTCAATAGTTTCAGATGAAACTCGATCCCTATGATGAGTTATGATTCCTGCATCAGAGAAGACCTTAACAGGATGCTCTTCTGTGGTTTGAACTTGAATTTTACCAGTAGGGTCAATTACTTGAGTGATTTTAATGGGTTTAGCATCTGCGTCATAGTTAGAAAATGATAATTTATAACCCAAGGAATCATTAATATAAGTTTTCTCAATGCGTATTTCTTGAGAAGGACTTAAAATACTTTGTAAGGATGAATCAGTTTGTGATGAAGGAACTAAAACTGTTAATTCTGTGGTTGTCTCATCTTTACTGTAAACAGAAATAGCATCATTATTTTGATTTTTTTGACGACGAATTAAAACTGTTTTAATATTATCATCATTAGCTAATGCTGTTAATGCTTTCTGAGTTTCTAAAGCAACCGCTAGACTAGGGTTAACCTGCTGTAAAAAGCTGCGATGATCTAAATTAAAGGTATCCAGTTGATCAACCCAAGTTTTATTATTTACTGATAACTCAAACTGATTTTGATTGTTTTCTGAATTAACCTGAATTTGATATTTAATATGGTTATTACCGTTAGGGGTAGTTAAGTAACCATCATTATAATTTTCGGCTTCGTGATGAGGAGTTAAAGTAATTGCTTTTTTTAGTACAGTTTCTTGATTATTCAGTGACAAAATAAATTGAACTAAGTCTGAATATAACCGGTGAAGAAAGTTAACATGATTAGGATTATTTAGGTTAATTTGATAGTCATGTTTCCAGCTAAATTTTGGCGATTAAAACTCAAGATTGTATTGATTTTGTTGAATAGGCGTTAATTTATAATTTAGTTGATGACTTTCATCGTTAGTTGCTAATACTCCTGAATATTGATTACTTTCTGATTCTTGATCAGTAAATTTTAAGCTATTAGCTAAGAATAAAACTTTATCCGCTTCAAGAGTTTCTGAAAAGATTTCTTGAAAGAGCTTATTTTGATAATTAGCAATGTCTTTGCTATTAATACTTCTTAAGCTATCTTCTGAAGTAATAAAGTTTAATTGCGTATCTGTGTTAACTTGATTACTCGCAATGAAAATTCCTGTAATGGGTTCAGGAAAACTACTGCTTAATTCAATTTTAGTTTCTAAGTTGTTTGAATTTTCTTGAATCTTTGATTCACTGAGTGTTGTTTGAGCAGTTGTTAAGATATTAGTATTTGATTTAAAAATTGGTTCTTGAGTTAGCTTATAGAAATCAGCTAAGATAACTTCTAGTTTTTCAGCTTCGTCTTGGAATGATTTAACAGTTTGTTGATAAATTTGTTGACAAAATTCTTGTTCAGATAGCTTGTTATAAGCCTTTAAGATCCGATCAAAATCATTAATTTGATAAGAAATTGAAGAAAATAGTTTTGTTTTTGATATTTTATCAAGTTGACTAAAAATATCGTGATAATCTTTTGAAGATTTTTCATGTTCTAACCTAGCAATGTAATCTATATCTACAGGAAGATCCGTTCCGGGCCAAAAGAAATCTGCATACCTCGAATTTATAGAATATTTTCCGTAAAAACCTGTAGCTCTAAGATTAGAATCTGTTTCATCTTGATCAACAATTGAGAGTATTTCTTTTTCTCTCAACTTAATTACATGATGACTATTTTTGACTAAAATTATTAATAAAGATAAAATAACAGATATATTCTCTTTTATAAAGGAATCATTATTTGAACCTAGCAATGTTTTTGTCAACTGATTAATTTCGTCATTTTGCTTTTGTTCTAATTGTTCGATAAAATCTTTGCCTAAAGTAACCAACTTTCTTTTTATCCATTCATGAGACCACAAATGAGGTGGTTTTGAAACATATGGACGCTTTTCATCATAATCATAACCTTTCTCAGAGGAAGAGTTAGGCACAAAATTATAATCCTTATCATTTAAAATATAAGGCTGTAATAAGCCAACATCAGATTGTATGCGAAGGAGCTTACTTATATATGTTTTTCTTTGTCCACTGTCATGGTAATCTAAGACTTTATCTTCAAAATCCTCAAGATATTTTTTTGTTCTCACATAACCCCTTTCTAAACATTGATCGTATTCTATGTAAGATTCAATCATCTCTTTAATCGGTGTTTCCATAATTGGAACATCCAATTTAGCAACCTTTAACAAGTGATTCAAATCTAAAGACTGACTCACTTGACGTGTTGCTGATAACTTATCTTTCAAAAACCTACAATATTTAACTAAATATTTATCCTCTTGAGTAATTGATATATTCCATTGTTTTTCATTAACAGAAATTTCTAAACTTTGAATCTTATCATCCTCAACAAACGCAACAATATTTAAAATTTTACTATTATCTCTGGTTGCTAAAGAGGCTTGAATTGAAGAATTATTTTTATTTTGTTCCCTTGCTTGAAGTTTAAGTAAATTTGCTAACTGTATTAATTGTTCTAAAATTCCTGATTCTATAACAGCATCAAAAATCTTATTTTCATACTGCGATAATTGATTGGCATTTTCTATTATTTCACCCTTACTTAATGTGATTTCTTTCACTCCCTCAAGATTATCAGTGATGACTTCTAACTTCTCATCATTTAAAATTAAATTCGTTCTCGTTTCCAGACTTGAGGGTTTAAATTTCTGGGATGTAAAAGCGATCGACATTTCTCTAAACCTTTTCTGAATCAGTAAGTTTGGATACTACAGTAGACAATCAGTTAATATCAATTTCATCAACTTAGACTACACGACTTATCTTACTGAAGCGTAAAATAATTTCCGGAAATTACTATGTTAAGATATATCCAATTTTGTCAAATTATTTAACTTTTGTAGTTAGCCCCCATAATTCTAGTATTGCTATTATGGTTAGATAAATAATGTGTATTTAAGTAATTTAAAAATTCCTATAGATATCAAATTGGTTCTATAAAAAATCCCCATCTAAATCAAAAATTATAGATTTAGATGGGGTAGATTAAAATTAATTCTCAATCTTCACAGAAAGAATTTTGTCACCCTGACGAATAGCATTTACAACTTCCATATCTTCAGTTTTTCCAAAAGTTGTATGAACGCCATCTAAATGAGGTTGGGGAGCGTGACAAATAAAGAATTGACTGCCACCTGTATCGCGACCAGCATGAGCCATTGATAAAGTTCCAGCTAAATGTTTATTACTATTAATTTCACATTTAATTTTATAACCAGGGCCACCTGTACCTGTACCTTTAGGGCAACCTCCTTGAATCATAAAATTAGGAATAACACGATGAAAATTCAAGCCATCATAAAATCCTTTTTCACTTAATTCGACAAAATTTTGCACAGTATTGGGAGCATCATTATCAAACAATTCTAAGTTGATTGTTCCCTTTTCAGTTTCCATGATAGCTCGTGTCATTTTTTAATTTCTCCTAAGGTTAAATAAGCGGTCAGCACTCAGCATTCAGCATTCAGCTTTGAACCTAATAACTTACTTAAGGTTAGCAACTAATAACCTTTTTATTCATTACTTTTAATTCTACTTGGAGACTAATTTTTTACTCCAAGATAATGAGTTAATAACTCATAGCTGAAAGCTAAAAGCTGATAGCTGATAGCTAGTTAATTAGTGGCATTATACGCCATTTGCCAAAAGTCTTTTTCTAGTCTAGCGACATTTAAAAAAGTAGTTTCAGCTTGACTTTTTACTGTTGTTGAGGTAGTTTGTAATACCTCATCAGCTTGTGCCTCTAGCAGTTTAACATAGTTTGTAAATTCTGAATTTCCCCAACGGTTGGCAAATTCATTATAAGGTTGTGGCATTTCTCCTGGTAATTGCCAACCTTGATTATAAGCTAGTTCAATTCCCCATAATGCAGTTGCTTGTACTGGGTATGGCATCTCAGTTAGCTGATTCATAAAATCGCAATATTCTGTACAAGTTACTTGTTTTTTTGTATTCAAATCTAATTGTCTTTCTGTTGCTTTATTTTTAAACCAATTTAGTTCATCTTGGAGAGCATTTAGTCCGCCAAGAATTACATCAAAATGACAAGTTGGGGCAGAAGTTAAAATTCTGCCTACCATCCGAGTAAATTCCACAACAAATAGATAATCTTGTACTAGCCAAGTGTTAAATTGTTGAGGTTTAATAGTACCTAATTTACATTCCTCTAAAAATGGATGTACGGTAGCTGCTTGCCATTGTTGAGAGTATTTTTTTAAGAGTTCTTGACAGTTCATAAGTTTCAGTAAGGAATAAGGTTTTCGAGCCTCTATCAAAATATATAGTAATCCTAAATTTGTTTTCAATAATGAACAATGAACAATTAATAATTACCTCTTCTGTAATAAAAGGATTGGTTAAAAGGAAAATTTTTTCTTTTCTTGGTCGATTGGATATGGCTAGGTTTCCCGCTCTTGCAGAGCCACTCCGCTTTTTCCTGACGGAAT
>JAAUYL010002439.1_pt1 | contig 17066 bp, 17 predicted proteins | sample 7278011 | NCBI WGS metagenome assembly JAAUYL01 (sample SAMN14350225, study PRJNA611818) | marine sediment metagenome | isolation source: surface marine sediment (1.8m) | place: French Polynesia: Moorea | collected 2018-08
ACATGGAGATAGCATGTATTCAGAGCTCTTCCTTCTTTTCTTCTTTTTATCTGTCTCTCCTCCACATAACATCTGTAAACCCCTATCCCCTATAGTAAGTAGCTTCAGTTCTAGCATACCGGCAATATATATATATAGAAGTTTAAGAACACAGTACAGAGCGGGCATGGCCTGGTACAGAGTCTGCCACTAAATTCTCAAGACTGCTGTAGTGCTCCAGCATCTCCCATTTGGTCCACTTGCTTTCTAAACGCTAGACACCGTCGAAGCAGGCCGGAGAGCAGAGGTGAAAGCTCTAGGCTCGCGGCTCTCTCGCCAAGACATCAGCTGCTTCTAGGGTTTGCTTTAGATTTGTATCAATGCGCCCAAGGGACGTAGTGGGGGCTTTCTCCCTAACATTCTTGCAATGCACGCCTTGCTAGATGATTGAGCTTACTTTCCCCCGAATGCAGTGCAACACCGTCGAAGTCTTCGTCGTCCTATATACTTTTGGAAAGGTGCTGGATAGTATTTAGTACTGTCTTGCTTCTAGACAAGAGAACACACACGAACATAGCAGCTCCTTGAAAAAGGAAGAAGTTGTTGTTGTGTCTCGTTGTTGTTGGACAACAATCGCATTGCCATATCATTGAGTTTGCTATTTAATTTGAGGTGCTTCAACCCTTAAAGACATATCAAGCAACCAAAATCCAAGGCCGTACGAAGATTGGGAATCAGGTTAGTCCTTGTCTTGTCTTATCTTATCTTTGCAATCACAATTGACACTCTGTCTCTCTATTCATGAAAGATTTTTTGTGTCACAAAATTTCATACAGAAACTCCAATTAACATATTAGATATTTTGTACTGTATCCAGTTAGCTGTCAAATCATAGTCGGTCATCAGGGGCTTCCCTATACAAGATACTTAGCTACATTTTTGTCTTAAGTAATTCCCTCTGTACGTAGATTACGGTCGCATGAAACAAAATTGATAAAGTAAGGGTCCAAATTGTAAATGAAAATTGGAGATTGCGAAGCCTGACAAAAAGTTATATGCACACCATTAGTCATTGCGTTACACATATTTTTCGAAAGATTACCATCTAATTACGTTCATTAAAAAACTGTTTTTTCACACTTTCCTGCTTGACCTTCCGTTTTAAAGGGGGCTTTTGCATTATTAACTTGCAGTTGTTCTGCTAGAACTATCAATATATCAAAAAGGTTTATTGTTAGGAACCAAAATATATTGCTAAGTAAATAAGGCAGCATTGAGGACTATTCTGTGTACGTGACAGCTCTGTATTGATCGTGGCTGGGTCAGCAGGTCCTCCTGATATTATATTAGCTCAACTTTGTTAACGAATACTCGTCGTACGTTTTCTAAGGAAAAATGTGGTCCTCAAAAGGCCAAAAACTTTCAGGTCACAATTTTGGCACCAAATCACTTGGCTATTTTAGTGAGATTGATTGCGACCTTCCCAGGGCAAAAATGAGAAACAATTATTTTGCTTACTGGTGTCCTACAAATAGCTGGTATTAACCAGCTTAGCGTTATTATATTGGAAGTAGGTATAGTTTCGTGGAAAAAATATCCTACTTGTTTAGGCACACCTAAGGGTTGGTCGCATGACGAGATTGTTTTCCAGAGCTAGATCCAGCCTTTTCCTGGCCTAACCTCGGCCAGGCGTTTTTGGTTAAGGATATTTTTTCTGCTATGTAGCACGAACTGCTTTTGGTTTCCAAGTAGTGAGAGAGAAATCAATCCAAAGCTGTAACTTGTATAAGAAAGCAGGTGTCCGCTACTGCTTCTGATTGCTAGTAGAAGATAAAACGAAGAGGAGGGAGAGGTCAGTTCTTTTTTGGCCTCCAAAACTCGGCCTCTGGCCTCTGGAATCAAAGAAGAGGATGCCCAGCGAGCTTCTTCTGAGTCTGACCTCTGAACTGAGATTACACTCATGTATTTTTAGATAGGAAAGCCTCCATTTTGGTGTACTTACCGCTTGTTTGAGCTTCACCAGTTCACCAGTTTACCAGTGACAGCCAATTTCTGGGGATTTTAGGCGAGAGGCCGAGAGGCCGAGAGCCTCTGAAAGGCTAAAAGCAAAATCTACTTATGCTGCGCTCTCGCCTTTTTCCTACATTTGGTATATTGGTGGACAGAACTTTTTGGCGGAAAAAAGGAAGTTTGTTTGTGCAGTTCCTCTCTCTCTCTCAATTGAAAAAAGGATCCAGGAGTCTTAAAAAGCAGCTGTGCTACCTTCCGTATCATAAATCGCAAGACGATCGCCCGTCAAGACCCAATGTTTGGAAAAGTTTGCAAAATGTGCTTGCTTTTGCCCGGCACGCCGTAATATCGCGCTGGCTACGTGACCTGCATAATGTAAATACTAAAACGGAAAAATGGCCTCTCTCATATTCAAAAGATATCACTGTTTTTCCTGAATAAAACGTTTTTCACAGAATTTAAAATGGGCGGCTCGGGAGAAATAAAAGCGTGGCAGCGTAGAGCAAATAGAATTTAGATATGGTACACTGGATTGAATGTTATCTGATCAGTACTGTAGCTTGAATAGGCACTACGCTTTTGTCTTCGAGCGAAGCAAAGCGTAGCCTTAATGGAGCGTAACTTTGGACATCTATCTGGGCATTTACCGCCTTTGAATTTCTCCACAACATACGTGCGACTGCTGGCCATAAACATAAATTGCGGGCTAGCTATCTAACTACAGTCATTGCAACTTAACTATCCACTGAAGCCGGATACTCTGCAAGGGCTGTAGGTTTTACAGCCACAAGCACTTGTAGGGATTAGTTTTAGCCATTCTGATGAGATTTTGACCTCCACTCTCCGTGAAAGCTGGCTCTACAATGTAACGCCATATATCAGTCCCAAGAGAGGCAGGATAACTGCAAAATTCAGGCCACCAGATTTCCTTTCAAAACTTAATTGGCATTTTTGCTTTCTTTCAAAAAATGATGAATGATACTTAGTTGTTCTGTTCTTTGAAATCGATATCGCACTACAGAACTATCAACTTTAATAATTGAACACTAGCTAGTGGATACAGTTTGGCAAAGGTTTACAATTTCTTTTGAAAAACTTTGTGAAACTGAAAGAATTCTGAGAGACTTTTTGGGTTATGCTAATTAGCAGAGAGGGGCGAAAATTCCTAGCCTTAAGAAAAAGTGACCACATGCTTGCTCAAGTAAAAAAGAAATATTTGAAGCATTTAAAAAAGTTTAAAAAGAAACAGGGTCACCACATTTCACATGTAAATCAAGGGACGATGTAGGACACACACTAAATCGATGCTAGCGCCATCTGTTATGCTAGTTAGAAATAGAGATCCTATAATTTGCACTGATTTTTTCCGCCAGCTTCTGGACTGAAGAACACACCCAATATGGGATGTGCTGAAAATACAAAGCAGGGAAAAATGTGCGCAACTCTCGACAACAAGCAGAAAGAATAGAAGGGAAGGCTTAGGTTAGGGTAGTATTATTTGAGCAGCATGGCAGTATACATATCATCAGTATTGGAAACCTATAGCCTGCATTATTATAGTAAGAGCTAACCCCTCCTCTCTACTATTCACAAACTTTGCTTAACCTGCTCGATGTCTAGTTCATAAGTACTTGAGAAAACAATCGCTTTTTCAAAACACATTTCCAACGAGCTTTCCTCAAGTTTGAGAGGAATTAGCGTCTTTAAAGGCGATCTGCTTATTTTTCCGCACCTCCTTCAGTGCTTCAGTGCCGTCGAAGCATAGTGCTTTCTAATTCCCATTTTCATTTTTCTCGAGACCTCAGACAAACAAAACAACACCCAGCCCACAGACTGTCATTTTTATAGAGTAAACACCTCATTCATGACCCAGAAAAAACCTAAAATACGCCCCCCACTTTTAAGTGCGGCTTTCACAAATCACAGAAAAACCAGCAAAGGCCATTACCCAATAAAATAGCGATTTTGACACATTGCAGACATTGTATTTTTTGGGTAGCAGTAGGGGACAATTCAAATGTGATTTAGAACTTTGGCTATAAAAGCATAGGGAAAAAGATTTCAAGACTCAGATTACAATCATGGATTGGACTGAAAAGTAGGAAAAAAAGCTTTTTTTGACCGAAGTCCGAAGGGGAAGCACTCACCCCCTCCCTTCTTCTCCAAGAAGAAGCTACTGCTGACGTCGTTGACGTTGGACTGGCCTTTGGCCAACTTGAACAAGAAGTAGATCTGGAGCCAAGAGTCCAGCGGGAATCCGAGCTAGCTAGCTACTTATTTTTTTAGGTGTCCAAAGTCACATCACCGATTGACACAGGGTCCGCTCCGCTCGAGACAAGAGCATGGGCGGGTGCATTTTGTGTGAATGTTTGGGATTTTTGCTCGTTCTGGACGACCGATTTCTAGCGTTTCTTGCTTCTGAAAGCCGAGGATCGGAGATCTTTGCTTTTTTGCATCAACATTACAAGTGTAAATCTTTGTCAATTCTAGCCCCATTGCGAGTCGAGTTAATGCCACATAAATCTACTGGGTGGACAAAAAACAGGGCTAGAGCTCGTGAAATTGCAAAGAGAATATCTTCTTAACACCTCGGACCTGAGAGGAGGAGCAATTTTGCTTTTTAGCAGCAGAATGTTTGAGAACAGATCACCTGTCCAAAACTGAACAATGACACTGACCTGACGACGATGGAGCAAAAGGGTTGCCATCCCATCTCTCCTCAAAAGTGGCCATTTTTCCTGCAAAAAAGCGCCAGGACTTGGGGGAACACAATGCTTATTAAACTTCCAGAAAAGATAAGGCACAGCTAGAAAGTTGGCTGGATTCTGTTCTATTATGCATACTTTGCTCTTGCTTGTTGCCGTAAGATAAACACTAAAAACAAAGCCTTGCGGGTAGACTTGAGTGCCTCATATATCTTGATGAAACTCTGTGATTTGTCAGGGCTGAGGCAAAATGACTTCAGAAAAAGAGACTAGGGAACAAGCAAAACAAACAAGAAGAATTAGAAAGCAGTGCTAAGAGTGAGAGGGGGGTCAGGAAAATGACGTTTTCTTTCAAAAAAGATCTCATCAAACCGCGAACTTTAGTCTGTTTGCCACTTCTTTCCTGACATTTGACAGAGGAAAAATAACACCATAAAATGCAAACGAGCTACTACTTCACAGAAAATGAGCAAACTCAGTAGAGTCAGGCAGAGATTTTTGTTGTTGATCTGCTTCTGCTTCTTCGCAAGCGAAAATCTTTTAGTCAAAATTTATTTCGAAAAAAGTTATCCGACAGATCCTCGTTAATATTTACGACCGTTTCGAAAGTTGTTTTTCCAGCGTCACAAGCCCATGGAGAGACACGAAAATCCGTGAAATCTCGCAGCTTGCCAGCAAGTTTGCAAAAGTTTGCTAATTCAAGGACGGCTTGCGATTTAGTACCATCCCGATCAATTAATAAAATGGGGTCCTGCTAATCTGCACCCCCTACTAAAAATTCTTTCAAATGAAAATATAATATGTGCTGCGTTCACGTGAAGTCACTCAGTAAATAAAAGGAATGTTTTGAATCATATATTTTCCAACTTGACAAGAGTCGCATGCTTAAGAAATTTGCCTCCTCCTCTCACAGCTGCTCACTTCCGTCTTGCTCACAGAGATATTTTTCCTGAGAGTCATCTAACTTATTTCATTTTTAAACTTTTCAAAACTAAAACGCACATGACATAGGATGGGTAGGGTTGCAGATGGGGGAGAAAATGATGAGACACAGTAAAAATTCTTGCAATGCTTTTTATTCTAATGAATTTGATGCTCAAATGTTAGTAAATGAAATAACATTGCTGGTCTCCAACAAGACCGGATTACCGGATAAATAGCCTGCTGAAAGTAAGTAACAAACTAAGTAAGCTAGATACATTTTCCCCCAAGGGTATTGGGCGATAGATTAAAGATTACGTTAGAGGGACAGCTAGGGACCTACTATTTAGTGTCAATATAGAGAATAAGAACATGTTCACATGCTACAACATATATGATACAGGGGTCGAAAATCTCGTAGGGGGCCGCCAAGCTTTCTTCGCCAAAGACCAAGTAAATAATACAGAATGGTGTCAGGTCTTAATAACAGTTGTGGACGATCAATACATGTGTAGCATATGAATTTTACATTCGATAGGGCCAAGGAATTTGTTCATAGTTTTGATACTTATATCCCCCTGGAGACCACACTGTTTCTTTGTACACAAACAGACCACATACGCAACTAGCGTCCCACCCCACGCATTCAGCGTCAGCCACTAAAAATATGGACTCGTAGATATCTATGCATTGCTGCACATTACCTAGATGGTACTGCTGGCATATTGGTTGTGAGTAAATATTATGGATGGCTGTGCTCAGGAATACTGAAAGACCGCAGGTTCTGTCAACATATTTTGACAGAGTGGTGACAATGGTATGAGCGATACTTTTCTCGGTTCTCTGCCAATATTATTAACTCACATAAATCAATATATAAGATGCTATATCCACATTATTTGACATTTCACAAACTTACTTTTGGCGCATTCCTACTTACATTTGGCTCTTTTCTTTGACTCTTTTCAGGGCGAAAAGACACCACCAGATACCCCACCACATAGATACCAACACAATTACTGCATCTCTGTCTTCACGTCCACCTACGCCAACAACATCAACAACCAGAACCAGAACAACTACAATAGAAAACAAACCTAAAGTACATCATCAGATTGCAGCAGCAATTGGCTCTCTACTCTGTATATCTTGTGATTTGTGCCTGTGAGTGAAAGCCGATCATCAAGGTGTTGTCCTCCGCGGTGCCAGCGTTGGTAGACATGTCGGCCTTGTACGCGGAGGCCGGAGGTCACGTTGCCAAGCGACCTCGAGTCGACTTCACGTCGATCACGACCTCGGCCGCGGCGGCAACCGGAAACGGCCATCATCACCACCACGTGTCTGGCATGACCAGCCCGGTCACTTCCGGTGGCTACATCGGGGGCGGCAACATGAGCCAGCAGTACATCGAGGCCCAACTCAACCGGAAGTCCCAGGAGCCCGAGAAGCCCAACCACATCCTGTTGTTCACGGTGCTCAACCCCACCTACCCCATCACGTGCGACGTCCTCCACACCATTTGCAGCCCCCACGGCGGCAAGGTCCTCAGGATCGTGATCTTCAAGAAGAACGGCGTCCAAGCCATGGTGGAGTTCGACTGCCTCGAGAGCGCCAAGACGGCCAAGGAGAACCTGCACGGCTGCGACATTTACTCGGGATGCTGCACGCTCAAGATCGAGTATGCCAAGCCCACCAAGCTCAACGTGTACAAGAACGACACCGAGAGCTACGACTACACCAACCCCAACCTGGGCAAGACCGCCCACGGGATGGGGGCCGACGGGATGGGCGGGTCGAACGCTAACGCGGCCTCGACGCTGAACCAGAGGAGGGTGCTGATCAAGGCCGAGCCGGCCATGCAGAACAGGGTGGTGGCGGCGGCGGCGGCCGCGGGCAGCAACTTGACCTCGAACGGGCTCGGGGGGCAGATGGGCGGGGCGGCGGCGGCCACGGCAGCCCTGGCGGCCGGGCAACAGGCTGCCCAGAATCCGGCCGCCACGTACGAGAACGGCCTCGCCGCCCAGATCTCAGCCGCCGGCATCCCCACCGCCGCCACCATCGAGGTGCTCAACTCCACCCCGGCCGGCGCGACGGTCACCCGGTTGCCGTCGGTCGCCGTGACCTCGGCGAACTTGTTGCGCGCCGGCGCGAACGCGGGCGCGCCGATCCTGTCCGCCCCGCTGGGGACGCCGGCCGGCGTCGCCGGGGTGCCGGTCAACGCCCCCGCCGGGGTCGCCGCCGCCACCGTGGCCAACGGCACGCAAGGCTACCAACAGCAGGGCTCGGTGTGCATGGTGTACGGACTCAACACGGAGAAGATGAACTGCTCGCGGCTGTTCAACCTGTTCTGCCTCTACGGCAACGTCGTCCGCATCAAATTCTTGAAGACGAAGGAGGGCTGCGCCATGGTCCAGATGGGCGAGGGCTCGGCCGTCGAGCGGGCGCTGACGAACCTGAACAACACGAACTTCTTCGGGACGAAGATGCAGTTGGGCTACAGCAAGCAGGCCTTCCTGGCCGACGTGCAGAGCCCCTACCAGTTGGCCGACGGCACCCCGAGCTTCCAGGACTTCATGGGCAGCAAGAACAACCGCTTCATCAACCCCGAGATGGCTTCCAAGAACCGGATCCAGCCGCCGTCGAAGATCTTGCACTTCTTCAACACGCCCCCCGGCCTCGAGGCCTCGGACGTGGAGACCCTGTTCACGTCGCACGGGTCGCCGACGCCCAAGTGCGTCAAGATGTTCCCGTCGAAGACGGAGCGCTCCTCCTCGGGCCTGATCGAATTCGAGAGCTTGCCAGACGCCCTGGAGGGCCTGGTGACCTGCAACCACCAGCCCGTGCCGAACCCCAACGGGAAGTTCCCCTACATCATGAAACTGTGCTTTTCCAGTTCCCGCAGCATACCCACCACGATTCGATAATATACCATTACCACCTAATCGACAAGGTCCGGATTAGTTGTCAAGTTTTCGACGACGACGACAAGTGGACGAAGTACGAGATCACGTTCCGGATTTGGTTTTTTTGAAAAATTAGTCAATTGAAGCGGGTCAACACTAGAGAAGAAGACACTCACACCAGATGTCACAAACGAAATGAAAAATCTTCACATCATGGTTTGCCCAGCCTCTGGAGCAGCCAGCCAGCCTCTGAATCTAGAACTTATCGTAGACTATCAACACCATTTTCATCTTTAAACTACAATACTGTCAATTGTCAACGTTTCGAGCTGAAGTAAAGCAAATATTCATAATCTTAATGTGGTTGAACATAAAAGAAAACAGTCAGAAGAAGCAAGATTCATTCAGATTAGTTGTGAAAAAGTGCAATAGACTATATATAACAAAATGAACATGGAGAAGACAAACAAATCAAAAACACATATCCCGGATGTCAACGGAATTCTTGACCATATCAGCACCGATCGGCGCCGCCACGGAGAGAGCCTTCTCGAGTCTTTTCGCTGCTTGCTGCCATTTTGAAACCCAACCAAATCCAGATCTTGCACACCTAAAACGGTAAATATGATGATTTCATAGTTTCACGAAAAAATACTTCAACCAACAAAACATAAACAAATATCTCTATACTTCTCTCTACCTACCTCTCTATCACATTGTTAATTTTTAGACATATCTGAAAAACTACACAACCACAGAAAGACCAAAACAACTACCAACCTGCACAACATCAACATCAATAGCATGTTCACCACCTCCACCACCACCAACCTCAACGGGAAGAACGTCAACGACGGCAACATCGTGAGCATCTACTTCAGCTTGTACAGACCACCACATATCTCTATCTACAGACAAGACAGAAAAATCTTCCTTCTATGTGAAATTCTAATACATATCCAACATGAAAACATGTAAAATATCATAAGAGCATATCTAAATTAAACTAACATTATAAGGCCAAAGTCGACCCACCCCCACTTCAGTATACTACAAGAACATATAAAATACCATCACGCATCCTTGAACATATGATCTAAACGTACAACAATAACTAACATATCTTTGTAGGCAATTTTATTGCTTGTTACTGTCATAGTTGAGAGCAAATATTAGGTTCTCCTGTATGCACTTGCTTATTGACACAGGGACTATATTGGAATTGGTGTTACCTTATGGTAGGAAGGACCACCAAATTGTCAGGGCACAGAAAAATAAAGATGTAATCAAATAGTATTTAAAAACATGTCCTTCTTCCAATACAGACAGACCCACCACCATATCCATATCATTAAAAATGGCATAGCACAAAGACATCACTACCACATTTCACAGAAAAAAAAAACAATCCCCGGAACCGGATGTCATTGGCATCTTTACAATGTGCTTCCGTTTGCAATATCTGTTTTTCTCTGCATTCTAGGTAATTCGATTCCCGAAAACGAACCTACTCCTGGCCTTCTTCCTCTACTCGAAGATCAACTTGTTGTTAAAATAATAGATATTTTTTGTTACAAACTATTACTCCATGTAGGACAACTCTCCTTAAGTTAACTCAAAGAATGACAGTGCTATTGCCCAAAAGATCGACGATATCAAAAACTGAAATAGAGAGCTAAAAATACATCACTGTACTAAGAATTTTAAATATCTATGATTATCATTTCAATGCTAAATGTATCTATAAGAGAATGTTATGTTATTATAATCAGTCGTAGGTAATTTTTAAAAATACTACAACATATACGCTATTTAAGACCGTAAAAAGGAAATAAATCAAAGAACAGTCACAGTTTTGAAAAATCAATTCCCATTTAGTTGTTTGCTTCATTTTTACGCGCACGGCCGCCTTCTGCGCCCTTGCACTCGTAAGGTGGTTTCCCAGACTCGAAATATTGGCGAGCGAGACCATGCAACTATACCAAATGGTGTCCGCCATAATAAAATTCCCCCGACCAATGCTTGGGATGTTTTGGGTACCAGGGGATATTTTTGTCGCGGATAAAATGGCTGGATATAAGTATTAAGGGCGGGGATATTTTGAAAAGGATACCCACTCACGGGCCCAAGTGGACTGCTCATGCCAGGTTTCATAAAAATCGGCGAGGCAAGTTAGGAGGAGTTTGGCAACATACCTAGAATGATTAAAATGATCTTTTTTAGATAGATTATGATTGGATGGAATGGAACCTACCTTAAAAAGAGTCGATAAGATCCTGATCCAGAGGGCATATTAGTCCATGATGCTGAGCGATCACCATGCCCGTTCTCCTTTATCGTTTTCTCGCGGTTGCTGAACTTGATCTGGATGCAGTCGAATTGTCAAACAGCACATTTTAACACTCACTTTCTTTTTCAAAATGACAAGTCAATAAGGTCCTGTAGGTGGCCTGAATGTAAAATTGTACATAAAGAACTTTGAAGAGTCTTATTCGTTATTTGTCCTTTGTTTGCAGGTCAAGATCAAAATGGCAACTGGTCAGAGTTTTGTTATTCTGTCCATTGGCATTTCTTTGGTGAAATTGAATTTTGGGTCAGGAAGTAAATGCTAAAAAGGGGATTGTGTCTTTGTCTTCTTGTTGCCAACAACTGTTCGAACGTTGTTCTCCGCTCATGCCATGAACTTCATGCCAGCTTTAACCGCTGACTTAGGACGTCTTGGGAGAGGGTGCTTGTTCTAGTCACCAACACTAGTGGCCAATGGGGGCTCTCTGTCTCTCCTACCCGGAAGGCAGAAACTTGATAAGCTGGGACGCCCAATTTCACAATTATTTATAATTTTTGGGGGACCGTCTCTCACTTCTGTAATTGAGGGGACCGTCTCACCCGCCAAAATTAAATTCGTCAAAAATATCAAAATTGGAAAAGTGTTATTTTTAGATTTTCGTCGCCAGGGTCTAATAACATTTTTGTGGTGTGTTATTGTTTTTATATTTATTCTCTTAATCGACGTGATTCGACGGGGTGTGAAAATCAGCTTGAAATGAAAACAAAACAAAAGTCGAAGTTAAAAATCAGAAAGCCCGTTCGATTTTGAATGCAACGAACAACAAAGCGGATTCGTGGTTTGTTGCAGTCAGCTAAATCTTTCTTGGCCTTCGGTGCTTGTTCTTAGGTCGATTTGATTTAACTTCTTGAAATTTGAGGACAGACAGCCAGTGAAATCAATCATGCGCATCTCGGACGTGAACGTGGGCGAAATCAACGCCCCCAACCTGTTCTACTTCCTCTACAAGCAGAGTCCAGAGCTTGACCATGATACCAAGGCCGTCAAGGCCCTGCTCAGAGAGGCCAGAGATCGCTGGAAAGACTTACAGTTCGACGAGACGCCCGACGTTGGCCAGATCATATGTGTCCGAGAGAGTGAAGTCGACAAAAACAAGTGGTATCGGGCGAGAGTGCTTCAAAATAATGTCGACGGCTACCTCGGGCCTGATCTCGTGTGCTTCCTGATCGACGAAGGCCGAGACATCATCGTCTATGACGCGTACAACGATGCCATCAATCTCCCGAACAATTCGTGCGAGGGAAACATTGGCTTCGCTGCCAAGATCCAACTGTTCGGTTTGGTTCCCGCTCAAATATGGTTCAATCCAGTGAAAAAGGCCTATGAAGTGGTCGAGGCCAGACAGTGGGGACAGTACGCGTTGAACGTGACTCGGAAGTTGTTGCAAGAGGCCATCAGGCGCGACGTGATCCCGGACAAGGTGAAATCTGGCGAGATCACGATCTTAGGCGACGTCGAGATGACATTTTCCCAGAAGTTTGTCGACGAATTTCGTTGCAAGAAAGACTTGAAACTCACACCGGATCGTGCTGTGTCCCTGAGCAAACTGCTGGTAGACCAGGAGTGGGCGATCTATGCCGGCGAACGGGCTCACGAGAGCAAAAAGTTCCACATTGGCCTGACGGATTATGTCGCCAAATCCACTCCGGACCGAAGCTTTGTCAATGGCAAACATGTTATTCAGATTGAAGATGACGACGATCAGATCAGGTTGCCGAAGGCGACGTTGGAGTATGCAAAGCAAAGAGAGGAGCACCGCAAATTGGACAGGAAAATAGAGGTCAATAGGCTCTTGAACTCGTCGTCGTCCGGCGAAGAGGACGAGATAGAGAAAAACTACCAATTGGACAAGTCAAACTCATTATTTTTCCCGGGACGGCGTCCCTCAACAAATGGCTTGCGAGGTCGAGGATCTCACTTGAGCCGACGAAGTTACCAAGAGTCCTTCGAGAGCAGCAAAACTGAATACAAATCGATTGGAAGAGGCCGAGGGATCTCGCAAAACACGGGCCGTGAGGTGCCGAATGCGAGAATGTTACCGTCAAAGAAACGATGGGTTCAAAAATGGCTAACCAGTCAGTGCAGCGAGCACCAAGAGGAACTAGTAGAAGCCGACGATTCTAAGGATCTCGAAGACATCCTGGAGGGGGAGGAGGAGGCTGGAGTGAAGCCGAAGTCGAGAGTCTTTCAACTTTTGAAAACAGCCAAAGCGATTCGTCGTCGTCAAAAAGTGAAAGCAAATGCTACGCTCACCTCGACCACGGTGGATTCTGAATCTTTGCTTGGGATTGCTCAAGTCAAGGCTCGCCAAGATCTCAGTGATCAGGAATCACTTGTCATTGTCCACGCCGACTTGAACGCGAGGAAGCTGAAAAACTTCAATCGGCTTTCGGATTTCAACGATTTCCATTCTGGTCTCTTTGAAAAATTGACCAAGCTGGACATTGAAACAACCTGTGATCCAATGCAAAAAGGTATAAAGTCCTGTTTTTTTCGCGATTTTCTTTATTGATTTCTGTTTGCTTTAGAAATGTGGCCTGTTGTGAACAGTCTTCAAAATCTCGTCGCGATTGGATCGATGGCGGGAAACAGGGCGAAAAAGTTAATCGAAGATCGTCAAGGAGGATTTCTCATTCCGATCGTGAACAAGATCGCTCAAGAGGGAGCCTTTGCTTCCAACTCACCTCGGGCCGTGATCCTATGCCCATCCTGGAGATCTGTACAAGTCATGACAGAGCTCTGCGTCAACCTCGGCGATGGTAATAAGAATTCTGTTGCCAATGAATCGAATTAATCGTGATTTTCTAATTTCAGATCTTAACTTGAAACACGACCAAAGGGGAGTCGTAGTGTTCGGGATCTACACCAACGAAAAAGCGTATCTGGCAGAAATGACAAATGGTAAAGATATTTGTGCCATTCCATTATAAGCACTTTATCAACTTGATTTCAGGATGTCATGTTCTGGTCACGACTCCAAGATCACTGATCAGACTTTTGGACGACAGCGCGAACCTCTTAGTGCTTGACAATTGCCTCCATTTGGTTGTCGAGGACGCCGACAAAACCTTGAGATTGTTTAGCAATGAAATCAAGGAAATCGTCAAGAGCTTGTGGCAACACAAAACTGTCATGAACAAGTGTCAGATCATTGTGTCGAGCAACGAGTGGAACGAAGCCATAAGACAGTTTGTCAAGGCCTTCATGATGCCGGCGGACAACATCGGGCCCTACTTTGTAATCGGCTATCCCGTGGAGGCCATCAAGTACGCCAAGCTCCCCCTGACCTGCGTCGTCCGTGATGATCATGAGGGCAAGCTAGAAGCTCTTCTTGAAGTGATTGGTGAACAGAAAGTGGTTGTCATGTGCACAGATCTCGACGTTGTCCAAGAGGTTGCCGAGGCCGTGATCCTCAATGACAAAGAGGTCGAGGTCGTCGACGAGCGGATGGACATAGTCGCAGCCAATACCATCGTGAACAAATGGTGGAACAGCGACTCGGTCTTGATCGTGTCCGACAAAGCCACCTTGCCGCCCATGGGCCTCACCCAGGACGTCACCGTGATACACTTTGACTACCCCAAGTCGCGATTCCGCTTCTCCTACCGATTCGCACATGTCAAAAACTGCTTCAAGAGCTTCTACGACGAATGCAAAAATTATGATTGCAAGGCAAATGTGATCCTCCTCATCTCCACCGCTCAAGATTCCATGATTGTCAAGACCCTGGTAGATGTCCTGGTCAAATCTGGCCAGAGCATTGCTCCAGAATTGAAGGCACTCTACAAACAAAGGCTGATGTCCGACCTGGAGGAGCGAAGAGAGTCTGGTCTTTGTCGAAGGCTGAAGCTATTTGGCTTCTGCGAGGACAAGATCAAGTGCAAAGCCAGACACACGCTCCATGATGATGATGTCAAAGACGATCTCCAACTTGGTAACGTGGTCGAGTTCGAAGTCAAGACAGTTGTGGGGGCCAGCCAATTTTTGGTCAAGGTGAGCAGAATATTCCAGGACAAGCGAGGACAGGTAGTCCTTAAAAACTTCTTGGACAAAGCATCCCTGATCAAGCTGGTCAAGCTGGCCAATCTCAAACATGAAGACCTTGACCTGATTCTAATCGACGAGTTGGTGGAAGGACTTCGCTGCGTTGTCAAGGGAAGTGACGGCTGTCTCAAGCGTGCCAGGATTCATAAAATGACCAAAGAACCAAAGCATTGCAAGGTAAACAAATAATTCAGTTTCTAGCGGAAACGGAAGAAAAATTGATTTGTTACATTTTTGCAGCTGTTCCTCCTGGACGATGCCATTTTCATGGATGTCATTTTCGACGGTGAAAATCTGTGGCACCTCCCAAAACAGTTTAGTGAACAGAGAATCCCATCTTGTGGAGCTGAACTTATTCTGGCCAACGTTCGACCAAAAGGTAAGCTTGACAAAAGTTTATTTCTAATCTGGTTGTCCAGCGTCAATGTAAGATTGACCTTCATAATCAAACATTTCAAAGTCCATCTGATAGTGAGCGTACAAGGTTCTGATCTTGGATTGCTTGATCTCTTGAAAGAAAGACTTGGCGGAATCTTCTGAGGAATTTCCCGAACTTTTGTGAATCACATGACCTTGATTTAATTTTGGCAAGATTATGTCTTCAAGATTAATCTAAAAGTAGAACTTATAATTAAACTGGTTAAGCCACTTAAATGTTTGTTTACTTTGTGAGCTATGTATTCCAAGTCCGCAGTCATGGACTCGACTTTGCCAATGACTTCATAATCCAAGTTGCAAATGGAACACCTCTCCCAGAATCTTCTTATGTGAGGATCACTGCTATGGCCTTTCGAAAACATGTCCAACAACATGTCGATGAAGGCTGTAAATGGTGGTACAATTTTAGCCTCCTCACCATCCAAAGTCTAGAAATATCACTTAACCAGAGTCTTTTTAAGGTTGATTTTGGTTACTTGGTTGGTGAAAGTCCATGATTTTTGCCGCCAATGGGCATAATTGTGATCCACGACTTTATCCTTGTAAGCTGACACGATTCGCACGAAGGGATGGCGCACGAAAACAACTTTGAAAGAATTCTTGATAATGTCCAGCCGAGCTTCATATTGCAAGTTTTTATTCAGTAGGTAGAACTTTGGCACGATCAGATGTCCCTGTCCTCGCCAGCGATTCCTCCATTCTTCTGGCAGTTTTGTCATTGCCTTTAAATAATTTTTTGAAATGTAGTTGGAAAAAGTTATGAAAATATACCCAAAAAAATTGCATCCACATGCTGGAACCAGCTTTGGCTGTAAGACAGTAGGTTAACTGGAAACGGAGGATTTTCATTAGATAATCAGTTATGTAATTAAGAAAATAATTACATTATGATAAGAGCAGTGAAGAGCATCGTGTTGAATCATACCAGATCGAACTTCACCATCGTCCATTTGATATTTGTGACATATTTTCCTGAAAAAGAGATTTTAATGATGAGTCTCACTTAAGTAATTTTAAGGTAATTACTTACCTGACTAAATCCAGCCTTTTTCTGTAGACAAGCTCCCTTTCTTTGAGGAATTGTTGCATCACATGATTGTCAGTTTCATTTTCTTGGTATAAGTTTGGATAATCCTCTATCACTCGTAGTTCTCGACATTGGCTAAAGTACATCGAGCTGATCAAGGAAATTAGGAGGATCAGCACCAGGATGTATAACAATGCTTTTGGCGCGGAAGACCAAGAAGTGGCAGAGTTTTTAGTAGGTTCTATTTTGACACCATTGCTGTTTGACATGTTCTTGACGTTTTGCTTGATAAACTGATGAGGATCGATTTTTGTGGTCAGTATGTAAAATACTACTTGCTTCTTAGTCTGTTGAATCACGATATCAAAAATTGGCTAAGTCAGAGTGAAGGATGTTTCATGCTAAGCTTATAATCAAAATTTACACCCTGTCCAACATGCTTTTAAAAATCTTTTCTTTATGTCCTCTTTTCTCCAAATGCGGCCTAATACACTGCACCAAATCAGGCAATACTCGAATACCGTGCATTTGGTTTATTTTCTGGAATCTGTGCAAATATTTTACTTTATTGAACAAGTGATTTATTTGCACGGCTTAGACGGTGTCCGGACACATCATTCCTGCCGTTTCATTCCCGTCCTTTTCAATCCCAAAATAACAATCCCAAGCAAAAACAATCCCGGTAAAAACAT
>JAAUYL010018806.1_pt1 | contig 17055 bp, 11 predicted proteins | sample 7278011 | NCBI WGS metagenome assembly JAAUYL01 (sample SAMN14350225, study PRJNA611818) | marine sediment metagenome | isolation source: surface marine sediment (1.8m) | place: French Polynesia: Moorea | collected 2018-08
CGATTGAGCTCGCGTGGCCGTTGTCAATTTTCGCACCTTCAGCTTTGCCGCTCCCTTTGGTCCAATTTTGGACTCCTCAGAATGAGGAAAATTCAATGAAACAAAATTCCATGCATTTATTTAAAGATGTATGCTTTGCTTTGTGACTTGCATTTTGGGTTCTGAATTATTTTTGGCGAATAGGTAAAAAAAAAATAGGACATCAGAAAAATGTTGAATGATTGATACAATTTAGCGGGAGATCCATCAAATGCGCGTGTAACACAATTGGCGGGGTGGTGGGGAAAAAATTTCCCCCAGCAGCAATTTTTTCGCACACGCTTAACCATTACTATTAGTGTTTGGTGACAAAACATTACGTATCGACCACTATCAAAACAGGACGGGAAGGAAGCTTCATACGAGAGAAGGAGGAGGAGGGAAAAAGTGCATAGATTAATCAAGCAACTGCAGCATATAAGGATAATGTGGTGTGTCTTTTGCAGAATATATGCAAATGTGCAATCGTCTCTATAAAAACAACAACTTCAGAACCAAATACAGCCACGTCGTTGCTCGCGGATAAAAAAGGGCCAAAGAATAACTTATAACGACAATGGAATGAATTGCAAATTACTCACTCCATGCACCCATATTTGGCGAGACTGCCAATGGTAGGGAATAGACTACTTTCATGTCACTGGCAAAAGACTGAGTAACAAAAAATGGATCTCGGTTGACAATTAAACACCCACTCTTTTTTCGCATTTGAAAAGCAGAGTCTCAATGAAAGAAGTCGGTATTGAGATGACCTGGATCGGTTGTACATGCATATGTCACTGTTTCGGAAACACCCTGTAAATTGATGCGTGCCTTTGGAAGTTCTCCCTCTCTCCTCCCTTATGGCTACAGGGTGATGCTAAATAATTGGAAAGTTCTCTTCTAAACCTAAACGCCGTACTTGCTGAGACACCCTGCATTCCTGCCCTGTAGTGGTCAGCTCTTGCTACTAGCTTCTTTTCCTGAGACATGTCAGAGACAGACAACTGAAGAAACCCTCAAGCCAAACTACGGCTAAAGATGTTTGCGAAAAAGTACATTGCTATAAAATACTGAAAATCCCAAATGAGCCTTTCTTAAGCAGTTATTTCTTTAGACAGCTGCCGAAATAAATGCGAACTGGATGGTGGGGGACAGAAATTGCTTTCGGATCGACTTGAATCACATGTCCACTCATCTTGTCATCAGGGAATGTTTTCGATAGTTTTAGCTTTTCGGGGCAATTTCCAAATACTATATCGTGAAAAAAGAAACTCTTCCCTCCACATGTGGTCGTTTGTGTTTTCAAAAAATTCGAATGTCATTTTTTGCTCCGCTCATGTTGTATTGAAACCAGTGTTAAGCTTAGGCAGCTTAGGCGTGGCTCGCGCGAAAAAATACTAGGTGTCAGTTTCGAAACTTCAAAACTCAAGATATGATTTTGTGATATTATGGATTTTTTCAAAGAAACACGTCGAATATTTCCGGAAAATAATTCAGGGGCTATTCGCATTAGTACTTTTGAATTTCCGGAAGAAACTAGATTTTTTGACATCTGTTAAATGGTCACGCCTATTAGAAATCTCCTCAGAAACATGAGACTACAATGTAACCTCAGTACACGTAGGAAAAAATGCCTACTATAAAGAAACAGTCAAGTCCAAAATGACCTGAAAAACTTTTTCTGTTTTTACAACAAGCATAATATGACGAATTTTTATGGCTGTTCTTCCATAAAATATGAAGGGTTTTATATCCTCCTCCTCATAAAAACCATGACCTAAATATATCGGTTTTCAAAAAAATGCTGTTCATGTAATGTGCAGTAACTCTATTGCCCAAGATCGACCTTGCTCCAATTCTAGCTTGTGTTTTTTTCCGCTAAAATTCGATTGCGTGCGGCGACTGTTTTTCAATTTCGCGAAGTTTTTTTTTCTAAAATTCCATCTTTTCTCTATTTTTTCCAGGCGTGCATTCATTCAGAGTCACCCCAAGCAGATCCAAATTGGAAGTCAACCTCGGCGATGAGGTCGATCTGGTTTGCAAGGCCGAGTCCGAGGTCAAGGGCTGCTCGTTCCGGACGCCGACCGGAAACAGCTTCGTCATGTTTGCCGGAGCCAAGTGAGTGTCATTCGACTTGATCCAATGGGTTGTGACATTGATGACCAATGATTGTTTTTTTCCTCTTACAGCTACGAGGCCGGCCGGATAACCCGACTGGACGACGACCCGAAGGGTTGTAGCATCAAGATCAAGAACGTCGAGGACAAGGACAACGGCGACTGGGAGTGCACGGTCGCCGGCCAGAATCCCAGGACACAGGAGTTCTCCACCGGAGCCGGAGTCGTGTCGGTCACGGTTGCGATGGCTCCCTCCGATGTTTACTTGCGCCTCAACGACGTGCGGGTCAACGGCCCGCTCATCAAGGAGCTCACCGGCAAGGACAACATGATGCAGGTGCAGTGCGTCGCCGAGAACACTCGCCCGGCCCCGCACTTCACCTGGTACATCGGCAATACCAAACTTAAGGTAAATAACAAGATCACACATATGGTGCAATGGATTCAATGAATACCTATTTTTACAGGCCAAGGTTGCCATCAAGGAGGAGGATGTCGGAGCAGGCAAGAAGAACTACGTGAACACCCTCAGCTACTACCCCGTGCCGATGCACAACGGCCAGGAGCTGAAGTGCGAAGTTAGCCACGACGGATATACCATGCAACAACTCGAAGAGATGAGCAACATCGCCAGGGCCAACCTTCAGCTCGAATGTAAGCACCAATTTTAATTAACTCCGGAAACACGTCTTTTCACATTGCCCTACTTTAAGTCCCCCCGGAGCCACAAACCAAAAAGCAGACCTTCTACAAGATGAAGGAGGGCGCCTCCAACGAAGTCCGGATCAAGTTCAGGGCCAACCCCCAGCCAAATGCTGGCCAATGGCGTCTCGGCAAGATCACCGTTCCCATCGGAGCCGAGTCGGTCGACAAGAAGTTCAAGTCCACTGGCATTGAGAAAGGAGTACGTTGTCATTACTTTGGAAGCTTCCGGTTCCGAATTGCATTCGATTTGATTTGTTCCAGGACATCGAAGGCGAATATCAAGTGACTTTGACCATTACCAAGATGACGAAACAGATGGCCGGAAAGACGTACACGCTGGAAGTGACAAACGACAAGGGAACCACGGTCTATCAATTCGACCTCGCGCTCTCGGACAAACCCCCCGCAGGTATGTTTACGGGCACCAGTCTTGTCTTGCTCTTGCATTGTTGCTTTATGTTTTTGTCTCCGGCCCGCGAATCGCCGGTGACCATTAATTGTCCACATCACACATTTTTTTCTCATCATTGTCACGTCACCTGCTTTTCGCTCTTTAAGTCAGAAATCCTACGTCCCACAAACATACTTACTGTTGTGACCAAAATTACACAGTATCTATCTAAATAACTTATCACACTACTCCAACTCAACCAATTTCATAAATCTAGTTGTCTAGTTTTTTCGTCTCAAAGTAAATAGATACAGATAGCATTAGTTTAGCATGCAAAAATCTAGAAATTAGAAATTAAATCGGACACTCTCGATGCACAAAATGTTTTATACGCTCTTGATAACTTTACTCTCCAGTCTATTGTCTGTCTGTGGTGTTTTATCTATAGACTATTTTCCTGCAATATATTTCTTTTTCTAAACCAACAATGTGACACCTATTTTTCAGAGAATGGTGGTAGTTTTGGCTTGCCCAAAGTGGCTAATTTAGGGGGTAAGTCGACTCTAGAATCTATAGACAAATTGATCGAAACAGTTAACAACCTCTTCATCGGTGGCTCGACCAGATTGGCATTTTTTTCGTTCCGGGGGAAAATTGCTTGGGGAAATCTGGTCGAATTTCAATGCTTGCACAAAAATTAACCAATCAACTCCTTCATGACCTTTCCGTAGTTGGAAGTACATATCTAGTTTTTGAATGACACTGCTTTATTTTTCCGTAATTTCTTTTCTAACTTTAAGCATGATCTAAATCTAATATTTACATTTATTACAGGCCTTTCTCTTCAATAATGATTTTTCAGCTGAAAGAAGTGTAAAAATAATTTTCCGATTTTTTTTCTCGATTGATTGAATAAAACTTCTTTGTAGATACAATATGCAAGTGGAGCCTTTTCCGCTAAAAAATCATGGAATTTTATTTTACTAAAAATAATTGCTTATTATTATCTCTTTGCAGAGAGCGCCAGCGGGACCGTGATTGCCATCGTCATTCTGGTTATTCTCATTCTTGTCGTTGTCCTCGTCGCCGTTGTTGCAAGGGCAAAAGGAATCCTCTGTTTCGCAGGTAAGATATCGAAACCATTAATTTTTTTTAACTGTCGCGATTTCCGTTTTTTCTAACTACCAAAACGCATTCCTGGAGAATGCTGAAATAACTTTTAATGCTTGTAAAATCGCCGGTTTTCTCTGCATGATTCAAGAATTTCACCCCGCTTATTCGATGTTCAATCAGAGCTAATAAGCCATGCAGCATTAAACTACTTACTATTTACCATCAAATCCCCATATTTGCAATGAATCGACTTTAAAATTGTCGCTTTTTCTAAATTGTCCTTTTTGAATTAATCTTACATCACCACTACCACCGTCATCACTGTATTGCTTTTGATATCTGCACCGCTCTACTATTGATCTATGCCATTCTCTATCTTTCTCCTTCCTACCCGATTTCTGAATTTCACCCCGCCTGTTATACGTTTTGTGCCAAGAGGAGCGTGATAGTCCGGCATCTGCTTGAAAATATCCAATTTGAAGAAAAGATTCCCCCAAACTTATAGAAACTACATAAATAGTCCACAAGCAAAATACAATTTATCTATCTATCGATGTGATTGGTAAGCTGAAAACATGTTTTACTGTACTTTCCTGTAAGATTACAGCAAAACGTCACAATCAAACACACCCACACCCACACACCACAACACAAATTATCAAAGATCCAAAAAGAAGCATGTCAATTCTTCTGAAAAGTTTATATCGACCGCGACCATCCTCTGACCTGGCCATCAATTTTCCGACCTAGACTTTCTTCACCTCACTTCCGACTTTCCTCAAGTCCGCTCGCACTTTCTTAATGTTTACTTTTACTTTCTCTCGTTATCTTTTTTTTCTTTTCATCGGTTATGGGAGAGCAGATCATACGATGATTTTTCCTGCAATTTTGGAATGCCTTGCAAAGAATTACTTACTTAGAGACAGAAAAGTTTGACATCAACCAAACCAACCAAAAACAAACTTGTGAAAGGTTAAAGCACACATCATCAACTTTTATCAGCATTCAAAATCTACTGTTTTCTCACTCTATCTTGACTCACTTCAAATCACCACTGAAAAAATTGCAAGCAACATCTTCTGTCGAGAGTGTGTTGTAATCCTTACTTAGTTGTTGAGACACATACTGGAACTGTGACTATTGGATCATTCCGGAAAAATGATCAAAGATCAAACTACGACGATCACTTTTCGATCGGTCGGCTGGTCTCAGTGATTGAAAGAATGTGTGCCTCACAGTCATAGCGGCACCGTGAGAGGTTTGAGATGAATAAAATTGACGCCAAACTAAATCAAGGAGAGTTAGAATGTGTGCTACAACTTTTCATAGGTCTGATCTGTAATCTACTCTGCCATATCCTTTGTTTTCGTTGTTTTGTTTGCTTCTCATTTATTTTTGTTTCGTTTCGTTTTTGCACGAATTTCCCCTGATCCCAATTGCATAAATTATTAATTACGGGACAAAATAACTTAAGCATAAAGCTAATCCTTTGTCGGCTTAACCTAACCCTCAATGTTTTCTGCCAATATTCTGTCTTACAGAAAGCATCAAATTGGCAAATTTGCTTTTGATCGTGCGAGCTCCCAAAGACCAAACAATAATTGTAGACTCGCCAAGAGCCCAAGAAGTGTAGAAACAATGCAACCTTTTACCCATAAAAATCAAATCAGCAAATTCAGGTTTTTATAAAGATTTTAGATTGTAAAAAATCCACAATTTAGTATCTTAATTGTTTAGGTAACTACACATTATTATAGCTCGATAGACTACAGTATAGTCTATTTTAAAGTAACAGCAGAGATTTGTTTTAATTTACTACGTAGATCACTTTTTCGCAATTGTCTAATGGCGTCAATTTTTCTCTTCTCTCTCCCTCATGGTCATTTAGCCAAGTCCGGCGAGCCCCTCGATGAGGAGAAGGAGGCATTTGAGGATCCGGAGAAGGGCGAGCTGAACGCGAAACCAACTGTTCCATCGGGCGACAGCGCGAAAAACACCCCGGACAAAAAGACCGACGAGAAAAAGAAGGACAGCAGCGACGACAAGGAGGAGAAGAAATCAAACGGAGCCCACACGCCCGTCTAAGCTATTAGAGAATCCATTGCAAAACAGACAATATGTAATCATCTTCCGGACCGAGCAAAGTCAACCCGAGATCGATTCGGAAGATCGTTCACAAAACAAACAGAAACAAGTCAAACCAACAGTGATCGACGAACTAAAAAAAGATCATCATCCTAGTGCTGCCGCTGCAATTGTTCTATGAATATGGACAGCTTTCGAAGTATCCTTCACAACCACAAATGAAAAGAAGAAAAACAGTATGAGAGTGAACGAGTGAGCGAGTGATCACTTTTTCGAAATCGTCTAAGTGTCTGCCTGAAAGAGTGACGATCATAAGTATTGCAAAGCAAGCGCGCGAAAAACGAAACAACCTGCAACAACAAGCTTCAGTAAAACGAATATTACGTACAATATTAACGTTGACAACATACGCATACTACCTTACGTAAATGTAAAGACAGAAATACCCTCCTCTCCATCCCAATAGCGCACCACCATCACCGAAAAGTTTCATTCCCTTGATCATCAAATATTTTTGAAATGGTAAAACTTTTGGGACATCTCATGACGCGGTTTGAAAAATCGCTCCGGATCTCCCTTACCCAACCACCAGAATCAACAAGATTGTAGTCGTAGAAATAACCGCGCACTTTTCCAAAGCAAGAAGCATGTTTTGTGTTTTGAAAAAATGCAAAATATCGTTCAAATTTTCTCCTTCTCAAAATACTAAATATTGATCCAAAATTGAATGTAGGTGTGCTTGGCCGATGGTAAAAAATACAAAAAAGTTTTGGGCATTTTGAACCGCTCTTGATCCAAACAATTTCGCATATTTTTCACCCTCCTTGCAACGCAAAACTACGGTGTTCTAAGCCATTATTAACACAGCAAAAAGTCTGAATACTAAAAAATACACATTTGCAGCTACTAAAAGAAACGTTAAGCAAAATATCTTGACCATTTCACCTACTAAAAAGTATCTTAACATCTTTTCAAACGTATGTAAGGAATGAGTGTCACTGGGAACAGAATTGCTACAATGAAGTCATTCAACTACCATAAAACACATCCACAACAAGCGAAATATCATTAACCAAACACTAATAATTAGAAGAATCTTTCAGAATATTACTTATTATTTAGTTGAAAAACGAAAAGGAATTTGCGAGCTTCTGTCGTGTTATATTAGTTTTCTTCCTCCTCCTGTGTTGGAAATTGTGAAAATCTCAGTGAAACAAGAACAAAAATTATCAACAATTGAAATGTGTAAGCTATAATCTATTATTATGTAAAATTCTTATTATTATAAAAAATAATCCAAAATTGTATTATCTAGCAATGTGTATGAAATCTCAAAAACACAGAACATTTTTTGATGTATAAATGAAGAAAATGTTGAAAATGAAGAGCAAGAAACAATTAAAAAGCATTTTTCGGTGAAGCAAAAAAAAGAAACATATGAGAATTTTTAGACAGAAAAATAAGAAAAAACTACCACAAAACAACAAAAGAAAAGAAAGAGAAATAAAACAGTAAAAGCGTCAATGTAACCAACAAGCGTTATGTCTACATCATTTATCAATTATTTTCCATCCAGACGAACGTTTTCTTTTATTTAACTTTACATTTTCACAAATTTCCAGGCAAAAAGAAGGACGAGGACACCGAGCGGGCTGTCGATAAAGAAGGGTAAATCATTTTTTAAAACTCAAAACTCATATAGATGATACAACGGAAATTTTAAAGATCTGATACGGAAAGTGCGGAAGATACCGCTGCAGCCGCCGGTGAGAACAACGGTAACAAATCAGGAGACGAAGTCGACAAGTCCGACGGTAACAAGGAGGAGGGGAACAACAAGAAGTCCTCCGGTGGCAAGGTGGTTTCCCGCGTGACCAACCTCTTCGCGGCCGTCAAAAAGTCCGTCGTGACCAAGTCGAAGGAATCGAAATACGCGTCCGCCGAGACGCCCGAGTCGGAAATGAAGGTACCCGTAAGTTCGACTACTAAGCCTGGAAGCCCGGTGTGAGCCTGGTGATGGTTATAACTCTACTTTGTAAATAATATCTCTGACTAACCCTAAAAACGACATGTATAAAGCTTAACTAAACACTTTCATTTGCCAAGCCCTGACAAAAAATTTAAAACATGCTTTAATGTACAATTAACACCTTGACATTTTCTCGTGAAAAGGCGACAAGGAGAACTTCTAAAGTGACTCCGGAAGAGGTTTGTTGTCCGTCTCTCATCATCTGCTTGCATGTGGGAAATATTAGAGCAAAACAAATTATTTTTACTACAATTTTTGCAAAGAAAACTTGCACTCAACTCAGCCCAGTAGCTACTAGCCTTTCTAATTAATGTGCGAACAGTGGTGTCATGTTACATTCTAGAGACAGTAATATTGTTGCAGAAATATCCAGTAGACATGCATGTTTTCTGATTTATGTGAAGACCTTTGGCGGTGCGCGAAACTTGAAATGGCCTCCGGAGAAAACAACTCGTCATTTCAAGATTCTCGTACTGCCCACTTTTTTCGAGCTCCCCCAAGCCATTTTTAAACAATGAGCCTTGCTAAATACTGACGCTAAACTGTTTTGAAAGTTTTTTTGCTTCAACTATTTTAGAACTATGTTTAGATATTCATTGTTGTCAACTCTTTTTCTGTGCATCTTGCTTCAAAATTCAGAAACAAAATGAACTTATGACAATTTCTTTGGACGTTTTTCAGCTTCAGGACAACGACGAAAAGAAGGATAGTGAAAAGGATGATGTAATGTACGCAGATCTTGACAAAGCGGCCATGGGACCAGGTAAGCAAATTGACGATATTTTTAGCAAATAAAATATTTTTACAAGTTCTTTTTAGGCATTAGAAAAGATTCTGCGCGTGTGGAAGATGAAAAGACGCAATACGCAGAAATCAAGCCTCAAAAATAACCTCCTCGCAGCAAGACATTATAAACTATGGCCACTCCACTACCAAGAAAAAAACCAACGCATTTGCTACAAACGAAGAAATGAGATTTTCCAAACGAAACCAGGAACCTTCAGCTTCCATCCATGGAGAACTAAGTTTACGAAAAAAATAATATTCCGGTCTAAATATTTCTCCCCCCATTAATTACGTTTGTGTCACCACACATGCAATTAATTAATTTCAATCAATCACGTGAGCTCGTTAGTGGGGATCTAAGTAAATAATTTGATTGGCTTCAATTCTCACCAAATGGGAGCATGCATGCCATTTGCTTCATGCTTTTTACTGCGACGCCGAATTTTACATGTGTGAGTCAATCTATGGTAAGTGACATAATTGTGCCTGTATAAGAGAACTTTACTCATACCCGATTGTATCATATTTAATGTAATGAGACCTTAATGAGATAATGAGAGCGTAAATGCATTGTAACTATCTATGAAATTGAATTGATATCAATAAAAAACCAAAGATATTCGAAGCATCCTTCGTATTTTGAAAAATTAAAATTCCTTTCAGTCGGGGAGGAGACTTCGAGTTGCTTTTAAAACACATTCGAAAATGCACCAGAAGCAGAAACAGCAGTCGCCTTAAATTGAAAGCAAAGCAAATGCTATCGAGAGAGAAAGCAATTTCCCTACAAATGTCTTTTTCGCTTTGTTATGCTCACTTTGTTTAAATCGAGCTCCATAAAATGAGTCGTGAAAATCGGCGAATCCCCAGTCTATGTAAACAATGCCATGTTGAGTTTCAATTACATTAAGGAATATATTTCGACTGTTTGTGGTCATTCTTCCATTTACCCTCGTTAATATTTAAAAGCGACCATGAAGTTTTTACCGCCTGCATTAACTTTTTAATGGTACGGCTCCAGTCTCATTCCTAGCCCTCTCAATTCAATGGCGTAAATGCACTTACGTAATAGGCGAATCTTGGCGAATGGGACTTTAAGGGTTTCCCCAAGTCCTTTGTATTGTTCTACATTGTGCCATCAGGCTTATATAAGAAACCCTTTCCTCTCATCCTCCCACAAGCGAAACCATTGACCGTTTTTGCGCTAAATGTTTAATTTTTGCTAGCAGCAATAAATCGGACAGAATATAGGCCCAGACTAAAATTCGTCTTGTCGTCTTTTTCCTTCAATTGATCCGGTTCATTAACGTTAATTCCACTGGCTTCATTAAGTATAGACATTTCCAATGGGCTTAGTCGTTCGCTCTTTCCTAAATAAATATCAGAAAACGATGCAAAGTGCTAAATATTCAACTAGTCGCCAGATAAAATGATATATTATCTAGCTAAACATCACACAAGATGCAATGGTGTCATAAATTCAAGAGTTGAGTATACTTGCTTAGAAAATAAATGTACAATCACACTTACATTTAAAGCTATATTAATGACATACTTAGGAATCCACCAACCACAAATTCAGATGACTAGAGTCTCAGGCTCTCTTTGCGCGCGTCCGTGACCCTCAAGATTGTATGATAAACAAGGTTGTTTCTATGTTCGTCTGTCCGTAGGCTGTAGATTGTGTCTCCTCTCTTTTGAAAGCGTTAGAGGAGGACTTTCATGCAAAGAAAGACGCTTGGCGTACACTCACTTCTATTCTTATTCTCTGCTCAAACGGTGGCTTGCGCCTCAGTTCCCCGGCGAACGTCTGCTCGAGACATCATTTACTCGAGCTTTTCAAACACTGTCTCGCCTTCAAGTTTAAAGCTAAAAGGCATATTTTCAACTATGGTTTTTATAAAAGGCACGTGAAGGTTCATTCAATCAAGAAGGCTGACCAGTGACCGTATCCAGATTCTCGCGCCAAAATTCAAATTGAATTGCTTTCCTCAGTGGACCCACGTATGGACATGGAGTACTCGATTTTTTGCACAGGTAATGTATGGAAATTGGAATTGAAAAGTTGACATTTTTGTGGCATATTTTTTATGGAAAATGTACTCGTATATCACGTCCTTGGCGTCAGGTCGCATTTTTCTTGTCCTCCTGTCTCGCCAAATTAGAAACTTTTCCAATATCTATGATCTGTCAAACTTCTGGACAGTTTAGATTGATGCAGGCAGCAACACGTCGAAACAAGTTTGAACTTGATCAGATTGGTTGTTGGCTTTTTGGCTTTTGCTATTTCATCTTTGCTAATAAAAAATCCTCCGGATAGTCCAAGAACCTGTCAATTTCCCTGTTCTGTTAATCGGTCTGGATGCATTCTAAAGAAAACATTGTCTGTGTCTGGTCTGAAAAGAAACAGTTTTCGTCGCTTCGAGGCAGAGCCATGTTTTTGATGTCCTCTCTGTGGAGTCCCTTTTTTGTACACCAGGCCATTTGAAATAACAGGATATTTCCCGTCATTCATCTCCTTTCTTCGCAAAGTTTTGTCACATGTGGTCTTGTTCAAAAAATATTCGCTCTGATTTACATTTTCCCCAGAAAACTATGTTGATATGTTGGGTTGTAATCAGCAGTGACATAAAGGACGGGGAAAGAAAAGTTGATTAAAGTTACGCAAAGAACCAGCAGAAAGTTTGAGCCACAAATCAAATAGAAAAGACTTTTTCTGTCGAAAAAGTTATAAAGTTTTGTGTAAGGCAGGGTTTGTTTGAATGGGCTCCTGCTGTTTTCTCACTGCAAAAAGTTACAAATTCGGTCAGAGACTGGAGAAAAGTTTTCGGCTCGAATGATGAATTATTAGGCGAAAGTGAGACATTTTTGGACGTAAAATAGGAGGCTTTATATGATCGTTAGATTTGATTACATCTGCTACTTTTTGGCAGTGCTCACAAGAAAAAATACCTCACATACTTACTTACGAGATAGCAAACAAGGTGACTTGAGAATCAGGTGCAGGAAATAACGTAGTTTATGATTCTTATTCCGCGAGTGAGGTCGAACCTGATTCTAGACACCATTACTCGTTTTTTTACTTCACAACAGCTTAACGTTATTTAGTAGTCTGGCACAATAACAACAAACAACATTCACCAATAATATCCACAAGAAGCATATGGATAAATATCTACTTATCCGTAGTCGTAGCCACGTGATTGGTTCGCCAAGAGCGGGCTTCGTTTTAGATTAGGACGAGGATCAAATCATGACAGCAATATTTGATTGTTGATCTGAGAAGTACAAAAGGCTTGATTGACTTTTGTAGCCGTGACAATTAATGCTTATCATAATCTAAGAAGCAATCAAATTGACTTTTTGAGAGAGACGTCTCGGGATTTTTTTCGGGGAGCGAGTACACATTTACGTAGATCCATTCTTGAGCCTCGTCGAGCCAACCAAAGTCGAGAGCAAGCACAGTACAGACAGCATCAAGAGTGCATTACCATTGACAGGTCCATTTATGCGTGATTACTCTGGGGACATCGTCGAAGCAGGAATGCTGTGAAAAAGGTCCGCTATTTTATTGTTCAATGTACATAGATAGCATGTGACTTTCTTGAGATAATGGCGAGAAAAAGGAGGACTTTCGTCTTTTTTTCTTGCTGACGCCATCGAGTTTTCGACAACAAGTGTCACTTCAACAAGAGTCTTTATTGAACGTCTAATTATAAGAAGCATAAATTCTAATTTGTGGCTTAGTTTGGGATTAGTAAATCACGACAGAAGAATCCATTCGGACTATTACTTAAACATTTGGCAATCAAAAGAAGAACAGGAAAAACAGGTTCTGCATCAAAGTATTGCGTCAACTTTTAATTCTTTGAGTTGGCAAAGTAACCCAAGCAACAACGTTAATCTTCATATCGTAAATCTATCAGAATTCTTAACAACAACATTCTCCTTGTTATGTCTCATCTCGCCCCACTACGTCTTGTTTCGCAGCAAATTGAATACATCCAATCGTGTTCTATGCAAGATTGCCACACAAAATACGCGCCAGTGGCGAGCCGAAGGCGGCGAGGGAATCAAATCAAGAACTCGAGAAGCGACGACGACATCTCTAAGGCTTCTTTTCGACGACGGAGAGCTTTGATTAGGATCGATTTTCATTGGGAAAAAATGGAAGAAGATAAACAAAAATCAAAACTCCAGTCCTTGGAAAAATAGCCTCCAAACAAGACTTTTTACTTAAAGTATCAAGAGAAAAAAGCACTGCTAAGTATTTTGCCAGTTCTAAATCAGGCAAAGCGGAAGAAGCGATAAAGGTCTGGGAAAGGCCAGGGCCAAGCCAAACTTGACATTGATTTTTCTACGAGTGTCATTTATGCTACTGAGTTCGTGATAAATTTGAAGTTTTCGAAAACTAAAGCCTGGCACAACAAAGATTACGTGCAAAGCTGTGGCGGCGGTGGCGTCGCGTCGTCGTCCCTTTATAAGGCTTGTGGGAACTTAGGGTCCCAGTTGTGCCTAAAGAAGACGACGAAGACCTTGGCCTTTCTCTGTAGTAAAAGGGCACACACGAACGAACGAAAAAGGCCAAGGCAGGAAGAATCAAAAGTCAAATCAAGACGCGGCCTTTTCTGGCCTTTACAAAGACTTAATAAAGGCAGAAATGCCGCCGGCTGCTTCTGAAAAACCTTAAGGGAAAAAGTCCACACAAAATGTGGGAGGAGATAATCTTGACCTTTGCGGTCTTGGGCGTGGTAATTAACGTCGTGGCCTTTGTTATCATCAGCCGGAAGAAGGACAAGAGCATGTTCCACGACTTGCTAAAGGTGCCTATACAATTATTTTTATTCTTTTCACAGTAAAATCACGGACATGGACCATATGTAATTACAGATTCTTACCGCTTATGACGTTGCCGTGGTGATCTGCTGCGCCCTACAATTCGCGCTCCCCTCGTTGTGGCTTTTTTATTCAGCCAAAATCTACCCACACATTTTGCAATACCTACTTCCGGTCTTGCATGTCACTGTCATGACCTCCGTTTACTCCACCATCCTAATCAGGTAAGAAAGAAAACAAGGTTAGTTTTTTTTTTCTTTTCAAGATGCTTCCTCCTCCCTCCTTTTACGTACGTCTTTAAGAAATATGACACGAACTTACTTTTACGAGGAGCTTGGCTATATCAACAATAAACCCGGAAATTCACCAAGTGCACTCGTCATTTCTCCACTTGAACCTCTAGGCCGCTGCCGGTTATTCCTTCTCTCCGGTTTACATAAGCTTTTGTATCGTTTGTCCGGTAATTCTTTTTGGCATTCTAGAAAAATCAGCCTCATCTTGGAAAGCCCTCTTGCAATAGACACATGGACACGAATCCGTTGCACAGCTGCACAAAAGTTAGGGGGTGAAACAAGGTCTCTTTGAAACTTGCGGGAAACAGGCCCGGGATTGGAAAACTTTTGAGAAAATGAACGTCCCCCTAGCGATGCTCTTTTATTTTTGGAGGCGTCGCACGTTTCGAGAAAGCAAGGCTCTTAGATTTTGCCCGCAAAACTGCGTATCTTTGATGCTTTATTGCACTGCCCTACGTAAGGCCAATAAAAATGGAGTCCTGCCAAAAAAGATAACCTATGCACTCTTCAGACGTAAAATATCAACATAATTTTCCTATTCAGTTTCATGCTTGGACCATAGTCATAATGTGGTTCTTTCGTTTGATGTTACATTATGAAATTGCAAAAGAGCTTTAGGGCAAAACCACTAAATGGAAATTCTTCCTTTTGGCACGAACACCAAAAACTACTTTAGCAGGTCCTTTTTTGAAAGAGCTATCAAAACGAGAAAAAAACGAAAGCAGAGGAAATGCTCATCTGTTCATAGTTTTTGCGATAATTCAGCTGTAGTTGATAGACAAATAATCATCACAATTATTTAAAGACATGCAAAGTAATAGAAATATCTACTAAGACGATTTTTCATAAACACATGACTAACATTTCATCCAAACATTTCTCATTAAGAAACATATTTAATGGATAGCAAAAAAAAACCTCTGAGCAAAATGCGCGAGAAACTCAGCGCTTTTAGAGTTTCTGGTGTTTAACCTAGATAGTTAGGAAAAGTAATCTAATAACAGCATTATACGAGTAACAATGTACGGCAACCATTTAGAAAAAAAGGCCACCAAATGGCGCTGCTATTTTGGACGAGCTCCAAATCGGTTTTCATCTTTTAACCGCTTTTTGATGTCTCCTCGACGAGAGAGATTAAGAAATATAAAAAGGCCAAAAAAACTTTTGTTAAAGTAGTTAATCCCAAGAGAAGTCGTCGTATGTATAGAATAGTAGAGAAGCCCAAAGGCCATTTATTTTTGTTTTGCTTTGTGTTGTTTGTTATTTGTTCAGTGGTACGTGTTCTTCTTTTCCCTCTGCAGTGGGTGCAGTCCCCTCGGAGAATTATATCTTCCTTCATGCAGTTAGTAGCGTTATAGCTTTTAAGCAATAAGCAATGCAACTTTTATTGCTTCTTTTCTTTCTTTCTCTTTTAACAGAAATCTTACTTAGATAGTACTTGCGTTGCGGTGCCGTGTACTTACAACACCGTCGTCAGAAGCCAGATCTTTTCCCAGCTCTCTAAGTGGATAGGTCTACAGTATGTATCCAGTGTCTATCTACCTTGGCTAAGCTATCTATTTATATTCCCTGTACGTACGTACTGCAGGGTTTCTCGTTTTTCTCTTATTCTCGTCGAGTAAAAAAGAGATGTCTAGCTAGAAGTAGCTCTACAATAGCTAGATAGCTGTGTCACCGTAGCTGGCATGGTTTGTTGGTTATCGTAAAAAGTTTTTAGTTTCAGCTGCCTATCCTCCGATTTTTTCTCTCTCTTCTCCTTTAAGATCATTAGTGCTTGTACCAGAATCAAGCCGCGCCAACTTTCAACCAATCTTTGTGTCCGTGCTATTTTTACAATGAGCTTACATGCTACCAACTCCACGGGTACAGGATTTCACTGCCAAACGACAAACAAAATCACATGCGTGCATTATGTTTGACCGTCTGTTGAGACCCACAAACGCTTAACAAAGAGCGTTTGAGCTTGTGTATTGTGTTTCTGCAAAAATCAGCTTCATCTGCTTCTCCTCGGTCCTCCACCAGCTCTCTGTCTTTGTACTTATGCCTTTTGTCTATCAAAGCGACAAACGCACAACAAAATAAGTGTCTAAAAAACAGGCCATTTTTGACTTGAGCAAGGCATGGATGTGTTTAATTTGACGCTACAAACGCGACACAGACGGCCTCTGTACCCGCAGAGTAAGTAGATAAGTATTTACAAGGACACCTGGACAATGAATATGTTTCAACGAAAACTTGCCTCGGTTGAAAATTAATCGAAAACCAAAGCCGCCGGAAAACAGGATATGGTTGGAAAGTTTCTTGAAAGTCAGTCGTGAGAGCTGCCTTCTTCGGCTTCTAACGAACTTGGCATTACCTATTTATGTCGACAAAATGAACACCACTTCCATTTGATGTGGGATTCTGAATGGAATGGTTTTTGGAAAGGATAATACTTTCTCACTCACTTTCATCCTCAAATCCTCAGCCGCAAAAGCTCTCTCACACACCTATCTAGATTTTTCCGCCCCTCGAGCAAGATTTCGCGTTTTTCCCTTCTCTTTGCTAAGCTATTGTTCTCTACTTGAAAGGGCCCCTAACGAGCACGAGCACAAGGTTAAGTTTATTTCACAATAACGGGAACGGGAACATTTATGGTACGTCATATCAGTCTGGCGTTTCCCAGGAAACAAGCCTACCTAA
>JAAUYL010058597.1_pt1 | contig 17047 bp, 13 predicted proteins | sample 7278011 | NCBI WGS metagenome assembly JAAUYL01 (sample SAMN14350225, study PRJNA611818) | marine sediment metagenome | isolation source: surface marine sediment (1.8m) | place: French Polynesia: Moorea | collected 2018-08
GGTGAACGCAGCATTCACCAACAACGACCTCGGATTTGGCGACCCCATATACCCGCTCGCTATTCTTTCTAACCGATCTATGCGGAGCAAAGCACCGGTAAAAAGAAGGAGCCCAGCGTAGCATATCGAACCACGAACATGCGCCATGGGCAATGTTATGGTCCTTTTTTGATAACATGGTTCAACATGGTTCATTTTTTGGCGGTCCTTTTTTTAACATGGGCCATAACATGGGTTCACAAGGACCGGGAAAAATAAACAAAAAATCGCGAAAAATGCTGGTCCTGTTGGGCCATGTTTCGGTACTTGATTTAGCTGTTTGTTTATGTTTTCGTTCCCTTCAGAAAAACAAACTGCAGGAAGTCGTTTTTCAAATCGAAAGTGTCCAGGATCGAAAAGAACTTTTCAATCTCATTGTGAGCCATGTCAAAGTACAGAGCCTTGCCCTGGTCGCAGCCTCCAAAGAGTGAACGTGAACGCAACGCCAGGAATGCTTGGATTGATCGTGAGTTCCCTCTGTTGAGGGAGGACAGTGACAGCCAGGAATCGCTTGGTCAGGATTGCCAAGATGTGGAACAAGCGACGCGAAGCACCATGAGTCAGATGATGTCTGTGGGCAGTCTCAGTGTGGCTGGCAGTGATGTCAACTGTGAGGATCTTGAGTCCCAGGCTGTAGTGGACGCAAATCAGGAGGAAAATGCCAGTTCTCATGTCCAGGATGAAGACAAACATGAGTCGCAACGCGAGCCAGCCATTGAGAGGTCCACGCCCGATCCTAGGTTCATTGGAACAGTGGACTCGGCTTCACTGACAGTACCTGACATGGACAACATTGAACCCACTCTCCTGTCGTTCCCTGAGCATGATCCTAAGTTTGAGAAGGAGGAAGATGCTATCGCGTTCGCGAACGAACGTGCGTTTCGAAGCAGGGCTGTCACTGCCAAGTACAAGGCACTGGGAAAACCAACTCCTTGGCAGGAGCACATCAGGATGCCAGACTATTGGAGATTGCAAGATAGTCGCATCAATCCAGATTCTCCACCTCCGGCTCTTATTGAATGGCGCAAAAGAGAAGATCGACGACGCGCGAAACTAGGCTTTCTACCACCAACTCCAGTTAAGAAGCGAAGACTGGACCTATGAGTTCCTTGTTGTGACAGGTATGATTGAGTCTCTATCATGTCCTTTATTGAAAACGCAAAGTGCTGAATAAAAAGGTGTGTCATCTAACTGAAAATCAATTGCCTGTACATTGGAATAAGCACATTTTTGTCTGTCAAGACCCCCTTGCCTCTGATATCTGAACGCAGTAATTTTTGCTCGCGCTCAATGAGTCCCATGTACCTTTTCACTCCAGTGAGGGACCATTGCAAAGTTGGATCGTGTTGGCAGGACCAATCTGCAGTGTCCATGGAAAATACTATAACCTCATCGCCAATAACTTTTTGGACCTTGTAGAACTTGAGATTCTCATCAATGACAATGGAGTCATCGTGCCTGAGGCCTGCAACAGTTGGTTCGACAATGAGGTTGTGGGCGCAGTGGATTCCTTCATTGTGATTGATACTTCGTAGCAACATGTTCCGTACGATTTGTAGGCCCCTATTTCTTGTGGATGGTGCGAACGATTGCTGAACAAGGCCATACGCTGACTCAAAGTTTTCAGTAGACATGTCCATTGGGCTCCCAAATTCGCTGACATCTGGCAAATGGCTGAAGGCATGCCAGTTGAATGTGCATGCACTGGCGCCGAACTCATCCTCAAATTCGTCGTACAGTAACTCGTGCAGCTGCTGCAGGGTCTCCTTCCCAAGCTGTTCCCTGGGGCCAGAAGGTCCATAGTGAATGAAGATCAGGTAGGCAAACAGACACCAAACATGAGCCAACTGATGTCCCCACTCTTCGTTGACAATGTCGCAGATTGCTGGGAAACATGTCATGGCAAGGCACTTCCACTCCTGAGCCTTAAAGTTTGCATGATCGATGTCCCTGGACTTGTGTGTGAACTCTTGAGGTAACCTGCAGGCCAGGTAAACCTTGTTGACAGCATCTGTGATTCTCTTGCCTTTCGCGTTCATCAACCCAGACTTGCCAACGCCAACTGTGTTTCTCCATAAGTTGTTCCTGACCACACCCAGCCAGTCGCGATGCATAGGATCACTTGGGGCCTGGTGAACAATGTTGAAGCCAGGCAAGCGCAGCAATGGACTTCTGCCTGTGATCCCCCTGACATCGCCTGTGTTGCGCGCAGTTTTCCTCTGGTCCTCCAGGTCTTCCAGGAACATGATCCATCTGGCGTGTGTTCTCCTGGGATGATGAAGTTCTGTTCGAGGGTAACACACTTTCTTGTGGACACAGCGCCCACGAGCCTCGCAAACCTCACAGGAGTACCATCCAGCGTGTCCCTTCAAGCACTTCAGAAAAGATCTCATAGGAGCATCTGCCACAACAAAGTCTACAGTGACCTTCAACATGTTGCACTGGTCAATAAATGGATCCAAGAAGTCATGGATGTTCTTGAGTGCCTTGTTACAGGCAATCCTGGCTTGGGGAATGTAGATGTACTTGCAGCCATGGAAACGCAGTCCCATGACAGTGAGTGTGTCTGATGAACTGTTTGCGCAAGGGATGCCATCGAAGGTCACAGTAAGTCTGACCTTGTTGAACACGATCATCCCATCTTCAACGAAGTCGCAGTTTTGGTGCTTGCCCCCATGGTACATAATGAGCTCTCTCAAACATAACCTGGTCCACACGATCCAAGTTTGGTATTTCGTCTTGTCAGAGAACCTTCGCTGAGGGAAGAATTTCCCCCTTCCACGAATGAACGAGCCATCATCACGAACCCTGACAGACCATGTTACTGTGGGCTGTGGCATAACTTCTCGCACCCTTCGCTCCATGGTGTCATAGCTACGCAATTCCAGGGGGTCAATGTCTGTAGCCACTTCCACGCCAAAGGCCCACATCTCCTTGCCCTGGTTCCTTGTCATTCTCCCTTTCGCGAAGCGGAGCAGATACTTCTTAACGAAGTTGTTCAGCTTTGGATCAGCGTAGAAATCCAAGCAGGGCTTCACTGCGCGAACATTACTGTCCTGTTGGTCACTGTCACTGGAAGGATCTGCGTTGCCAGCGTCATGATCACTGACATACTCTGGCTCGTGTTCGATTTCTCCCTCAACTACTGACGAGAATTGCAGGTCTGGTGATTGCCTCTGTAAATACATTGTATTTCTGAATTTTTCCTTGCTTACTTACTCATGGCATGTATATATGTAATGGAGGAGCGGCTCTTGTTATAATTGATTGTAGAGTTTTTTCTTCTATTGGTAGCAAAGAATTCACGAGACAGGAACATTAGGGCACTGCTTCGCAACGAGAAGGCCTTGTTTCTATTGCTACAACGCAAATCTCAGGTGCATGTTGAGGTTGATGCGTACCTCCTCCAAGGCCTTTTGCAGATCAGGAACTGTCAGCTCTTGTCCATCTGGAACGTCGACCCTCACGTTGACAACAACTGGGACAGTGTGATGTGGAGCTTCCACCAAGTTGGGATGTGCGCCATAAAGCTTCTTCTCTTGCAGCATGACATGGACATTGTCTGGAAAAAGATTTTTTGGCATGTCAGGTCCAACGATCATGTTGGAGAAACTGTCTGGCAAACATTACCTGCTGTTGGCAACACTGTCACAGGTGTCTGTGGGATGGAGTAGCGCGTTGGTGTGTACACATACTTGGAAGGTCCACTTGCTCCCGCGTTTCCTCGCTCGCCAACGTTTCCATCAATCGCGCGACCTCGCTCTGGATTGTGAAGTAGTGGATCATGTTAGCTGTATCAGCAAAGGCGACAATAGGGGGACTTACTTGGCTGGTGCTCGCCATTGGCATGAAGACCTGCCTCTGTCGCGGCGCGTTTCTGCCCACCTGGACCTTTGTGGACCTGGTCTTCTGCGCTCACGCTCTCGTTGCTCGAAACAAGGTCACCATCGATGTCTACTGGCAACTGGTAATCTTCCAGATTTTCGCCCTGAGGCTGATTGGCACGTGGCTGTCTCGGCGAAGTGGAAGGACCTGGTTGTGGCAGCCCTTGATCCTGGTTACCAACCACAGCTCCTTCATGTCTGATTGAAACTTTAGCGTCTCCTTGGCCTTTCCTTTTTCGCAAACGCGCCCAGTATCTGTTCTCACGTTTCTGTTGTCGCAGACGCTTGCTCAGTCTGCCACGCCTGGTCATCTTGAACACGTTTCAAGCACTTGTCCAACTCTGGATCTGGCGCAACGATTTCTAAAAATTCCAAATCGTTTTCGATGCGTTTTCAGCGTTTTCCATTTATTTTTGTTTGTTTCTGATTTGGTCTGCTGCTGCACGCCTTTGTTTACCACAGGCGTCAGCTGTTGCTCCAACATGGCCCAACAAGGCACGCTCTGCGCGCGCTAACCAGAAAAGGAAGAAGCGCTTTTACCGCGTTCTTTTCTCGATATCGCGCAGGTCGCTTGTTTGTTTTCAGATTTTGGCGCAAGTTCAAACGCGATTCGTTCAAAAATTTCGAATTGGAAAAAACGAAACAGCCATCTTGAATTTCGACGATTTTTCAAGTACAATTTGCATTCGAATCCTTTGCAATCCAACAAAATCAGAGCAAGAATCAGTGCAACATGGACTTCCCGCTGCAAGAGAGGATGGGCTACATCGAGTGTGTCGCCAACAAGCACCTCCATCGCTCAGAAGTGTACAACGAGTTTCCAGAGCTGATCGTGTATGTCAAGCGCCACGAGAGACCTGATGGGTCCTACACGTCCGAGAGGGGCAGCTTCCACGTCGTGTACACGTACAACATCTTCCTGGGAAAAGATCTGGACGACTGGAACCTCGACAAGGACTTCTTCGAGAATCAGTTTGGAGTGCCTGTCAAACAAGTCTTTGTCACGTTTGGTGCTGACATGGTCTTTTTCGCGGCCACACTGTTCTGTCGCGTCAAGCCTTCAGCCTCCAGGGCCAATGTCAACAAGATCCTCAACGCCCTGAACTCGCACCTCGACCTGTACGAGGACAATCTGCGCTATGGCATCGCGCAGGAGTGGTGTGGCCAGGAGAATTGGCGCGTGTTCCCTTTCGATGCATCGCAGGAGGCACAGCCCGGAATGTATCTGCAGCCAGATCTCAACGTCTCTGACATCATGTCCCACCTCTTGCCTGAGGGTTATGGCGAGGAGATGCCCTCCAACGAGGAGGATGCAGCTTGAACACTGTGTCCAGCTAGCGAACGAATTCCCAACACGATCCTTCAGTGACCTGAAAGCAGTCTTTCTTCGCGAGTGACCAAACGAAAAAAAATTTTTTTTGTCAATACTACTTATCGACAAATTAATAGATCAAACTAGTTTCGCTATGTGCAATTGCCTTTAAGAAGTCAAACTAACAAATCCTCCATTTCTGTTCAACTTTCAGATTGACAGCGAAAATTGACAGCGAAACACAACGAAGACTAACAAGGGCCAAAACAGGGCTCAACAAATGCTCAGGTAAGACGAAACCATGTGAAAGGCATTACAATTTTTCTAGAAAAATAGTTTTTCTTCGAATTCCAACAGTTCTATTTTTTTTTTAAAAAAAATTAATTTTAATTTCCACTGGATGAAAAAAATCGTGAAACTGTTTAAAACAAAAAAAATTCATTAATTTCCAGATTTCGTGGAGGGAGGACGTTTCGAAAATAAATTCGATTTCGAAAAACCCAAAACAAGCGTATAATTCAACAGCGAAGGAAACATGGCCCAACCAAGGAAACTACCTGGGGATGAGCGACCAGAAGACTATCCCAATGTCACAGACACTCGCACCTACAGCGACATGATCTTGTACTTCGACAGGACTGGAAGATTCCAGTCCAACGCGATACTTGACTCTGACAGGCGCATGGGCGTCTTGAACCTGCTGAAGGACAATCGCGTGACCAAACTGTCACTGGATCGAAGGCTCAGCCCAGTGAATGTCACCTTGACGCCTGGCCAACCACCTAACAAGGTCTACTTGTTCGCCATTGTGAGAAGAGGTAAGAAAGCGTTCTTAAGTTTCTTGATTGGACAATAAACATGCTAGTGATCCATGTTTGCAGCTGTGCCAAAGGAGGAGCTCCAAGACACCATCGCGCGCATGAATGCCTACATGCAAGGGATGACAAAGCAAGAGAAGGAAATGGCTGTGACAGAGCTCATTTTCTCCACTGGATCACGAGTCCTGCCTGGAGTTCGTTTCCTGCCAGACCGCCTGTACGAGGAAAACAGCGTCCCCCCGGAGAACATGGTCGACGAGCATGGACGAAACGTGGACGGAGAGGGCCTTCCCCTTATCGAGACTGACGAAGAGGTGATGGCTTTTCAGCAGGGTAACTACAGGAACAGCCAGACCAGAGATGTCAGAATGCCATCTACTCGTGCCAACCTGCCAGATCCTAGCACTGAATCTGACTCGCCTCTGGGCAAGAAGCGTCGTGGCGAACAGCCTCAAGAGAAGTTACCTTGGCAGGAGAGCAGCGACGAGGTGAGTGTTGCTGTCAGTAACAATTATGACAACTGTGTATTTAACATGGACTGTCAACCCCTCTCAGGAACTGGAACCAGCTTCCCAGCCTCCCATTCCACCAAATCAACTGCAGCAAGAGGAGGTGCCCATTGACACCCATGTCCAGGAGGAGCTTGCTGGCGATAACCAATCGCAAGAAGACCTGATTGAGCCAGCAGAGTCATCAGTGAAGGCGCCATCGTACAGCGAGCTGACACAGCGTTCTGAGGAACGCGATCCACCTGGCCCAGGTGATGATGTCCAAATGGACGATTTCGAGATGAGGGACAGGGAGGACCTGATGCCAGATGTAGGCGAGCAAGACCAAGAGCCTGAGCCAACCAACGATGATGTCGAGCCAGAAACTGCCCCATCAAGGAGCCAGACTGACACTATCGCTGTAAGTAAAACCTTGTTGTCCCTTGTTTTTGTCGATACCAATTTTTCAACAATTTTTTTTCAGGACCTGAAGGCCACAATTAACAGCCTCGCTGTTGGAGTCCAGGAATTGAAGAATCAGGTGGAGGTGTTGACCGAATTCCAGAAAGGACCACTCGCTGAGTACCTCAAACAACAAGCTGAAGCTAGCGCTGGTACCCAATCAGGTCCACCAAGCGTTGGACAACCTCGTTCAAGCCAGCAGCGAGATGACAGGTCCAGGTCTGGATCTGCTACGAGAGGCCATACACCTCCCTACTACAACGATGTAGAGGATGACTTGGCCGTGTACTTCCCCATTAATGAGTACACCATGCCCATGAACTGGCTCTTGAAGAAACCCATCGTTAAGAAATTCATCTACTATGAAGTCATTCGGCGGGCCTATCGAACCCATCCCCTCTTCAAGCCTGATGCTGAGTTCATCATCGCTACCTACATGGACTTCCTCATGACTCCCAGATTGCAGAGTCACTTTGGCAAGTCCACTGCAACAGGAGGAACCATGGACTTTGCGAGATGCCCCATGCCACAGGTTGTGGTAGAGATTGCTGACACAGACCTGCTGGACCTGGGGAAAAGGCGTGTTCCTGGCACTGGCACCAACGCTGAAGCCATCAAGACTCGATGCAACAACGTGCGTAGAATGCAGGTCCTGGGATCTGATTACATCAAGGAAGCTGAGTCGCGACAGGAAGTGGCCCATCGTTTGCTGGGCGAGCGTGTTGACTTCTACAACAAGCACATGGTAACTATCTTTCTTAGTAACATGGGCATTAATGGAACATGGCGCTACATGAACCTTCCATTCCAGTGGCTGTTTCCTTCGAGGAGCGCGAAGGAGATGGGGTGGACTTTCGAGGTCGAGTTGAAGAAAGCGTCTGCCCTGTCTGTTTGCTCTGGCAAGCCTGATGACAAGAACTTCAACAAGGACAAGCCCTTCCATCCTGACTTGGAGTTGCTCATGTTCCCCACCATGACGATCAAGCCGCCATTGAAGACTCTCCATGAGGCTGAGATCTTGCTCGCGCGCTTGCTGGAGAGCAGGGTTTCAGTGCCAACTTACCCTCCTGATGTTTGGTCGGTAAGTGCTGTCAGCAATTGTCTGTGCCAATGTATATATGTCAATGACAACCATGTTTCATTCCATGTTAAAGCTGATCAAGGCTGTGGTTATGCCCAGCCCTGAGGAGGTTGCTGCTGCGAAAAGGGCACTTGAAAAGCATCAAGCTGTCCATGCTGCCAAGCTTGAGCGTCGAAGGAAAAGGCGCAGAGAGAAAAACCAGGGACAGGACTTCGAAAGCGACTCCGACGATGAGGGAGACAATCGAGACATGGACACCTCGCCCCCCAAGGGTGCAAGGAAGGAGGTGGACTTTGCTGGAACTCAAAATGTCTTGGCTCAAAATCCACCATTCGTTGGACCAGAAGCCACTGGAACTAGGCCCAAAGTTCCCATGCCAAGGGGCAACAAAGATGCCATGGACACAATGCTGGGAGATGTCACTGACATGCCACAATCAGACACGCCCACAAAGGCAACGATGAGAGTTGAGAATGTGAGTAGCAGTGTCCCTTGTTAATATTCGTTCGAATTGTTGCATAACATTGGTTTTCCCCTGACTTTTTTCCAGGATGGCACTGTTCGCTTCCTTCAGAAAGGATCTGTTGGGATGGGCCATCAGCCAGAACATGAACCTGGTTTCAACAGCCCAGCCAAGGATTACCCAATTGTATCCACCAGCCAGATTGGAGTCCTTGGAAGCGCCACTGTCATGGATGAGGTATAACGCTGTTTTCAATGTTTCGCGTTTACCAATTTCAATAACATGGACCAATCACTGCTTTTCTTTAATTGCACAGGCCACTCGCTTGGGAATAGTCTGCGACCAAAGCAACGTTCTTGTCGCCACTGACTTTGTAAGCACCAATGAGGGTACTTACAGCGTGATTGTTGACCACCCTGATGTGGCCACGAGCCAGCAAACTGTTGTTCAGGGAAACATGCTCTCCACCACCAAGGTCAACGAGACCATGTCCAGGCCTGCGACCAAGACAGGAAATGCCACGAGTCACAGGTCTCTTGCTGACCTGTACAGCAGCATGGATTTGGACACGCCTGGCAAATCTTCCAAGACAGGCGAAAGCGACTCAAGGCAATCTGGACCTGAACAGCAGAATCTCTTCAATGCGAAGAAGTTCTTCGACCAGATGGAGATGCCCCCACCCCAGGATGATGTCGCCAATTCCCAAGACATGATGGTAAGATGATATTGGTCCTTGTTGTCTTATCGAGCAAAGAATTGAAAATTGTCATTCGTTCCAGATAAGCCCTGCTGGATTGGATCCTGTTGCACCTGACAGCCAGGCAGCTGCCAAGACTTCGAAGAAAGAAAGCGATCATGCGCCTCGTGTTACCAGAGGCATGAAGAGATCCCTTGCCATGGACAACAGCCTCCTGAAGGAGAGGATGCAAGAGCACAAAAAGCGTCGTTCCTAAAGCACTGCGAAGGAAGAAAGTACCATTAAGTCACAGAAGAGCAATGTTGAGTACATCAAAGAGAGAAAGCTAATATGCTATAACCATTAACAGTTAAAACAGAGATGCCATTAACATGAATATAGAGCGATATATATTTCGAAAGCAACCAATTTCGATTCCATTTTACCAATGCCACAAGCCTGTAATCAGGCTCAACAAAGTCCTAGATAGTTTTTCGCACGCATTAGGGGCCCTGGAGGGCAGCGCCAGGCGCCAGGCGCCCCCAGGGGCGCCCTAGAAGCGTAGTAGCAGTCCATGTTATGGTCCATGTTACCAGCCAGGGTACAGCGGCGTAGCGAATGGATTTTTAGGTCTAGTTTTGGTTCGTGTTGTCATCAGCTGAAACAAGGTACAAAACACGATCCACGAAATGTAAACAAAAAAAAAGGTGCCATGTTATGGTCATTCGAAAATGTACCATGTTGGACCTTCTTAGTTTCACTTTCCCATGGACCATTTACTACGAAACCATAACATGGTCCAGCCACCACGTTATGGTCGTTCGCCTTTGCTACGCTGGGTATTACATACCCGCGTTAATGTCCAAAGTCATTGCATTTTAAACGGAATTCTGCTCGCAAGTTCGATCCATATAAGTCCAAAAATGGATCTGGAATTTCTGGAATTGCACAATCAAAATTGTATCGAGAGAGGAGCCAAAAGTAGCCAAGAAAAAATTTCACTGCCTTTTTGAGTATTCTGACCGACATTTCAGCTAACCTTCTTATCTTTTTGAAAAGCATTGATGCTTTAATTTCACGCCATTAAATCAGTTCCAGTAAGTTTAAAGTCATTACCCGCGAGCAAATGCCGAATCGTGCCCCCTGTCTTATAGAAGATTTTCCGCCAAAAGTTAGTGTCAAGGATTTCAGGACCTACTGCTGAGAAAACCCAATAATAATCACGCACTCTTCAATTTTTCCAAGGGCTGCCATTTCACGAGCGAGACGAGCAAAAGCTCAACAGATGGCGCTAGCGACAAACGTAAACAATATGTAGCGGCAGAGGCTTATTTACATAATCTCCAGCCTTCCCTGAAAGAAGATGACTCTATTTTGGCTTTGAAATCGCGAGACCTTGTGCATGATATTGAAAATGAGATGAAGCCATAACCAAGCTTATGTAGAGCGTGAAAATTAAATTCTGTTTATTATAGGCTATTGAATTTTTTATGACTTTTAGGGCACCACCAGATGGCGCCTAGTGCTTGATTTTTATCTTGTTTTCAAATCTCCAGATTGCTTGTGGAGTTAGAAATCGGAAATCAGGGCTATGACCAATCAGATAAGGCAAATCAAATATACAGCTCAATCGTGATGAGCAGTTTTGTAACTCAGCCGATAGAGGGCACCACTGGCCAAGTTTATTTAGAATTTCTTTTCTGGAATAAGTTTGCGCGCCAAAAACGGACACGACCGTAACGTTAACGAAAATGAGTTCAACCTTCTCCCAGAGTCCATTTTATGCATGATGCGGTGATGCAATCAGAGCAGTTTTTAATTGCGATCGGCCCGCCATCTAGCGGAGAAATCGGACAACACCAAAAAGCACACTCACCTATTGAGGAAGAAAAAATAGAATTTTGACATTTGAGAATCTTATTCTGACTTCCTTAACCTTTTCTCAAAATTCACATGGAGTCTCACGTATTTTTTGCTGTTGTTTTGGTTGTCTGCAAAGGTTTTTCAATTGCAGGAAAACCGAAGAGAAGCTCGTAAAATGGCGCGCAAAACATATTTTTGAAGCAGTAAAATATCCTCCTCCAGGTTTTGCTTTGCAAATTATGAACAAAAATTGGACGTGTTATTATAAGCAATAACATCAACACCACCACGAAGCAGATCCAAGGCTGAGTAAATAAATGTGTTTGAATTGTAAAATGGCAAGAAGGCATCTTTTCCTTCCAACTTCCCAAAGTCCACATTTTTTGCACATTACTGCATTCTATCTTTGTTGGATTGTTTCTAACCTAAAGCTGAGGCTAATCCCATGAACAAAAACCTGTGTTCTGTGTAATTGACTTGAAGTAAACCTATGATTAGGATGAATCAGTCTTGTACTAGCTTGTCTTTTTAAAGTGAAAATGTTTTTCTGGCTGAGTGGCCATATGACTGCGCGAGTATCATAGAACGGTATAGCATCAACTGCCTATCTCTTTGACTACTGCCATTCCTATTCTTTTCTCAACTTTCCCCAGTAGGGGGAATTCTTGGAGCATGTGTGTGGTTGCCAAAATTAAATGGTCTTTACATAGACGTAGAAACAATATAAAAAGTCTGTCTGAATAATTTATGCTGCAGAGAACTTTTTGCCATCATTACACCAGTGGTAACAGGAAAAATGACCTCGGGCAAATTTAGAGGCTTGGGCACAACTGCAAGTCAAATAATTGACTTGGAAATTAACTTTCAACGACCTAAGTGAAATGACTATGCGATGCATTTTTAGAATCATTTTGCAGTAGAAGAGTGTGACCACCAAAACTTGAAGAAGTTGCCTAGAACTTCTAAAGAGGCTACCTGGCTTAAGAGAGAAGGATTAGGCCATGATGGCCAATCGACTTGAAGGAGCCTTATGGAATTATAGAGTGAAATTCCTCCTCATCTCATTCGGTAATCCCGAAAAACCTTTTTGCTATCCCCCTTTTTTGTGCATTAAATAATTTGAATTCCTCTGCCGTGTTTTTCATTTTCGAATCCTTTTTAAAACTGACAAGGTCGAACCGATTAGAGAACGTAAAAAAGTGCAAAAAATGAGCTTTTTAAAAGCAAACTAGTGACCCACGTGGTCTTGTTTACATTTTCACAGAACCTATAAAATCTATACCCATTTTGGCCAATGCATTTTTGCATAGAAATTCTGTGAAACCATATGATTTTTGAGCAGTAAAAAATGAAAATGGCTTAGTTTTCTCTTGTTGTTTATATTTATGTTTACGTTTTTGTAGACCATGGTGCATTTTTACTCGCCTCGAGGAGCAAAACCCAAATTAGAAAACTCGGTTTTTGCGGTATGTTCCTCATATTTCTATAAGATCTTGAGCAGTGCACAGTGCCTCCTCATGTGGACTTTACCATAAATCACATGTGAGAATTGCAGCATTTCCATGACTCTTTTTGATCTTACGCACCCCTTGTCGATCTTTACCCACTGCTCCTGGATAGAAATTCTCTGTGGATTTTGTTATCCCAGGCTGGGAAAGTGCCAATTTGGCACTGGGAAAATCTCAAGAGTTGGGCCTTTGAGCTGCTTAATCTAGCTTTGACTGAGTATTTGACATCAGTTTTGACTAGAGAAGTAGTCTTAGGTCTATTCTCAATTAGAAAAAAAAGAGAAAAAAATCTTCCAGTCGGGATTTGAACCCGGGCCTTCATGATTTCTAGTCTAATGTCTTACCACTGAGCTACAGTGACTTGATGTAAATTGGGGGTCAAGAAGTAGTATTTATCTTCAGCACATTATCTCAGCTGCTCATAGGGTCTATGTTTTGTTTGTTGTTGTTATTTTTGACCTGTATTTTTGTGGCCAAAGCTCTCCTCGGGGTGCTGCAGCTCAAAAAAGTCATGGAAAACGATATATTTTACTTTCCTGCGTCTAAAACACGATTTTTTTTATCTATCCCAAGCTCGGATGTGAAAATACGCTCCTCGGGTTTGCTATTCTTAGCACTCGGCTTTGCCTCGTGCAGAAACAGCAAAACTCTCGGGCGTATTTTCCCACCCTTGCTTGGGATAGAAAAAAATCTGTATTAGACTCAGGAAAGTAAAATAACTACTAATGTTGGAGACACTGTGTCGCTCGTCAGACAAGAAAATTAGCCGGGGATTTTCGAAATGGCAACGGAAGCCATTCTTACACTTTCCTTTTTTTGAGCTTTTCCTTTTTACAACACAGTCCCTCCTGATATGCGATTTCACCATTCACTAATGAAATCGGACGGCATCTGCAATCTTGTGACTTCATTTATGCACTCGCTTATCTTGATGGTTCCACTCAGACCGTTCAGCTTTAAAATTGTTATCAAACCTTGTAATCTCCGTTTTGCTGCTACACTTTTGGCCAATTTATTTAATAACTTATGTAAAAAATTGCAAGGAAATTTTGCATTTTGCACTTTAACCCTCAGTAATGAACCGTTTCAAATTAGATAAATATCCTCCTCGTTTTCTAATGCAACGTAACGCTCTAGATAGTATACTATCAATTGGAAAAATGCACTGTGTCCAATCTCGGCGTAATCGCGCATAATTGCTAGGATAGAAGGCACCGTGGTTAAGTTTTCTTTCTTTTTACAGAGGAGAGTGCGAAAATTGAATATTGTAAAATCCAAGGGTTTCAACGAATTTTGAAAATTGGTGTCATAGACATCTATGACTGTGCACAGTGTATTGACATACTCGATTCAATATAGTAATTTGTTTTGAAACAATGGAAAGAGATATTTACATGGTGCATGAGGCGAAAAAGTGAAAGTGTTTTTAAAAATGTACGTTGCCTGTTGGTTGGTTCCCTGATAGGCCTTTGTTTTGCGAAAATAATTTCCCAAAAAATAACAAAAAACTATTTTTTGCCTCGGGAAAAATGAAAATGAAAAATTCCCCAACCTACGTGAGAGAGAGGAAAAATCTGGCGTTGCTCAAGAAAAGAAATCTATAAATGTAATCTCAATATCAGATCTTTTACTTGCTTGTGTATTGAAAATTGTGTATGATCGTAAACCGTTACGTCGCGGTCACCGCGAAGGCACTGTGGATAAAGGATATTTTTTCCAAAAAATATATAGTCTGTTTGATATTTTGCCTTAAGTCCAGAAAAAAAGAAATGATTGGGTGATCAGAAGGGACTTAAAAATCACTTTTGCGAGCACTTGTATGACACGATTTTTATTTAGCCTCAAGTAAAAGCAATCGCTCTCATTTTCGTCACGAAAATAAATAATATAAATATTTTTTATTCCAAGGAGAAAATTCCTTGACCACAGAAACGTGCATTTAAAGATGGACAAACATACTGTGTTCTGCTTTGAAGTAGAGGGATATGGATAATAGAACAAGACGGATTCTTGAAAATGCCTGCGGCTAAAAATTTCTTGATGTCTACGGCCGAAATCTGTGAAAATTGTGAAAATATTTCCTCTCTGGAATTGGGGACATTTTAAAGCGTAGCACGCATGTTTCGCCTGCGGGAAAAAATCCGAGCAAGCTTTGGAAAATGAATGTCAATTTGCCCAGATTCTGGCTAAAGCCAAGGATATATCAAATAGGTAGCTGAGGAAATCTCTGAGGAATTAATTAGAGTTACCTCAGGGGCCCAAAAATATATTACCTCAGGAATAGGAAAATGTCAATGCTGATTAATTAGATGACGGATAGAGGGCGCTTTTTAGGAAGGAAAAGACAGTGGCGCCATCTCAATCTAGCGGATTGTTTACACATTAACGCTCATGAAAAGAAAACTCAGTGGGGCGCGTAAAAGCTTGAGCACGATCATCTTTGAGGGCTGAACTCTTTTCTTGCAAGTAATGGTCATGATTTCATTTTAATGGCGCCACCTAGCGGAGAAGTTGTGAACTAATTTTCCGGCGGGAACCTCGCTCGCCTATTGAGGGTGGAGGCTTAAAACTGTTATTCAGCTATTTGTCTTACGAAATCTTTCGCATCGGGACACCATGATCAAACAAAAATAATCACCTTCACAGATTTGCCACGGTTTGTGGTATACAAAAAGATCTCTTTTTTATTCACCTCAAAAGAAATTGGCGGGAGAGGAGGAGGAAATATATGATTACAGTCGTTAAGATGTAACCTGTCCTAACCTCAAAAAACACCTCCTATTTTCACCAAAATCATCACCTGCTTATTTAGGATGATACTAGCGCCATCTATGTAATAAAAGTGTGTCGCAAAATATAATGAAAATTGGCAAAAATTACCGCCATCCAGTACAAAATCTCATTTTTCCGGCCAATTTGATCTGATTTCATTTCCGTCTCGTTTTCACGACTTTTTTAGAAATAAGAATAGAAATATTATTTTATTTTTTATTTATTGCAGGTCCAACATGTCCATTTGGAAGACCATCATGTGGTGAGAAAGCGAAGCATATCGCAGAATTTGCGGATAAAACTCTATTACGACGAAAGTGTCTACAAGTAAGTTCAAGTTCAAATTGTTTATACTTTTGTTTATCAATTCAGAAAAATCCATAGAACCTAGATCGACCATAATTCCATGCAATTTCTCACATCTATGGGAAAATACTTTTTAAAAAAAGAACGTGATAATTGAATTTTTAGAGTTTTGACCTGATTCTAAGCAACATTTTTACTTGGTATACATGCTCAGTCAGTAGAACAGAACTTCATTTAACTCACAAAAGAAGCCCTTCACCTATATTCTTTGTCTGGGAAGCCTTGGTAGGATTTTAATATCATGAATATTTTTTAATTCCAAAGAATAACTGTTGCATCTTGAAAATATTCTTAGAAATCTCAGAGTGTATCAGGCAAATATAATTCATTTTCCCAGTGAGAAAAAATGACATTTGTCAAATGAGAGAGACTTGCCCCTGGACAGAAAAAACAACTTAGTGGGAGACCTTCTGTGTATAGACCTTGTACAACAGAAAAGTTCTTGATACAATATTTTCACGCATTTATGATTTCTTTTGCTTCTTCTCATGATTGTCACATTTTTTCACGGTGCTGCGAAAAAATGCTTCACTTTCACTAACGCTCCTGTTCGTTCGGTAAATGTGAATTTGTTTTTAACAAACATTTATTATCCATTTTCTGAATTTTCTGACCCCCTCTCATTAAGGAGAAAATATCCTAACTTGACTTTTCACTAGCTCACGATTATTCTTGATAGATTTCTTAGCAGACCATAATAAAAATGTGGGTATAGAATTAAACCATGATGGTATCACATTTACTTTTATGATATCCTTACAAAGAATCAGGACCTTGACAGAGGGTTATTCCCCTACCCATCATAAGGTTTTCAATTTCTATTGTGAGAGTCTCCTTTTTCAGCTTCAGGTCACCTTATAACCGTGGCCTTTTAAAAGTAGCAGCAGTTATCAGCACCTACTTTGTAAAACACTGAAATTGGAGACTGGTTTTTTTGCGTAACACAAACCTGGCCGTGTCAAAAATCGTCTCGTCAAAACCTTATCTGCAAGCCGGATGCCCATATTTACCTGGTTTTCCCAGGATCTCACACCTACGGAGAAAATATAAATAAATAAAGCAGGCGTTTTGTTTCACAAACATTATAATACGATATATGGTGAGAAGGTCAGTCTCAGAAACCTGCAAGGAGAAAAGAAAATTTGAGAATCTCCTGCGTTTTTTCACGGGACAGAAAAATTGATGGATACCGGCGTAAAACGCTGCATAATTGCGTAGGGGTTCCCAGAGGTGATAATTGCTAAATTGCCCCAAAATTGGCGATAATCGCCACTTTTTAATAACACCCCGCCTTTAGCTTGACCTGACCTTCACA
>JAAUYL010011487.1_pt1 | contig 17039 bp, 10 predicted proteins | sample 7278011 | NCBI WGS metagenome assembly JAAUYL01 (sample SAMN14350225, study PRJNA611818) | marine sediment metagenome | isolation source: surface marine sediment (1.8m) | place: French Polynesia: Moorea | collected 2018-08
ATTTCACGTATCTCTACATCCAGACCTAACCAGACACACTGTTTATTCCCCTTATGATCATAAAATGACCATAATTCATCCATCTGTACCTTTAAGCTTCCCTTCCCCTTGGGTTCCACCTCCAGTTGCTCAAAAAGCTGTGTGTATTTCTGATTAACATAAGGTTGATTGGGTAAGCTCTGAGACTCTTGTCCGCAATCGGATTTTCCACAAATTGACGACCAGAGTCCTGGCATTTGTGATTCTGTCTACTATGGCGGGTTTTACCATTCTTGACCACTCAAGCATGAATTGTATGATGGACAGGGTGGCTTGGGGTCTAACATTAAAATGCACCTCTCTACTACTGTTACCCTATAGAACCCATTTGAGATCTATATTAGAAATAGTGGGACTTACACAAATATAGAAGTAAAAAATATGCTCAAATATAGACAGGCAAAGCTTTTTACGTCAAAAAGGCATAAATCCTTAATTACCAAGGGTTTTAGGCATTTTTAGGCCATTGACGTAATTCCCCTATCTAGACTAACTTTCAGCTATTTTTTGACCTCAAAATGTTTAAGTCCCAATCCCAATAGATAAGGAGGTGGGGAGTATTTTCAACCTTTTTCCCATATTCCTTCCCTGCATCTCCTGACTCCTGACTCCTGACTCCTGACTAAAAACTTAATCGCCGACAAAGATACCCTTAGGGGTTCTATATTTTCTTGTATCCTTTCCTTTCCAGCACTACCCAGGGTGTCAATAGCAAATTTTTAACTTTACTAAAAGTAAATTGAAGATTTTAAATTCTAGATGGTAAAAGTTAGGGGGTTAATATTACTTGAAAAATATAAAAACTGATTATTTTTGTATCTTTGTCCAACAACAAATCTATCCATAATCTAAAGTTAGTCAGGACTTACACATTGGTTCAACTAAAAACACTACAAAATTATATAGCACTATAGTTTTTAGCGATTCTATGAATAAGTCCTAATTACTCTAATACTAAATAACACTATAATAAGCAGGTACACAAAATTAATTACATATATATATATATTGATATTGGGGTAAAACCTCAATTAAATCACGATCAGATGTGTAAATAATTTCATTCAGGTGCTTAAATAGTTACTGATTACTCTGATTCAGATAGCTAGCTTACTGTAACCAGAGTTTGTTCTGGTTCTTGAAAAAGTGGGGTACTTAAATAACGCTCCCCAAAACTAGGCTGAATCATCACTATTAATTTACCTTCATTCTCTGGACGCTTACCGACTTGGATAGCTGCACAAAGAGCAGCTCCTGTAGAAATACCGGACAGAATTCCCTCTTCTTTTGCTATACGACGACCATAAGTAATTGCGTCACTATCAGGAACTTGGATTATTTCATCAATAATCTCCGTATTCATTACATCTGGCACGAAACCTGCCCCAATTCCCTGAATTTTATGTGGTCCTGGTTTTCCACCAGATAATACTGGACTGTTAGAAGGTTCAACAGCGATCGCTTGAAACTCAGGCTTTCTTGCCTTAATAGTCTCTGTCACCCCCGTAACTGTCCCACCAGTACCAACACCAGCCACCAAAATATCTACTTTACCATCCGTATCTTCCCATATTTCTAGCGCCGTAGTTTTGCTATGAATTTCTGGATTAGCTGGATTCTGAAATTGCTGTAACATATAATATGTTTTAGGAGTTGAATCCACAAGTTCTTGTGCTTTGGAAATAGCACCTTTCATACCTTCACTACCTGGAGTTAATACTAACTCTGCTCCATAAGCGCGTAACATAGCACGACGCTCCATACTCATTGTTTCTGGCATGGTCAAAATTAGCTTGTAACCCCTAGCAGCAGCCACCATTGCCAAAGCAATACCTGTATTTCCAGAGGTTGGTTCAACTAATGTTGTTTTCCCTGGTGCAATTAAACCTTCGCGCTCGGCTACATTAATCATATTTACACCAATACGGTCTTTGACTGAAGCAGCAGGGTTCATTCCTTCTAGCTTTACGACTATTTTTGCTAGACAACCTTCTGCTTGAGGAATACGATTGAGTTGTACTAGGGGTGTGCGACCTACTAATTCTGTAATATTATGAGCAATACGCATGATATATTTATTACTAATGTTAAACTTAGGGTTCTACTAATAACTTGATAGAAAATGGTTATTTATCGTAACTATTCAGACGTTAGTCATAAGCTTCATTCCCTTGATAGTCCAAATCAGTATTGAGAGACTTAGGTCTAATTATAAAGTATAGGTAAAAGCAAATCAGTAAATATAGAACTAATTGATTAGTACTCCGAATCAACTCTTGATTACCAAAAAATTTGGTTTAAAGCAATTTTTCACTCCAGATTGCTGCTCCTGAATGCTGGGCAAACAGCATTCAGGAGGAAAAGCTGACTGCTAATAGCTGAATGCTTACATTTAATCATATAGCCATCAGGAATGATTTTGATAGATATTTAAGAACAATTAAGAAGAATCAAAATCCTTTTATATTCTGACTCCTGACTCCTGAATTCCCCTCCTGGGAGGGGTTAGGGGTGGGTTGACTCCTAATTACCACTAAAATCTTACAACTGAAATATGATTGCTATAGATTTTAGGTTGATTCTTAACTAACTAGAGTATTTTCTACTCTCTCAAATTTTTCCCATTCTACCTAAAATTTATAATTACTTCATCTAAGTTCTTTTCTTTCTACTTTTTCGATAGGATAACCAATATTTAGTTATGATTGCTTTAGTTTATAGATAAATTATGTACTGATTTTTACCAATCAATACATTTTTGCTTTTTCTTTATGTTCCTACCAGTATCTATTTTACCCTAATTATTGAGTTAATTTTCAATAAAAGAAATAAGATATATTAGGAATTTTATGATTTTTTAATTCAAACCAATAAATTAAATTATTCAGACTGTTAAACCGATCTAATTAGAGACTTAAACTTTTAATTGTAGAACCTTTCAGGATAGTGAGGTAAAGTTTAATATTGATTTATTTTCCCTATCCCCTATTTCCTCAATCCCTGAAACTTTGTATCTTAATAAACTTGAAAATTTCTGTAAATAAAACTTATAAACAAAAACACCTAAATTTTAGAATTATCTGTAGCTGTATTCATTAATGGATAATTGATAATGGATAATTACCTCTGGTTAAAACCGTACTTGATTGAAGAGCAGGAAATCTCCTGGCACTTTTTTTACCCTATGAGGGGGGAGGCTTTTCACCAAGGTATTTAATTAATAATTATTAATTATTAATTATTCGGTAATCCTAAATAAATAAAATAAACTTTAAGCAATCAAATAATAGCTAGAATCAACTAAAAATTATCTCAATTTCTGTTGATTAACTTCTGAGTACTAACTTATACTAAATAACAACTTTAATTTCATAGGACTTAGGCAAATAAATCCAGTTACTACAATAAATCTTTAGTTTCAACAATACACATCTAGGCAAAAATTGGATTTCTGCGTTCGGTGTGAGTAAGTCCTATTCCTTTAATTTATAGGGTGGGAAATACCACCCTAATTTTTCCAACTAACCACTAGAACTGGAACGTAGTTCTGATGGTACCAATAATTAACTCATCATTATCATCATCTTGGTTAGCATTTGTAATGACAGTTACACCAGGAGTAATCGAGATATAATCTGTAATTTGATATTTGTAGAATGCTTCAAGATGCCATGACATATCTGTTCGCAATCCTGAAGCTAACCCATTAGGAACTTCTAAATCATTCAAGTAAGGTTCCCGACCTACAACAATACCACCTAAACTGCCTTCCTTCAATAAATCTGGGAAAGCAATAGTAGCTCCATAAGTCCAGATTTCAAAATCACCTAAGCCAATTAGTTTACCATCAAGATACATACCAAATCCATTAATGGTTACCCAATCAGCAGCTCGCCAAGACATTTCTACACCATAAGCATTAGTCGAAACTGGCTTGGCGATATTGACTGAACCTGGTCGGCGGTCATTGAGTCCAGCATTTAGACCATACACACTGTTGGCGATACCAGTTCCCACAAACCCACTATTTAAACTCTGATTATTACCTAGACCTGTGGCTGCCCCATCATCAAATCCAAAATTCCCTGGTCCAAAATAGCCTTTGTTGTAGGTAAGTCCAACTTGGAAATTTCTGATGGGAGTAAACGTTAGCTGTGCTAGAGCCGCATAGTCTCCGTTAAACAGACCTTTTCCTTCACGAGGGTCTTCACCTTCTGCTGCTAAGTAACCAAAAGATACAGAAAATGGACTATAGGTACAAGCATATTGGTCTTTGCAACCAAAATCATACTCAATTCCCAGTCCTTTGCCTCCCCCTAAACGATAGATTGGGTTCCTTTGACCAAAAGCACTGAGAGAACCACTTCCTCCATCAAAGTCTTCCATATAAGGATTAAGTGTAGGAACAAAGTCGTACCAACTTACCTTATTAGCAGCAATAGTTACCCTGATATTATCTCTGACAGGGAACTTGTAGAATAGTTTATCTAGCTGAAGCGTATCATCTGTACGGTCAAGAATATTAAAGGTTTGCTGTCCCTCGGACTCAGCTATCCATTGGTTAAATGCTTGAGCATTACCTGCTTGTAACCTGGTAAATAATAAGTCCTCACCAGAAAAGCTAGTGTTGAAATTCAAACGTACCCTGTATTGGAATACTGTTTGGTCTTCATCTTGGGTATTATCACTGAACGCTCCATATCGCCCTTCGTCTTCAAAATTATCAACAAGAGCAAAAATTACCTCACCTCTAAGTTTAGTGGTTGTAGAGAATTGATTAGCCTCTAATTCAGCAGCACGAGCTTCTAGAGCATCAACACGACCTCTGAGAATTGCTAATTCTGCCGAAAATTCTTCTTGTAACCTTTGCAGAATCGCCAGGTCTTCTCTAGTTACTGTATCTGCTAGAGCAGCTTGTAAAAGTTCTGTAATTCTATCTAGGCAAGCGTTAACACCAGCAGCAAATTCAAAACGGGTCAAAGAACGGTTGCCTCTGTAAGTACCATCTGGATATCCAACGATACATCCATAGCGTTCAACCAAAGATTGTAGTGCTTGAAATGCCCAATCTGTAGGCTGAACATCAGAAAGTTGAGATACAGAAGTAACTTGACCTTTTTTCCTTCTACCATTTCTACCATTAATTCTGTTAAGATTACGAAGACCTGGTTGACGAAGATTACGACCTTCTCTACCGTAGCGGTTTATTTGTCGTATGGTAGTTGCTGGTGTATTTGCAACAGAATTAGCCGAATTTGTTCCAGGAACTTGAGCTAATAGTTCAGTTCCTTGTGTATCTATTATTATATTTGTTGATAAATTTTCAGTTGTTGCAGCTTGAGGCTGAATAACTGTATTAGTTGGTTGACTTTCAATCGCCACAGCGGTTGAGGATGCAACAAGGGTTGCTCCCAAGACTGCTGGACTAAAAAGTAGACAATTCCAGAATATTTTTGACATTTTCCCCTCATCCTCACACCAATTACAGAGAGACTATTTGGCTGCTTTATAAAACTGATATAAAACGTCACTGGCTATAACATTTTAATGTTTACTTCCTGCTTCTACAGTCACTGTCGGCAGCACGACCTCCACAAGCATAAACGGTTAAGCCAACCGCATTTATAGAGTTTGTACTTATATATCATATTCATGCGGTCTACAGACAAACCACACTTCTAGCAATCAAAGCTTAAAGGATTTAATGGCATATCCATTACATGACCGTAGTACCGTTAATAAGTCTTAGAAGATGAAAAAATCTAGGAAATAATACTAATTCAGAACCATACTACTGAGTTTTATACTTTAATAGTATGATTTTTCAGCTCTTATATCCTTACTCTTTGATTAAGTCAATGCTCTTCTATGACCTTATACTACAAATTTAGATTTTTCACCTTAAGATTTTAGGTATACCCAAACTGATAACTATCAAAGCAACAGCTTGTCCATATATAAGTTAGGTAGATGATTGACAGGCTATCACAATTTTTTTGTATCAACAACCTTTATTCAAGATTTGTAAGACCGCGATCGCGCCGACCATTCACTCCCACAAAGACCCCTCCCTTAAAGCTATCCATTATAAGGAATTCCTGAAAACTTTGTGGGGAGAAGGGGAGCAGGGAGCGGGGAATAAGAAATAAAGAGTATAGTAGCTAGGCAAAACTACTTAATTACTCAAAAAAAGTATTTTTCAATACACTTTTGCTTCTGAAAAAACTCTTAAATAGTTATACACAACTTGTCTATTTTGTCAAGTTTTTTGTTAATAAAGATACTTAGGATTTCCTAAATAGAAATATAAAATCCAAATATAGCAAAGTTTCTGGTAATTCGTATTATTTACTGTGTCCTAGTATCGAAAAGACTTGTCTGTGTTCAAATAGTTCCAAAAAATGGCTATTAATTTTATTCTTGGCTGCTTCAGAACGCATAATTCTCAGAGCAACTTCTACAGGTAAGCCTTTTTTATAAGGGCGATCGCCAGCCGTTAAAGCATCATATATATCTGCGATAACTATAATTTGAGCTTGAATAGAAATATCCTTTTCTTTTAGTCCCCTAGGATAACCACTGCCATCCAATTTTTCATGGTGTCCATAAGCAATTTCTGGTATCTTCCGTAGATTTGTTGTCCAAGGAATCTGTTTTAAAAATTCGTAGGAATCTGTTACATGAGCTTCCATAGCTTGTCTTTCTTCAGGGGTCAAATTCCCCCGAGGAACTAAAAGTTGAGCCATTTCCTCTGGTGTAATCAGAGGTTTAATTTGACCATCTATATCTTTGTAGGTGTAAAGTGATATTTGCTGTAGTTGCTGTAGTGGTTCTTCTGCTATAATTGTCGGCTCGTTAGCCCTTAGTATTGTTTGCCAATAGTCGTTAAGCTGAGTAATTGCTGCTTCTAGCTCTAAATCCAAGTTTTCTATTTTTTGGCACAAAAGACAATTGTCTTGAGTATGTGGTTGAGATTTGTCAGACAAGTGTCCAAGCAAGTATTTGTACTTAGTTTGAGCAGATTCCATTTCCAAAGTACGTTGGGCTATAGAAAACCTTTGCTGGATCAGCTCTAATTGTTCCTCATATAATTTTTTGCGTTTTGTTAAAATAGCTTCTGGCACACCTATTTTACCGAAATCATGTAATAGAGCTGCATAACGGATTTCCTGAATTTGCTGACTACTAAAATATATGTCTGACAATAGACCATTAGTAATCATATTCACTTCTTCACACAGACCTACCGTTAATTTTGCTACTCGCTCTGAATGACCAGATGTACAAGGGTCTCTCGCTTCTATTGCTTGTACTGATGCTTTGACAAAACCCTCAAATAAATTTTCTATATTTTCTTGTAGATGATTTCTTTCTATAGATATAGCTGCTTGAGAGGCTAGAGAAATTAATATTCTCTCTTCCCATTCTGAATATGACTGAGTTAATTCTTTGGCATTTTCTTTTGTCAGTACAACATCAGATTTAAGTTTACGGTTAATTAATTGAAGCACTCCAATTATTTCCTGATGTCGATTTTGTATCGGTAAAATCAATACTGAACAAGTGCGATAACTTGTTGTATCATCAAAACTTTTATCAAATTTATAGGGAACATCTTCTGGAAGATTGTAAACATCTGGTAAATTTAAAGTATGACCTGTTAAAGCAACGTACCCGGCCAAGCTTTCAGATGTCATAGCTAATTCTAGTTCCTGAAAGGCAAATTCTGATAAAGAATCATTTTGAGCGACCTTGAACAATAACTTCTGTTGCTTGCTATTTAGTTCATCTACTAAATAAACACTACCCGCATCACTACAAGTTATCTCTCGACTTTTGGATAATATTAAATTTAATAGTTCACTCAAATTATGAGTGTCAGATAAAGCAACTCCAATGTCTAGTAACTGCTCTATCAATAATTCTGTAGTCTCAGTAGGTACCTGCAACCACTTAAATATATTTAACTGAAGCATAGTTGAGGCTTAGTCAATAGCCTTGGCCTTAAATTATATTAGTATTAATTAATATAATTGTTTTCGCAATGAAAGTGTACTCAGATGAAGGTAATTTTAGACTAAGAATATTTAATTTCAGGAATTTAGCAAATTAATTTTTAATTATAGCCTACTAAATGAATCTAGATCCCATAGATATTAAGTGATTTAAGTGCTGCTAAATTATAAATAAAGTCCCAGAAAATTACTCAATCAATATCAAAAATATAGTTCAGTGAAGGATAGATTTAACCAAAGATAGGTAAAATATATAGTTTAACCCTCTCAGACTTTTTTACTTAAAAATTAAGGTTTAAAGCCTCTCCTTTCAAGGAGAAAAAAAGAAAAAGCGTTGCATAGTTGTGGGATGATTATTAAATTTGCACGCATCTGAAACTGTTAATAAATAAAATAAGGGCACATTTTTGGTTAGATATCAAAATCATCCTTTGATAATGCAACGCCAAAGAAAAAAAATTCCTTTTAACCAATCCTTCTATTACAGAATAGGTAATTATTAATTATTAATTGTTAATTATTGAACAAGCTATAAAAAAAATATAACTGGTTTTAACCTGATTAATTTCGTAGCAATAAGTAATAAAAAATAATTTTTCAGTTACTTGAAATACTTACCAATGGATAATGGATAATTGATAATTAATCAATTCGGCTTTATTGCCTTCTATTTCAAGAGAAAAAAAGAAATTGTGATTTCCTGATCTTCAAATCAAGAATGGTTTTAACCAGAGGTAATTATCCATTATTCATTATCCATTATCAATTAATGAAGATATTTCACTTAGGTGAAAACATGAGATACTAAGAATTGATATATTTTTATAATGGCTTTTGATAATCCAGATGATGTCTTCCACCTGTATTTTTGTCGTATAAAATAGTATAAAATTTAGATATTTGGAGCTTTCCCCTAGGCTGTTAAAGTTAGACTAACCTAAACTAGATATTATTTGAGCCATATTAAAGTCTTTTTCTGTTAAGCCACCAGCATCATGGGTTGTTAATATAACTGTCACTTTATTGTAAGAAACTTCTAAGTCTGGATGATGTTGTGATGATTCAGCCGGATCTACTAATTTATTCACAAAACCTATCGCTTCAACAAAATCTTTAAATTGTCTTACACACTTAAGCTTGTTTCCTTCTAATTTCCAGTCTGATAATTTACTAGCAAGTTGATTAATTTCTTCTACACTTAGTAATTCACTCATTGAACTATTCCTAAAATTACTCAAAAAACTATCCGCTCTTATCTTGAATAGTTTTGTGGTAAATACCTAAGAACTAATTTCAGATAAGAGCGGTCTAGGGGGTCACTTTGATTGGAACCTGACTGCCGGGAGGAACTCTAGGTCAGCCTGGTTAAGGTTTATCCTCATAGTTCCCTGGGTGGGAACAAAGGCTAACTGCTAGAGAGCAGCCCCAGCACACAGCCGGCATTTTCCAACCAGGTGACCCATGCGTTTACTACTATCTTGCATAGGCATCACCTCCTTTTATCCCTGAGCGGTTATTTGTTTACTTAATGTTATGTTTACTATAGTAGCACAAAAATTTGAGAACGCAATTATCTGGTTAAATTTTTTTCAGGGAATAGCAAAAAATCAATTATCAATTTTTTGGACTTGTCCTGCTTGTGAAAAAAAGGCAATAACTCATTTAGCAATAGGGAATAGGGGCTAATTTTCACAAAAAAAAATAATAGCTCCTACATACTCATTTCTGTAGGAGCTATTCAAGGATAAGTACGAGACTCATCCGTTGATAAATTAGGTTATATTACAGAGCATTACCACGAGGTAATACTTCTTCTGGGAATATAAAGTTTTTATGTGGCTGATCTGCAGGAGCCATCCAAGCTCGGATACCCTCGTTCAGCAAAATGTTTTTGGTATAAAATGTTTCAAACTCTGGGTCTTCCGCTGCTCGTAATTCTTGGGATACAAAGTCATAAGCTCGTAAGTTCAATGCTAAACCTACTATACCTATGGAACTCATCCACAATCCTGTTACAGGTACGAATAACATGAAGAAGTGAAGCCAACGTTTGTTGGAAAATGCGATTCCGAAGATTTGGGACCAGAAACGATTAGCTGTCACCATGGAATATGTTTCTTCGGATTGAGTAGGTTCAAATGCACGGAAGGTATTCGCCTGTTCACTATCTTGGAACAGTGTGTTTTCCACTGTTGCCCCGTGAATCGCACACAAGAGTGCGCCACCCAAAATTCCAGCTACACCCATCATGTGGAATGGGTTAAGCGTCCAGTTATGGAATCCTTGTAAAAATAGGATGAATCGGAATATACCGGCTACACCAAAGCTAGGTGCAAAGAACCAACTTGATTGACCCAATGGGTACATTAAGAATACACTGACAAATACGGCAATTGGTCCTGTGAATGCAATGGCATTATAAGGACGTATTCCTACCAAACGGGCAATTTCAATCTGACGTAAGCAGAAGCCAATCAGAGCAAATGCACCGTGTAGAGCGGTGAATGACCACAGACCACCAATTTGACACCAACGTGCAAAGTCCCACTGAGCCTCTGGACCCCAGAGGAATAGTAGGGAATGTCCCATGCTATCGGCTGGGCTACTAACTGCAACAGTTAGGAAGTTACAGCCTTCTAAGTAAGAACTAGCTAATCCGTGGGTATACCAAGAAGTAACGAAGGTAGTCCCAGTTAACCAAGCTCCAATGGCTAGGAAAGCACATGGAAACAATAGTATACCAGACCAGCCAACGAATACAAAGCGATCGCGTTTGAGCCAGTCATCGAGGACATCAAATGGTCCTCTTTGAGATTGTGGGCGTCCGACTGCTACAGTCATTAAGGAATTCTCCAAATAATTATGATAACTACGGCTAATGTTTTTTCTCCACCATCATTAATTATGATGTTGTTCTGCTTGAGCAGAATATGAGAATTTTTGTAAACATTGTTTAATTTTGTTACCGTGATTCTCATTATAAAGGTAATTTTCGATCAGGGCAACCAGAAAAATGAGTTTTTTATGACATTATTTTGTTAGATTTTAGATTTTTCAAGTGGCAACCTCAATTTGCTATACAATCTCTCGTTAAAAATTAGGTGCTATTGTTAAGTTGTTTGAAGACTTATGCTCTCGGTTAAGGGAGTGTTTTATAGGAATATCAATCAAGATCGTGCTTCTATCTAAGAGAAATATGCTAACCTGAATAAGGCTGCCTTACAATCAGTTTCATTATATAGATAAATTGTAATACTTGAAATAGAAGAGCTTTGTAGGCAGGTGCGCCAGGAGTAGAAACTCTATAGTAATGAGGTTTGAGAATCCTGCATGGCTCCCTCAAGGACAGGATCAGAGTATTTCAAGGGGCTAACTACAGAAGTTAAAAATATTTACTATACATAATTTAGATATTAATTGTAATTTTATTGAAATGATATCTAATTTGTTATAATGAGGTAATTGATAGTTTAAGTGATAAGTGGTAAGGCTCAAATTTAATAATAGCTGATAGATTTTATCTAAGTTATCAATTGTATTCTCAAGCTTGGGCATAAACAGAAAATAGGATTACATAAGAAAACTTAGGTCAACAAGGGAAAATTATCTGTGTCAGTAGGTAGAGTTCCCACCAATTTTAAGCCTTTGGAGAAGATAAGTTACATACTGTGTAGTGGTCTTCTGTGTTTGTACAGCATTGCCTCAGAAAAATAAGAATCCAGTTCTAAAACCCTCACTGGCTAATAAGTTTGGGTAAGTTTAGTAAAGCGGATTTTATAGATGATTTAAACTGAAAATTCAATACCACTTAAATTAATACACTGTCTAGAAGGCAATCTTTTCACGTTGTTTATCCTTTAGAGGATAGGTTTGGAAGATTTGTTTTTCTTTGGTAAATCCCATACATCCTTCCACCTAAACCACAACGGAACTGTAGCGACGATCAATAGCGAGTTGAAAATATTGTAAAATTAACATAGAATTTAATTTAAGAAATACCTAGGATGGGGCATATCGTGGTAAAAATGTATGTTGAGAGGTACACAGCTTTTGAAGCAAGAAGCCCTATACCCAAGGTTGGAAATTTCTCGTTATACTGCATGCAGTTAAAATGGGATAAAATTACCCTTCAAGCTCACTAATTAAAAAATGTTCACTATTGACATCATTGTGAAGTACACCCCTGTGCCATTCTCAGTACAACGTAAGTCCGCTGAGGATGCTGAGGCTGTTTATCAACAAGTCGTTGAGTCTATTAGCTCTGGAAACCCTCAAGTTTTAGAACTTACTTGTGAGAAAATGCCAGAGAAAAAGATTGCTGTAGTAATCAGTGAAGTTTCTGGTGTTCAAATTTCCCAAAAATCTGGTGCTGCTGCTACTGGAAGACCACCTGGTTTTGTCGCCCTGACCCAATGAAGCTAAAGGATAAAACTATTAAAGTTACTCATCCAGCAATTTTAGTAGAGGATATTTGTTTTAATTGGCCTAATGGCAGCCAAGTATTACGCTCTTGTTCTCTAAAAGTACCCAAGGGAGAGTTTTGGATGCTCTTGGGTACTAATGGCAGTGGTAAATCAACTTTGTTAAGATTATTGGCAAAACTTTTGTCTCCTCAGTCTGGAACAATTCATTTTGAAGGGAAAATAGGTTTTGTTTTTCAAAATCCTGACCATCAACTTGTGATGCCTACAGTAGGAGCAGATATTGCTTTTGGGTTAGTTGAAGAGAGATTGTCTCAACTTCAAATTCGTCATCGGGTAGAAGATGCTTTGAGTGCCGTAAACTTATTGGAACTACAAAGGCGACCTATATATGCTTTGAGCGGGGGACAAAAACAAAGAATTGCTATTGCTGGTGCTATTGCTCGCAACTGTGACATCTTACTTTTGGATGAACCTACAGCTTTACTCGATCCAGATAGTCAATTAGATTTGGTGACTCAAGTTCAAAGTTTGGTGAAGAAGCGTGGTATCACTGCTCTGTGGGTTACTCATCGTTTAAATGAGTTGGATTATTCTGATGGAGCATTTCTACTAGATAAAGGCCAAGTAGTAGATCAAGGCAGTCCTGAATTTTTGAAGCAACGTTTAATTAAAGATTCATTTTAAGCGATCGCCCCTGGACTAAGCCTTTAAGTTGAAACTTCAGGATGTTATTAATAGGTAATTGATGATTTTGAGTAAATAATATTAAGTAGTCAAGCCTAATTAATTTTATATTTGATGGTTAGGTGAAATAGGTAGGAAAAATTATTTTTACCGAAAAATAAAGGTTTAAAGCCTCTCATGAGCAAGGATAAAAAAGCGGTTGAGGGATGGCGAGGAGACCTCGCCATATCCAATCAACCAAGAAAAGAAAAAAAATTTCCTTTTTAACCAATCCTCTTCTTTTTAAGAAGAGGTAATTATTAATTATTAATTATTAATTATTGAACACTACTGTTGATGGACAAAAGTATATTTTTTATTCCCTACTTCCTACTTACAAATGTTCAATTAATTTTTAACAGGTACTTATTATTCAGATAGATTGAGATGACGAAAAATCTTTTGGGTAAAGTTGCCTTAGTCACCGGAGCAACCAGAGGTATTGGCAAGGGTATTGCTATTGGGTTAGGGGAAGCAGGAGCAACTGTCTATATTACGGGGCGCTCACTTGATACGATTTCTAGTGACAATGTTTCTGGAACACTTTTAGAAACCAAACAAGAAGTTGAAAAAGTAGGTGGTGTGTGTATTCCTGTTCAAATAGACCATAGTGATGATGAGCAGGTAAGGTTACTATTTGAACGCATTGAAACCGAACAAAATGGGCAACTTGACTTATTAGTAAATAACGTTTTTTCTGGAGTAAGAGCGATCGCTAATGCTTATGGTCAACCATTTTGGAAAAATACTCCGAGTCTTTGGGATACTATTAATAATGTTGGTCTCCGTAGCCATTATATAGCAAGTGTTTTTGCTGCTCGTTTGATGAGTCAGCGTCAACAAGGACTCATTTGTACTATTTCTTCTTGGGGAGGAATGTCTTATATTTTTGGGGCAGCTTATGGAGTGGGAAAAGCTGCCTGTGACCGTTTGGCAGCAGACATGGCAGTAGAATTAAAAGCTGATAATATCACATCGGTTTCTATTTGGCCAGGAATTGTCAGCACAGAACATATGTTGGAATTTGCTGAAGATTTGAATACTCAGGATGATATTCAACCTCACGATGTTACTTTCAGGGATAATTTTAATTGGGAAACACCTTTGTTGACTGGAAGGGTCATTGCTTCTTTATTAGAGCAGCAAAATACTATAAATTTAACAGGAAAAGTCCAGATTGTAGCTGAATTAGCTCAAAAGTATAGAATAGTTGATGAAGATGGTAAACGTCCAGTTTCATTACGTTCTCTTCGTTTTATAGTGCCTTATGCTATTCCTACCTTGAGAAAGTATGCTTGGCTCATTCCTAACTTCAAAATTCCTTGGTTTATCTTAAAATGGGGAGTACTCCAGTCTCCTAAATTTTAATCAATTTCTTCAAATCTTATTAAAAATAATTAAGTAGTTAAGCAAAATTAACTTGGCTCTACTTATTAAAATAAACAAGTAGATTAGCGTTGGTGATGCGTAACTATGATTTTTTTGGTATTGTAGAATCAGGGGAAAGTATTAGATGCCGATGTCTTATGACATCTGTACTCCAACAAACCAGGTTTTTTAGAGTACTAGACTGACGCATCTTAAATGGTGCAATAGGTGTAGGTTTGGTTGAGGAACCGAAACCCAAAAATATTAAGCCTTTGTTGGGTTTCACTGTCGTACTGCTACGCGGAAGCAAGCTACAATCCAACCTATAGTTGTAGCTGTGTTAGTCCAGTACCCTTCCTTAGATTTCATAGCTCGATTCACCAACACCGTATATTTTTTCCCTCATTGCCTAGTCCCTTAAAACCTAAAAAAGGTTAAATTAATTTTGCACGGGTACTTATTACTAGAGTTATGGCTAAATAGATGGAAAAAATAGCTCAAATTAAGACACAGTAGTAATTAGAGATATTTTTATAATAAAAATAGCTAGAATTGTTACATGACAAGGGATTGCAAGTTTTTTTTAGTTATTGAGAACTAAGTATACTACAAAATTTGGATCAAAGTTGTGTTAACTTAGTATTTGTTAACATTCTGTAAATAATTATCACCTTGAGTCATGTCACGCCCTTTAAGACAAACGATTTTGCTTGTGGATGGCTATAATGTCATTGGTTTATGGCCTCGTATCCGAGAAATTCGTAATCTTCACGGTTTAGAAACAGCCAGAAGAGATTTGATTGAAGCTCTGGTAAACTATAGTGCTAGTCAGGACTTAAATACTCAGATAGTATTTGATTCCCAATACCAATATAGTCCTACGACAAAAGAAATTATTACTGATAGATTATTGGTTAATTATACAGAGTTTGGTCAGACAGCGGATACTTTTATAGAGAAATCTTGTGCTAATCTTCGCCAGGATATCCATTTGTCTAAGAGTAGGTTAATAGTGGCTACTTCAGATAGAGATCAAAAGCTGACTGTGATTGGTTATGGTGCTGAGTGGATGTCTTCTCAACAGCTTGCCTATGATGTTGAAAATGTGGCGAGTCATGTTCGGAAGAAATGTGAACGAAGGAAAAGAACATCAAGGGGGTTGGCTAGTTATTTAGATGCAGAATCTCAAAAGCGCCTAGCTGAATTGAGAATGGGAAAAAGATAGCTATAATATCATATATTATTATAAAAGTAAATTATTAAGTTATAAAATTATCTAATAAAAAATATAAGAATAAAAAATAAAAAAGGGGTTGCAAAATATCTTGGCTCCCGGTTAAGATAAGTAATCGTAGGTCAGGAAACGAGCAAAAATTCATTCCTCGGTAGCTCAGCGGTAGAGCGGTCGGCTGTTAACCGATTGGTCGCAAGTTCGAATCTTGCCCGGGGAGTTTAAAAATTTTAGGTTCTGGAAGTGGAGATATTTAGTGGTTCTATTTTTCTACTAAAATCTTAGGCTCAGAATTATAGAATTAATAAATTCATGTTTCAGTACGAATATGCCGATAAATGGCCTCTATATTGGTCTCTTGACCCAAATGTGACTTTTCTCAATCATGGGTCTTTTGGAGCTTGTCCATTGCAGGTCTTGACAGCTCAGACCCAACTGCGGGAAAAGTTGGAAAGAGAACCAGTACATTTTTTTATTCGGGAGTTTGAAACTCTACTGGATGAAGCTAGAGGGAAGTTAGCAGAGTTTGTTGGTGCAAAGCCAGATGAATTAGCATTTGTTCCAAATGCAACTACTGGGGTAAATACAGTGTTGCGCTCCCTCAACTTTTCCTCCACCGATGAGTTACTAACCACAGACCAAGAATACAACGCTTGTCGCAATGCGCTGAATTTTGTTAGCGATCGCACAGGTGCAAAAGTTATAGTGGCATCCCTACCTTTTCCTATAGAGTCTCCTCAACAAATAGTCGAAGCAGTTATCAAACACATTTCACCAAGAACAAGACTTGCATTACTTGATCATGTTAGTAGTTCAACAGCATTTGTATTTCCGATTAAACAACTGGTAAAAGAATTAGCGAAACGAGGTGTCGATACATTAGTAGATGGTGCCCATGCAGTGGGAATGCTTCCACTTAATTTAGAGGAAATAGGGGCAGCTTATTACACAGGAAATTGTCATAAATGGTTATGTGCGCCGAAAGGTGCTGGTTTTTTGTATGTGCGTAAAGATAAACAAGAGAATATTCATCCTTTAACTATTAGTCATGGTGCAAATTCTACCCGTATGGATAAGTCACGATTTCACTTAGAATTTGATTGGGTAGGTACGGACGATCCAACTGCTTATTTATCTAATGTTGGCAGAAGACCCGCGCTCTCCCGTAGGGGAGCGTCGGGATGAATGCCAACCCACGCTATAATATAGCAATTAATATTAGTAACAGGTCGATAAAAT
>JAAUYL010084079.1_pt1 | contig 16997 bp, 13 predicted proteins | sample 7278011 | NCBI WGS metagenome assembly JAAUYL01 (sample SAMN14350225, study PRJNA611818) | marine sediment metagenome | isolation source: surface marine sediment (1.8m) | place: French Polynesia: Moorea | collected 2018-08
GCCATTAGCGGATTCTGGATGGTATGCTCATCAACGATGCCAAAAGCAATATAGCCATACTTGACCAGGAACCAGATCCCTGTATAGCTTTCGCTATTTAACCATTTGTAGGAGTTACTCAGCTCCTCGGCTTGAACATTTTCCCGCCTATTGTCCCGGACATCCTGGAGATAGAGAATGCTGATCAGGATCAAGGATACGCACATATATTTGTGGCTGGTTACCTGGAAGGATTTCCTGATCTGCATCACCCGGTTTCTCTGCATTGCGATGGAATACATGAGCATCCCTCGCTCCTCTTCGATGCTGGATAGCAACCGGATCAAGACTCCGTGATGACCCAATGCCGAGGTGGGAAGCTTTGCGTACACTATTCCCATCAAAGCGTTGGTCACATTGTCGACTTTCATCGAAAACTGCTCTGAAGGGATCCACTCGTTCATCTCGACCACTGTGGTCTGTAAAAATCAGTTGTTGAAGGATTCTCGTGGTTGCCTATAAAGTGATTACCGTTCCACTACAAGAGTCCAAGATGGCCTTCTCGGTCAGCCTCAGATTGACCTTTATCGGCCAAGCCCCGTCGCCTGGTTTCTCAGGACCGAACAATGCCTGGGATATCAGGGATAGGACACCCTCTTCCTGGGGACCAATGCAACGCCTGACCACTCCCAGGACAGGGTCTGGTCTCTGGGCTTTGAGGCCCCTCCTGCACTCGCATTTCTTGAACCTACCTCCATCCCTGGCCATTCCGACGTCGGTGCATTCCGTACCCATGAGACTCTTGCAATGTCTCTGGACGAGGCAGTAACCTCCTACTGTTGATGTCAAAACTATGGGGTCTTTGCACCAGGTCAACTTTTTAGGATGATCTTCGTCGTAGACGGGCAAGAAGCCCTCAATGCATTCGCATCTCCCTTTACGGAGGTCGCAATAGGCGTTCTCAATTGACGTGCAATTTTCGTCTCGGCGAGAACATGTCGCGACCTCGGAGGACGACGAGGCCGTGGTGGTCGAGGTCGGCTTGTATCCAGACTTATTGAGCGAGGCCAGAGCCACTTTTTCTTCGTCGCAGGAATATTTGCTGGCCCAGTACCCGCGACGACATTGGCAAGTCTTGAAAGGCTTTCCAGATGGCAGCCTCACATCAGTATCTACAAGGCAAACGGAGTTGTTCAGCGACGCGCAATGGTCCTGTTTGAGGCAGCGGCCTCCAATAGTCGAGGTCGCTATAATTGGGTCTTTGCATCTTTCTAAAGCGCCCCTGTCGTCGTAAATTGGAGCGTAGCCATGCTCGCAAGTGCAGATCTGCTCTGACATCTCCGACATCTTGGCAACCATATTGTCAAAGTCCAATCGTTGAGCGTTGAGCTCCAGGATTTCCGAGGACGACGAGTTGCCGCACTGCGTGTTTCCAATTCTGAGGCACTTGTCGCAGTCAAATTGGTCCTTCTTGTCGCTCAACCGTTTGGTGCCGTTTTGGACTGCAAGAGCGCTATCACCACTGAGATCATCCACAAGGAATGAACTGTGAAAAGGGACGTCGTCTTCTTCGGAAGCTCCGTCATTGCACAAGTCCTAGATACATCCTCTCTCTGTAGATATGGACTATGGTCAATGAAAAAATGTTTTTGCATTACCGAAAAACAGCACTTGGCAGTCCCTGGCTCGTTCCAGACCTTTTGGATGTAGGTTGACCAGTACTCGAGCTTGGATTTCGTGCAGTCATTGTGGGAGTAGACGAAGTTTTGCAATATAACCCGATTGTTACTCTTCAGCCTCCAGACCATGCAGGCATTCCACTCAGGCAAATTGTACGGTCGAGAGTCTCTGGGACATTCTGTAGGGTGACCTATGGAAAAATCAAAATGGAGCAATTTTCATTGTCAGTGCCACTGACACCATTAATTTTGCAATTGATATTGAAGAGCTATCATGTCCGACCTATTTTTTAAAGGTCACCACATATGGTCAGTGGTGCAATACCATTTTTGATGGTTATGGGTCTTGTGACATAGAATTTAAAAAAAATCATCTTAAAGTTCGGAGGTGAATTTATGTTGAAAATAAATATCCGTATGCAGATTTTTTACCTGGCACTGAAGCGCATTGCCAACAGGAGAGAGATCTTCTAATGTCTTGTTTCCAGCATTGTACGCTTTCCAAGATAAACGATGAGGAGAAAAGTAGGGTGGTGAAAATCAACGTTGCTTCCCATGACGAGGCGACACTACTCCTCAGCTTGAACATGATGCTGGAGCAAGAATTAAAGCAGGATCGACTGGAAAGATCACACAGCTCTTCTCACATGGAGGTCTCACATGTCATTGTCGAATGGATGGAGGAGCAAAGCTTGAGAAGAGAATCCAGGGCATGGATACGTGTCTTTCTACCAAAAAATACAATTGAATTCTGGTACAATACACATAACATAACATTGCATCCATACGCCATACGCACGTAACAAAATTGAAAATTGCCTTAAAGGCATAAGTGTAGCAAGGAGGGAGGGAGAATACAGAGAGTCCAAGAAACTGAAAATGTCCTTAAACATTTCTGGATTAATTTCACGATCAATCAGATGGGTGCAAGGCTGACTAATTTTTTGCAATTGCAATGGCATAACGGTCCGGCAGAAACTCTTTAATTCTACTTAAATACCACCCTGTATAAATCTTTTTCAATGGCGTCGTTTTAAAATTACACGACACCTAGAAAACGTGATGTGTGTGCGGTAGGCTTTGTTGTGTAGATTCTATTTACTTGATTTCTCCATCTCTGACAAAAAGTACAGAGATTTTTATAAGATTTACGTATCATGAACCGAAATACAAACATTTATCTCCCAATATCTGATTTTGAAATAATGACCACTAAAAGAGACATATTGATTGTGGTCTATATACACGTACGTTTGTGTCAAATTCATCTAATTTTCAAAGACAATTACATTTCATGAGAAAAGTGCGTAGTTGCAGAACTATGAATCTGCGGTTAAACCCCCCTACGTTCAAATTGTTCTTTTGTACGAGCTACATTTTCTATATTTATTAAGCATATTTTCATTGTTATGGTCACTGCGCCGTTCTGAGTCATGCCTTCACGACCGCTAGATGCCTCTGAGCTCTGTTTCGCCCGTGTCCGCCATTTTTGAGGCAAATCTGAAGTTATTTTTAAACACAATTTTTTGCGATCGATAAAGACTCGCAAATGTTTATACGCTCTTTTTGAATTTGACGGATGACTTTATCGCGTGCAAAGTTTGTAGGGAAATTTTCGAAAAAGAAAGGAAGCAGGTCTTTTTTCGATCATCACATTATACCTGTGGCGCGCTGACTCAAAACGGAAACCTCAGTCCGCACTGCATCCTTTTTGCCCTTGCGCGCTAGACAAAGAAGTTCCGCAACATAAAGACATGCAATCACAATTTAGAAATTGAAAATTCCAGTCGGACATTTTCTCAAAGTTTTGACGTGAAAATGAAGACTTAGAGAGGCCACAGACATCGCCGACATTGGCTTCGTGTGATTCGGAAGCTTCCATAGCGAGTGGCCAAAGTGTGAAAGATCCAGAAATGTGTTCATCCCCTTGGAAAAACTGACACACCCAACCAATTTTTCAAGCAGAGCTGAGGAGCAAAACATCGATGTTAATTCAATTTTAGTGACTCTCCTCCATCTGCGACTTCATATCTTATTTATGAAGACGACGAGGTCTTAAGAACGAGAAAAGTAGCTTCACTTGCTAGTTTAGTTGCAAGAAGAGCAATGGCGGCGTCGGAGGAGCTAGAAATCATCGACCTTGACGAGCAGGAAGAGCTCCTGGACTCATCCAGAGATGACGAATCATGGCTGGTCACTCCTTCCGAGCCTTCGGCCGGAGCGACAACAGCTCCGTCCTGGAAGAAGTGGAACATTTCAGACGACCCGGAGGCACGGATGAAGAAGCGATCCCTGGTCGAAAAGCTGGACGCCATTGCCAAGGGATCGCCGAGCAGATTTTCTTCACCCATCGCCACCAACTATTTCTCGAGGCCGTCAATGTCGAGCACCCCGATGGCTACCAAGCAACAAACCTCCACGAGGTTCGATCCGAGGACGTTCACGAAGCCCTCGCCGACGAGAACAGTGAACCTGGATTCTACGTTCGAATTGAAAAACAACTTGACGTTCACACGAAAGGTGTCCCGTGATTCGTCCAACGATGCCCTGGAGGATGATCGACTGTCGACGGCATCGGACAGCTCGGCCTCACACCGTTTGAATGATGTCGGCGACGTCCAAAACCTGGCTAGATTACAAGAAGAGAGTAAGGGCCTTCGACTTTATTAACCCCCCTTAAAATATTCACTAATGTATATTTTTTAATTCTAGGCTTAAAACAGGCAAGGCCTCAGCTAAACGCGACTTTTGACAAGAGCAGTCCCCTGCTGAACACGACATATCAGAAATCACCACCATCTCTCGGTGGAAAGCAGACTCACAATTCGACTTTTGAGGTGACAAATAATGACAAGACACAAAACAACCGACGATCTTCCCATCATGACAACAACTTCGACAACGAAGATCGCCTTTCAAGCACATCCGACTCTTCCATGTCTCACAGATTGAACGACGTTGGCGATGTGCAAAATTTAGCACGACTGCAAGAAGAGAGTAAGGACAAATTCACCAATTTCCTAAGATTGCACAAGTTAATCCTTAACTATCTTTTTCAAGAACTGAGGTCAACCTCACCCTATTGATAAAAAAGTAACATTTGTAGGTGGGAATATTTTTTGGTTACAACTATAGATTTTTGGGAATTGAAAACGAGTGTTATTTTTAGAGTTTCTCTTTTGGTAGTGGTGAAAATATAGATAGAAGTTTTCCATTTCTAAAATTACTTGCTTACTTTCAGATTTGCGACAGGCTGTGATGTCAAACAACCACAGATCTGCCACCGTTTCACCCAGCTCAGAGAACAGCCCCTCTAACGACTTGCAGTCCGAGGAGGGGAGCTACGGCAACCCCGACCACCCGAATCACCTTAATTTTCAACAATATTCAAGCCAAGACTCGTTGCCAGATTCTCCCTACAGCAGCCAGAGCCTGGACTCCCAGTCAGCCCAAGGACCAGGTAAATTCTACTTTCTTACGATCAATACTTTCTTTCGTGACTCGAAATCCGTATTTCAGATCCGTTGAGGCGATCCATGCCAAATCTGAATAAAATCCGAGGCCAAAACAAAGCTCCCGGAGGAGCGGGAAGCTCCCAGCTTCCTGGCGGAGGAGGAAACAATGTCCGACCTCATCTCAGTTACGGCCTCTCAAGGCAACACAACTCCGACCCGAGGCTGCAAAATCAGCATCAGGCTCAGCGTTACCAACAATCACAACCTCAACAGAAGCCACAGCAAAATTATGGTGCTCCTTCCAGAGGGGCTGTCGTGTCACGAGACGTAAGTAAATACTTATCGCTCATGAGGGTTGGGAGAATTGATGTTATTAAATGCTTTTCACAGAGCTCCGCGGGAAGTTCCAGTGGTGGAGTGCGTTATCCTACAGCCAGTACGAATCAAGGCATGCGCTTTCAAAAGAGTGGCCTCCGGCCTCCTTCGAGTGTGGCGGCTCCGGGTGCGGCCGGATCGCGAATTGCGCGACCGCAAACAGGAATCCCAAGACCGGGATCCCGATTGCCCGCTCCTCGATCTTCGGGCATCCCGAAGCCGGGATCGAACCCGGGCAGCCGAGCTTCGTCCGTTGGAGCGCGAAAAACTTCAGCCCCCGAGTGGATGGCGAATTGTTATTAGTGACAAACAATACCAGTGTTTTAGAACAGATTTTCAACGAGCCTTCAATAGTGTTGGTGACCAAAAAGCAACTACAATGTGTTCCAAGAAATCACTGTGCCTCGAAAAACAGAAACTATTCTATGCAAGAAATATCTTTAAATACCCGCGTCACTTCACACTGCTACATATGGAACAGTAGAATTTTTCGCTATACCAAAATTCTTCTCTCATCTTGCAGATTCGACTTTTCAATTGCAAATTGCAACGGTTACCATGTTAATCAAATTACCCATCTGCCTTTTATATTATTAAATAGTACATATGACATCATCATTCTCTCTGTGATACATTCAACATAATGACAACAACTATGGAAAGAAACAAGGAAATAAATAAAATTAATATACCAAAATGTTCAGGGGAAAAAAGAAAAAGCCCGCACTTTTGACAAGTCTTTGTTCAGGCAGCAACCCTCGGGAGTAGTGTCAATCATTTTTGAAGGGCTGCATACAGGGAAAATTCGCTTAATATGATTTTTCACAATTTATGCCAAACATACGTGTGAGGCTTTAGGTGGAAATGACTATGTGGAAAAAATAATGAATTAAGACAAGATGTGGCTTAGTAACTCCAGTTGATAGCCCCCTATCAGTTCTCTACCGTATCTACATGTGGGTACCTCACAGCAGTCAGTTCTATCAACTCGTTTCTTTGATCATCTGCTTGGTAGGCACTAGATATATAAGTATGTAGCTACCTATCAACAGCAAAAATGGTTAGCTACAGACACAGTACAGATTATGTACATTCTATTTTGCCTCTATCTCTCTATCTTCCTCAGATCTCTCTCGGTCTCGTCTGAAGCCTGAAGCCTTTAATAATCTAAATGAGTTTCTCAGTGTGATATGTGGCTGGGATACACACCCATAATGCCCACCTTCATCATTCATTTTCTTTCTCATTCCCAAAGAGATTGGATTTGTGCAATTTTCCTTGAATCTGGGCAGAATTGAAATCTGATCCAGGCCAATTAATTTCACTCAAACGACAACATAGAAAAAGGGGAAGAGAAAGCTCAAGGATGATATCCCCCACACCCCAAAAAGTAAGGCTTAAGGCTTGCTTATGCATTAATTTCTGGGACAAGTAGATAGATAGTTTACCTACATGTAAGTACATCATGCCCTGGGTATTTTGGGCACACTTCCTGTATAATGAAGCAATTTGCATGAAGTGCTTTTGAAGTATCCCTCACATAGGTACACTTAATGAACAAAGCCTTTTCTTGTTCGTCCACTGGACCAGTTGTTTGGGGTCTGCAAAGCAACAAGCTTTTTTGACTTCCAGAGAAAAAAAAAACATGGCCTACCATTTCAGGGGATTGGGAGCCTAACCTAGGCTATCGTGTTCTAACCGGTGGTGGCAGTAGTGGTACAATTGAAAACTTGCCTGCTTAAAAATTCATGAACCGGAGGCCTCCCTCCCTCTTCCCCAATCCGTTCCCACGCGAACGGAAAGGCCATTGTCATCTGTCGAAGTTCTCATGACACATCTTACTAATGCTTAAATACTTACAGGCATTTTTGGCCTGCAGATGAGCATGGGTATGCCTGCACGCTTGCTTACATAGGTAGGTATTTTACCTACCGACGAACTTAACTTTAAAGAACCCCGAGTCTCCCACGGGAAAAGTCTAGTTTTTGATAGATTTCAGACGATTTTCTTGAATAGAAAAACGTTCAACAATTTTACCATAAAGAATGTCGCTTGTACATAGGTCCCCAGACACATGCATATAAGAAGCTTCAGGCTCAGAATTGCGTACCATACTGGGTTGACATCGCCTCGTTTTACTAACATTTCTACGTACTTTGATAACATGGATATTAGATTAGTTAATAATGATTATGGCTAGTCGGGGTAGATATTTTTATTATAGCCAATGTATGTCCCCGTCACAAGAGGTCACCGCGATACTTTGGTGAGTGATAAACAAGAATTCATTTTTCCTACCAAAATGCCTGCATTTTGGTTGCTGGCAGCAAAGCCAAAAAGCAGGCATGTTACATTTGAATGGCTGAATCGCTGCGAACCTGAATCTTGTCATCTGTATAAATGGGAAGAAAAAAGCAGGCGAGATCGGCAAACAAATTGCTCTACGATCTACCCATCAGTATCAAGAAAACGTACATGTAATAGATATGTACTACAGTATTAACAATAGCTAGACATCCTTACAATATGTCTGTAGTTCACAGTTCCTCGCATTCTCTTTATATACAAGGGAGAACTAAAGCACAGAAATGCTTAATACCGCGGAAACCAACCCCCTCGCGTCTTTAGAGACTCAAAATTCACATGCATAGGTCTAAGTAGGTAAGCAAGAAATTCAGCGTGCTGGAAACCGTCAGCGCCGACAGAAATCAAGCCTGCTTTTACGTGAATTTCTGACCTCGATGGTGACCTCGCGGGAGACCTTTGACAGCGAGGACGGAAGGCACGCCGCTCGCGCCGTTCGCTTCGCTCGAGGCTGCTACGCTAGTCTTTATGAGCGTAGTCGCGCTCGCTTCGAACATTCGAGCGAGCCAACGCGGCGGCTTCGGCCTTTAAGGCCGCGAGGCCGAGCGTCGGCAGCAGCCGCGAGCGTCCTCGCTCTTGTCAACGGCACTGAAACGAGCGGAGCGCGGTTAAGACATATCTAAGAGTATCTACATAGCACGACAAGCCAAAGATTCAGCTGTACGTAGGGAAGGCTTTGAGACAAACGCACAGACTTACTTAGTTCCATTAATGCTGCTACTTTGCTTCATGAACAGAACAGAACAGAACAGAACATGCATCGCGCTCGTTTCATGCAGCCTCGATCGCGGCCTCGAGCGGCCTCGCGCGAGCTGACGACGGCCTCAATGCGGTGTGCCAGCAATGCTTTCCCCTCTCCCTCTTCCTGCTATCTGTACAATGTCGGCATTAAACAGAAAGCTACTACTTACTTATATCTTTCCCTATACCGTAATGTATGTACTCGTACTACATATGGGAAAAGCTGTGTGTACGTACAAAGCGGTCGTCGGTGGCTTAAGTCATTCTGCACTATTTTGCTTTGATGAGGACGAGAGCAGCCGAACGAGCGAACGAACGAACGAACGAAAGAAGGAGCTGAAATAACAAGTACTAAAGATTGTGCTTCAACGCCGAGCTGAAAGAAGAAGAAGAAGTGAGTGAATTTTCCCCACCCTGCCGGAGTGAGAATTTCTGTCAAAACTCGAGCCATAAAATGTCCCATTAAACGATCTCGTCTTCTGCTTGACTGAGCTCGGCTAGGGTTTTGAATTTCCCGCCTTCTCAACCCAACCCGTCATCACCATGCCGATGTTGTGGCCAAGTTGAGGACAACCCTTGGCCATAGGAGGTGATCAGTGATCAGTGATCTTGATCCAAGTGTTGTGAGACCGCTCATGACATCCTTGACGCGGTCGATTGCGCTGGTGACAAATTGTGCAGTGAAGTCACCCAGAAGCCAGTTTTTCTTCTGTCAAGCCAGGATTTTGGCGTTTAACCCAAGAGAGAAGAGCATCCAGAGCGAAAAATTCATTCATAGAGGCTTACAGCAAAAAGTGCTTCGGAGACCGTTGGACCTCCAGGCCGTCGAGAACGAAGGGCATCGTCAAATTCACGTCTGGAGGGTTGCCGATAGAACTATCCTGAAACCAACATGTTTTTCCTCACCCTATCTGCCCTCTTCCTATGGTAATTCTTACAACCTTTTAAAATCTTTTACGTATAAATAAGAGTACCTGTGTTTGGCAACTGAAACTGGGAGATCTCTCGGGAAGAATGGTGGAGAGATGCTTTTCTTTTTGCTCCCTCCTGCTTTTTAACGTGATTTCCTGTCAGCAAATGCGCGACATGCCATAAATTTCGTGAGCGATGGTCACAGGCTCTGGCATGGCAGTTTGCGGTTGGAGTGGAATTGCTTATTACTGGTATTCCAAAATATCTATATTGTCTAAATGGACCTACCAGAGGAAAACATTTTATGAAATCCAACGCAGGAAAAGCTATGTAGCCTTTGTCATTTTGTAGACATGATTTTGGCCCTGTGCATTCGTATATTATACACAAGGGCTTTTAACGGATTTAGGATTAGCTGAAAGCAGATATGCCCTAGACTATCCATAGGTTCCTTCCGCCAACGCTTGCGAATTGTGTTGTCTGCTATTCTCTATTCTTCTACACTTTCCAGTTTCAGCTAAGTAGCTTTTATCTTAGTACCACTTGGATGAGAAGATATCCATCAATTAGATCACTTGCCAAAAACTGACAATTAGACCAATTACTTGGACTAAATACTTACTACACGAGTAGTGCGTAAAGTGCTGATGTCTGACACATTATACAAAAAATATAATCGAGGAGAGCTATCTCCAATGTTCATTACCGCGATGCGATTTTGCCCAAGGGAGATTGTGGGCTACTTAGCTAGGTAGCTTCTACTGCTACCTATTTACAACTCTCTTCCTTTTTTCTTACATGTGTAAGTTGCAACTATATGTATGAGTGAGAAAAGCAACCTATCCTATCTATCTATCTATACCTCTGCCTACCTATCTACTCGGATATCTATGTAGAACCTAACCCACCCGAGATATGTAGGTGTAGAAAAAAGCACTAGTATCCGATAACGCCATGAAGGAAGGCTGATCTTTTACAGATAGGGTGTGTCAATGTTCCAGTTCCTCTGTTTCCTTAGAAAACATTTTTTATGTTCCATGGAAAATAGGCAAGTAAAGTCACACATAAATAGTCATCCATCTAATATTATGATGTGTCATCCAATGCTGGACTTTATTTGTTGACTTTACTTATTTTGTTGATGTCAGGTCTTTATAATTCTACTTACTTTTGCATACCGCTCGGGCTTTGTTCGGCTAAGGCTAAGAGTTATAACTCTTGATGTCTCCCCAAAAAGCTGCTACACACATGCTTTTCTTACCTCCTTTACTTACTTGCTCACAAAACAGTGAGCAGTTAGCACTATCTACTTCCCAATTGTCGTGTGCAAAAGAACTCGGTCAATTGACAACTCAACAGCCTCAGGGTGTTAGGACACTAAACAGAGATCTGCATGCTTGAGCGCCGCGCACACTAAGCCATTCCCTAGCAATTGGGCCGTAAAAGAGTGCTGAAAGGAATGTTTTTTCAGGGCGACAAATTGAAGGCGAAAAACTAACAAACATTATTTTTTGCATGCTCTCTTCTCCTCGCAGGGGCTCGATGGTCGTGGGAGCGAATTTCGAAGAAAGGGCGAACTCGCTGGAAAATGTCACGAAAACCATCGGAAATCTTCTCGATGGCTACGATATAAGACTCCGTCCAAATTTTGGAGGTAACAAAAATGCCACTATCTATCGCATAACTCTTTTATGGGAGAAATGCATATACCCTTATCATGTCTTTTTGTCCTCTCTTTTTCAGGCGACCCTTTGTACGTAGGGTTCGATCTCACCATTGCAAGTTTCGACAGTATTTCAGAAGTTAGCATGGTAAGCAATACTAAGCATTCCATCAACAAAAAATATAGATATTTTAAATGAAACTCTCCCAAGAGAATGTGTGTGTAACTGTAATGCGATTCATTGAAGCTTGTCTTGGAAAGTCGAGTCAAAAAGGGGGCTTTACTGGTGCTTGTACTCGCGCGCAGTAAAGCCAAGAAAAGTTGAGCCTTCTACACTATGTAGAGGAGAAGTGAAAAAAAGAGTTGCCTACTACTGCTGCTTAGATATTGTAAAAAAGTGCTTGAAAAAGTCTTGAAGGGGGTCTTTTCCGTTTACTACGCACATGCTCACAGTTTCCAGTCTATTGTGTTGAAAGCATTTGTATGAGCTATGAAGAGTATGCTACGTACTCTCTCCTCCTTTTTTGTGCCTGTAACTGGCAGATAAAATGAGCTGAATTAATTGTGCATTTTTCATAGTGCCGCAAAAAGTAAAAAAATTGCGGTCGACGGCCACTTATAGAGGAGACCCTCTTTTTTCCTCTTGCAGGATTACACGATAACAATGTACTTGAATCAGTATTGGAAGGACGAGCGGCTGTCCTTCAGTCCAGAAGAGGATCGTGTTCTAACATTGTCCGGCGATTTTGCCGAGAAAATTTGGGTGCCTGATACATTCTTTGCCAACGACAAAAACAGGTTAGTCCGAAAATACAGTTGGTATAGTATTTAATTGCGGTTAGTCTATATTATTTACCAACTTTTCAGCTTCCTGCACGATGTGACAGAACAAAACAAAATGGTTCGGTTACACGGAGATGGCGCCATAACTTATGGCATGCGATTTACTACGACGCTGGCCTGCATGATGGACTTGCACTACTATCCGCTGGACTCTCAAAATTGCACGGTCGAAATCGAATCTTGTAAGTGCTTCCAGCTAAAAATGTGCTTTGCCTTAACGCTCTCGCTCGCTTCGCTCGTTCCACCACCACCGTCCAAAGTGCATTTTGCAGTTGAAATTGGTACACAAAAAGTTGGCTGCAGAGTGCAGATACATAAAAGCAGGTTGACGGATGTGTTGCATTGCGCGTTGTGACTTTTGAAAGCCGTCAGTATATTTTATCTGTCTCACCGACAAGTGAAGCAACTAAACACAAAATATATTAGTTTTGCAACTAGCAGTCTTTAGTGCATTTGATCGCTACCTCCAAGCATGTAAAAAACCGCAAAATCATAACCTTTTATGGCATTTTTTTAAAGAGGTAAAGTGATGACATCTTATGTCGTCATTTGTAGATATCTAAGGCAATACTCTCACTTCTACATGATGTCACGTTTTGCTACAATCCACAGAAATTGTTATAGGCAGTGCCACGAGACTCTAATTCGCTTCTTTGGCACGGTTATGTTAGGTTGATCCATACTTCGGGTTATGGTATTGATGTTGGCATGAATAGGTCTGGTTTTTCTTCGCTTCACTGTCTTATCTATTGCTGCAGCAACCAAGTTTTATTTGCAGTAGAAATTAGGATCTCGAGAATATCACAGGCCAAATATGATAACTAAGATGGCATGGTGGTGTAGGGTGTACTTACCTATCTACCTATTCGGTGTAAGACCACAAAACATTATGTACACAACCCATCATAAGAAATATGATATGTTGTCTGCTTCATTTCGAGTTGATCACATATAATGTACAACCTATTTTATACAGCACATCTATGTAATGTTAGGCTCAGACTGAGTCTCTCTTTAAGTATTTTCATGGCCAGGGCTTTGAGACAGAAAGAAAAATATGCAGCGATCCCAATCCCAAAAGTGGGCTCGATTGCTTTCAAGTCTCAAGGGGCTGCCGTCACACAGCTATCTTCATTTTTTACTACAGACATATAAATAGCTAGTACTTTTTACAGCTTGCATTTGTATTAAGGGTTGAGCCATCCAGTTTTAGGTCGACAGAAAACATCAAAAAGTCAACGTTTTTGTCATCACACACTAATACATCACCATTAACGATAAAACTGTTATTAAGTAAATATGTAGGTAGGTTACCGTGTGGAATGTGTACTTAGATATGTTATACTTGGATTTGCATTTCTAGTTCAGTGTGTCGAAATTAGATTAACGACGCAAGCTTCCTCAATTGTCAAGATTGTTTTCCATCATTTTCTAAAAATACTGCATAACTTGGCTGTATTCGTAATAAATGAGTATTATGACGCCTTACATTGCTGGACTCGAGTCGCTGTCATCAGCGAAGCGAAAATGTTATGCACACGTCAGGAGTTTGGATGGGTCTGCATTTTTAGCAGTGTTGCCACCATAAGCTAAATACATTTCCTGAGTAAAAAGTACGGTTGGTAAATTAAACTCGTCTTATTCAGAATTTTTAATTATGGCTGGCCATTAACAATGTTCTTTTGTACTTTCAATATTCTTACAAAGAGCAATTATTGGGCTAAATGCAAGTGACCTAAAGTCCAATCTCTGTTTGAAAGAGTAAGTTGTACATAAATTGAGTTTTGCTTACTTCATTCTGAGAAAAGCACCCAACGTTTTCTTAGAAAAGGAAAGTTAAAAAGAGCAAGGTGTTCCAAGAAACCATCTTGTTAAAGATGAAAAAGGCGCAAAGCATTAATTTTCTGCTTTCTTTTTTTTTCAGACGGCTACACTGTCTCCGACGTCGTGATGTACTGGCGAGAAGAGCCCGTCGTCGGAGTGGAAGACGCCGAGCTGCCGCAATTCACGATCGTTGGTTGGGAGACTAACGAGCGAAAAATCAAACTGGCTACTGGTAATTAAACTAATTAATCATGTATTTAATGTCATTAACTGCTTGTTGTCTCTAGGCACGTACCAGCGGCTGTCTCTTTCTTTCAAGCTGCAAAGAAACATTGGTTACTTTGTGTTTCAAACATATCTTCCATCAATTCTCATCGTGATGCTGTCCTGGGTTTCATTTTGGATAAATCACGAAGCCACCAGCGCCAGAGTGGCATTAGGTAATTGATTCATTAAATATTTCCTCATTAACAATGGGCATTTTTCGCCAATGATGCACCCAAGTGAACATGTTTAGTTAGAGTACATATGGGTTTCGGGCGGGAAAAAAGCAAAAAGTGCAAACATCAAAAAGCTCAAAAAACTAGCCCAGCACTTGTGCACACACGTCGTCGTCGTTGCCGTCCACCTCCGACTCTCTTTTATCCTCTGAAGGATTTATTCCCGCGGCAAAAGAACGTAAATCATTTCTTTTGAAAGGAGGGATAAAAAAGTTACATATAGCCTCGCTACAGACTCTTTTCCACAAAGCGCATGCATAAATTTTGTTATGTAATAAATAAGTACTAACTACATTTTCCTTCAGGCATCACAACTGTGCTGACAATGACGACGATCAGCACAGGAGTCCGATCGTCTCTGCCCCGGATCTCCTATGTCAAAGCCATCGACATCTATTTGGTCATGTGCTTCGTGTTTGTGTTCGCCGCGCTCCTCGAGTATGCCTTCGTCAACTACACTTATTGGGGAGCAAGGGCCAAGAAGAAGAAGAAGGAGAAACGACAAAAGGAGAAGGAGGAGCGTCTGGCCAAGGCAGCTGAAGGCTCGTTGGCCGCAACCTCTCAAGCTGCCGGAATCGCGTTACCCCCGGGGACAGCCGGCGCGGGGGGTCCACCCGGCGGCGTCTCCACTTCCGGTGGCGTTTCAGCAGCCGACAAGATCGACGAGAAAGAGATCATCGAGTTGCAGGATCTCCGGATGTCGCCCATTCCTAGCATACGTAACCGTTTCGGAGCTGGCCGCTCGTCGGCCGGCGAGGCCTCGGGCAAAGGGGGCGATGCAGGCAATTTCCCCCCTAGCTTCCGGATCAATCGAGGCTACTCTGGCGGCGCGGGCGGCGGAGGCCGAACCGGAAGTTCCGGCAACCTCCGGAGGTCAGGCTCGTCGGAGAAGGCCTCCCGTAGCCGGCTGATCAACTCGCTCAAAAAGGGCACGTCCACCATCAAGACGGCGTTGCCGAGAATCAAGGACGTTAACATCATTGACAAATATTCCAGGGTGGTCTTCCCCGTCAGCTTCCTGGTCTTTAACATTGCCTACTGGTGCTTTTACGTCATGGAGGTGTAGTTCAGTCGGTTTCGCCACCTTTTTACGAGGCCGCAAATTGTAAGCAACAAACGCAAAGTGCTCTACAAAGACAAGACAGAGCAGACAGACGGACGGACGTGAATGGTGTTGTTTTTGCTCTTGCTGTGCCAAGGACAAAAGGTTTCTCCTTCTCGGAACGAAACTACGAAACCAAAATAGATGAGACATATTATTGACCAAAAGGAAAGAGAGACAGAAAAAAAGAAGCATTTTACACAACAAAATCGATGACGCAACCTAAATAAGTAGGTGTGAAGAAACACGTACCATGTCTTGTACACGAAGCTGATATTAAATTCAACGAACCCAGATGCCAAAAAGCCAAAGTTTGAGGCCCGCTCTTCCTTCCAGAACAAAAATGCATAAAACAAGATTAGTACGGTAGTGTCTCAAACTACAAACAAATAGAACTTTCTGACATGGTAACTGGTGCTTATTGATGATGATGGTGTGTGCATTGCAAAACAAAAATGAAAATTGGGACTTCTCCAGCCCAAGATATGTTTCAGTGATCTCAAAATTCAAGCTTGCCATACAATGAAGAGTGTCCCCTGATCTTCACGGTGGAAAAACGAACAAAAATAATTTAATAAATATTAAAATGCACAAAAAGATTATGGACATATGCTTGATCAAGAACAATCGAGTTTTCTAAAAACTTTTCTTGAAGGTATGGTCACCTAATTGGTGGAAAACAGATAAGTAATTACCAATAGGAATGTACCCAAAATCAGATATATAAGGAATTTAGGCAAAACAAAGCATACTTAACATTTAGCTACAACTATACCACTCGATTTTATTATAAGAAAAATCATAGCAGCTACATAACCTCGTGCTAAACAAGAACAGAGTTGATCCTTTTTGCTTGCAAATTGCATATAAATTCATGCTTATATACAAACAAAAACGAAGCAAACAGCTGATTTCTTTTCGAATGTGTCACAATGTCTTACAGAGTGGAATTTAATCAAATGTGTGCAGCTAAGCGTCACGTCGAACTGTGCATGTCTTTCACCTAAAATAAGCCAGTGAAAAAATTAACAATAAATACAAAATATATGAAACGTGTCTGATTTCTCCTGAAGGCTATGACAACGCGGCTAACTTTACTTACAACATAGTAGTTTTAGTAGTGGGACTTATTCAAGTTTCTATACTATGAGATTTTTTTTGGCAACTCAAACCTCCCTGAGCTGGAGAGCTAAATGTAAACGAGCCTCCCTTTGTGAAACAAAATTTCACTCCAAGCGAAATGCAAGGCGTCCTTAAGTGGTAAAAAAAGAAGAAAATATCCATGAAATATCAATTTTGAAATTATCTATATATTTTGGAGAAAATTCTCTTGGGAGTTTTAGACATAATGTGCTTTCTAACGCAACATTGTCGTAACAATCACGCAACCTTTCAATAACGAGCTCGTGTTTTTCAAGGCTACTTTAAAATAACTATGTGCATACCACTTTTTTCCTTCCACGATTCACAGAGGTTAAAATAGGATTCTGGTTAAAAGAGAGTTAGAATTGTCCTACGAAACTCTTTTGTCCAATATTATTTTACACATGCTTAGTGTTA
>JAAUYL010038727.1_pt1 | contig 16976 bp, 10 predicted proteins | sample 7278011 | NCBI WGS metagenome assembly JAAUYL01 (sample SAMN14350225, study PRJNA611818) | marine sediment metagenome | isolation source: surface marine sediment (1.8m) | place: French Polynesia: Moorea | collected 2018-08
CTCCCATACCCTCAATTGTGTTCATCACTGTATCATGCTTTAGCCACAAAGAAAGCACTTTAATATTGTCTTGACGAAGAAATGATCTTAATAAATAACCTACCCAAAAAAACTTTTTAGACTTTTTCGATTTCCATTAAATAGACGACTCGCTAAAAGGCCACTTTTGTAGTCGTTTGGCTAATTGTACATATATATATTTTCTAAGAAGCTCATCGTAATATCTAGGTGGTGGGGTCTTGTTTTTTTAAGTTTTCCTCATGAAGTCTGCCAGTTTCTGGAGTAAAAAGGCAGAGCCGATGAAAATAGCCGCGGGGATGGAGGCATAGATCTTTTCGCTCGGAGTGGTTATTGTCCTCGCACTTGTTGAGGTTCCGGCCCAGCCTTTACTCCGTTCGACAGCCATTTTCCATCGCTCGTACAACTTGTCTCTCTCCTCGTCGCTGAGCCTCGGAAGGAATTTGTCAAGGGACGAAACATGGTGTCGAATTTGACCTCGTTGAATGCTGTCGTCCTTACTGTCCCAGGTGTCCAGAATGCCCTCGGCTTGCGAGGCTGCAATAAAATATATACCGTATGATAAACTTATGTGAATAAACATTTGATCATTCAGACATTGATACATAAAATTTTTTTTAGATCAGCCTTGTTTGTTTTTTATCGCTGCGGATAAAAACAACAGGATTAAATGAAAAGCAATTAGTTGTCTGACGACAACATTCGTAACTCCTTGCAGAGATCACGAATCAAAACAGTGGAAAATGTCCATGTTCACTTGTTTTCACAGCATGTCCTATTATGTAACATATTAGCTCGTCTCTTGCAGAAGCATCTGTTTCACGAGTTTTGCTCGTGATTTGAAGTTTACTGATAACAAGGATTATTTAACTCGATTCAATTTTGCCTAAGTTGATGTTGAGATCTACAGTTCTACAGTTTAAAATATATATTCATTTTCGATTACATGCAGACAACTCTCTAGACTCTAGACATTTATGTATTTACCGACTATCGCTGCTCCTAGGGCTGTCGTCTCAAGCATGGATGGTCGAAGCACGGGAATTCCCAGGACGTCGGCCTGTGTCTGCATCAAGAGATCGTTTTGGGACATGGCTGAAAGAATTTTAATAAATTCCAACATTGATTTTCTGGAACCTTGACCAACAATCTATTGTGATCATGATCATGTTGCATGATATCGTGCTTCACGCTATTTAGATGCACATGTATTTACATCTACTCTTATTTACGTGCAAAGAATGACTTATTTAAAAAGTATAGCCTCAATAATAGAGATTTTTTGGTAACCAAGATGAATTTACCTCCATCAACCAGAAGACTTGACATTCGGAATTTGCTCTCCTTTTGCATTGCTTCAAGGATGTCCCTCGTTTGGAACGCAACTGCCTCTAGAGCTGCCCGACATAGGTGCTCTTTTGTAGTGGACTGAGTTATGCCAATCAGCAAGCCTCGAGCGTCGGTGCTGAAAATGAGTTTAAAATAGATTTTTGAATTCAGCTATTGTTACTCCTTTTAAAAATCCTCACCACCAATGCGGAGCAAACAGGCCAGAAAAAGCGGGGACTAGAATGCAATCACCAGAGTTTTCAACTCTTTTGGCCAGCGTCTCGACTTCATTGGGGCTTCGTATTATGCCAAGCTGGTTTTGCAGCCATGAGATGGTTCCACCTGCCGTTGCCACCGAGCCCTTATTAATGACACAAGAATATTATTTATGACATCTATGACAGACCCTAAAAGACTTGAACATTTTACCTCCAATGCGTATACGGGATCAGCATTGGGTCCCATTTTGTAGGCTATCGTGCTGATCAGGTTTTCAGAGTGTATGATCTTGGGTCCGACGTTGTAAAGCATGAAGCATCCAGTCCCATATGTGAATTTAGCCTGACCCGGTCGAAAACAGCTTTGACCGACCAATGCTGCCTGTTGATCTCCGATGCAGGCACTTATGGGAGTACCCTAACAAAATTTACATAGATATATTCCCTGGTGTTGTGAGTGTTGTCACTTGTCACTGATGTTGGATTCTACCTTGATCGTCGACAATGCAAGAGTGCCGTAGACCTCGCAGCTGGAGCGGATTTCAGCCATTTTGCTTTTGAGACTCGTTGGCAGATGAAAGAATGAAAATAACGTGCTGTCCCATTGGAGACTTTCGATGTTGAAAAGCTGGGTGCGACAGGCGTTTGTGACGTCTGTAACGTACTTCCCACCACTTGTCCCACCAGTTAGATGCCAGATAAGGAAACTGTCAACAGTACCAATCAAGAGATCGTCGTCGTCAAAGGCTTTCTTCACTTCTCGGTCATTTTCTAACAGCCTAAAAAGGATGAAGATTAATATTCTTTTTTGGATTGGGAAGAAGATACTTTAACAGTTGCAAACCATTTTATTCTCGTTGCTGAAAAATATGTTGACATTGGCAGCCCGGTTATAGCTTTGACTCGTTCCCTTCCAGGTCGGCGACTTAGTGCTTCCATCATGTCTCCCGTTCGTGTGTCATACCACAAAATGGCGTTGTAAAAGGGCTGTCCCGTTTTCTTGCTCCACGCCACCACTGTTTCTCGTTGATTCGCAATGCCAATGGAGACAATGTCAGCCGGGTCGATGTCAAGCTGTTTTAAATTTTCAATCTAAATGGCAACAACAAACGGCGATGAAAAAATGATCCAGATTTAGCAGATTAAATGAACCTACGGTCGAGTTGATGCATTGAATCGCAGTTTCCAGGATTTCGGTCGCCGATGCTTCGGCCCACCCGCTGTTTGGCGTGACCGTTTGAACAGGCAACGCATGATATGTCACCAGCTCACCCGTTGAGGCCACAAAAATGAGAAATCGAGTGCTTGTCGTGCCTTGGTCCAGCGATCCAATAAGGGGGCCAAGATCTTTTGGCATTCCTGGAGGAGACACGTCCTCCATGTTTGGCTACCAACTTATGTTAGCGGAGGGCCTCTGTGGACATTATCTTCGTTGCAAACACTCACGACTTCTTCTGGACAAACGAATGGCAAAAGTTGCGAGTTGATTGAGAAGAGAATTCGACCAGACTTTTGGAGCTTTCAGTTGAATCAGACATTAAATTCAAAAACAATTTCTGCAAATGACACGCAGAGTGAGCGTCAAGCACACTTTTCAACAGTTTAGAAAAAGTGTTGAACCAACTTCAGTGATATAATCATATAAATAAATTCATTTTACGATGATAACATGTAATTTTACATGTTAACAACTGTGCGGGGATTTTTAGGAAGAAAACGACTACACATTTTCATCCAATCTAAAACTGTTAAGCCTTAGAAAATATGGCTCACTCAACCAAAGTTTGACATTTGTTTGTTTTTGTTGCTTTGCGAAAATACTGTGACAGGATTTCTATCGGCAAAAGTTTCCATCTATCTTGGACTTTTCAAGCTTGAAAGTATTTCTCATTGATATTAATGGCAATCAATAATTGAATAAAAATATTTATATTGGTTACAACATAATTTAGCAGTTTTTATAGAAAATTATTTGCTTACTGCATAGAATAAGAACAGCTTGAGCTGGTTTGGTCCTTCAAAAGAAATCGAAATCAAAACAAACTTTTCAAAACACATCGAAAAAGCGAAGTGCAGCACGTGTCGCTGGAATTTTAATTTTTGGAGTGGAAATAATATTGAGCCCTGAATTCCCGACAAGTGAAAAATATTAACCAGAGGATATCAGAGCTTGTCTTGCTGGAACAATGGAGGCTATTCTCACCAAGCTTATGATGCCCGACAACGAGGCGATTCAGCAAGGTACTGCTGAATTGAAGGAGGCCTTCAAACAGCCCGGGGCAATCCCGGCATTTTGTGAGGTCCTGGCCACGTCGGAGAGTCCACAGATTCGACAATTTGGATCGCTCCTACTTCGAAAAAAGCTTGCCAAAAAGAAGACCTGGGCCAACGTCTCACTCCAAGATCGCGCCGCAATCAAAAACGTGATTGGCACCACTCTGATGAACGAGACCAGCGTTGTGGCCCAACATGGCGTTTGCCAGTTAATCAGCGTTATTGCCAAATGGGAGCTGCCAACTAACTCTTGGCCGGAGCTTCTTGTCTTCCTCAAGCAGTGTTTTGAGAACCCCGATCCGCAGAAGAAGGCTCTGGCCATGTACCTGTCGACGACTCTCTGCGAAACTTGCGGCGACACCATCAAGGACCGCTATTACAAGGACTTCATCCACATGTTTAAGAAGTCGTTGGGCGCTGATCAAGATGTAAAAGTCCGATACCGCGCCGTGGTTGCGATGACATCATTGGCCCCTCACATTGGCTCTCCGGAACTCCCGTTGTTTCAGCCGCTAGTCGGTGGCGCTATTGAGGCAATCAAGTTCATGGTCTCCTCCGGCAATATGGACGAGGCAACCGAGGCGATGGATTTGTTTGACGAGCTCTTCGAATCTGAGGTAGCCATCGTGGTCCCACACATCAAGCCCATCATTGAGCTGTGCCTGGCCATCGCGGCTGAAAAGTCCTTGGACGACGGTCTTCGCGTAAAAGCCATCACGTTTATTGGGTCTCTGGTTCGCCTGAAGAAGAAGGCAATTGTCAAGCACAAGCTGTACATACCCATCATCAACACCATTTTCCCCGTGATGTGTGTTCTTTCTGACGAGGAGGACAGCGATGACGAAGATGACCCCATTGAGCAGAACTCGCCGTCAGTCAGTGCTGCGCAAACTCTGGACCTCATGGCAATCAACCTGCCTCCTGAAAAGTTCATGCAAGGTGGGTGTTCTAAATAGTTAAAAGAATAAGATTTTCGAACATTTTAAAAACCTCCTTTTCTTTTTAGCTCTCCAATCGCATCTGCAGCCCGCAATGCAGAGCGCCGATCCAGCTTTGCAAAAGGGCGCCTTCGACGCACTTGCTGTCGTGGCTGAAGGCTGCTCGGAGCACATTAGGAAGAAGCACTTGCGCAACTTTTTGCAGTACATCGACAGTGGCATCAAAGTAGACCATCAGGCCGTGCGAAGTGCTGCTCTGTACGCTCTGGGACAGTTTTTCGAATTTCTCCAGCCAGACATCAATGAGTTCGCTGGGTCCATTCTTCCAGTCCTGTTTGGCTATCTTGAGCAGGCCTGCGTGGATATGGTGGCTCATCCCGACAAGAAGATGACCAGGGGGTTGGATCGAGTTTTCTACGCGCTTGAAATTTCCTGCGAGAATCTCGAGTCCAAGCTCACTCCTTACCTGGAGCCTCTCCTCAAGCAGATGTTCTTCCTCATTGACCCGGCCAAAACATTGCCGGTGAAGATGAAGCAGTATGCGATCAGTGCCATCGGCGCGGTCGCAAACGCTGTGAAGGCCGGAATCGTGCCCTTCTTCGAGGAGATCATCACTCCGTTAAAGACCTACCTGACCGTTCCTCCGGCAGGAGAGTTAAACGGCGGCGACGGGAAACCAGCCCATCTCGAGGAGGACGCAATTACTCTTCTTACACAGAGTATGGACACCCTTGGTTGCCTGGCTAGGGCAGTTGGGCCGACCAACTTCATTCCCTCGTTGGCCGAGGAGTGCTGCAAACTTGGCATCGAGTTGCAGCAGAAGTACGACGACCCCGATGTGAGGAAGGCCGCCTTTGGCCTCTACGGCGCCGTTGCCTTCGTCGCCAAGGAGAATATGGCGGCTGCCCTTCCCGGCTTGGTGGAGCAGATGCTCGTGTCGGCGACGAGCACGGAGGGGGTGTCTTTGGAGATGAAGAATGACAGCTCGGCCGGCCTCCCGCTCGAGGAGCTGAGTGATCCCGACGAGAGCGGTGACGAGGAAATCGGCCTCAATGGGGCCGACTCTAGCGTTGGCGACCTGGAGCAGATCAAGGCCATCAACGTCGAGAACTCCTACAAAGAGGAGAAGGAGACCGCCATCGAATCGTTGAAAGAGCTGTGCGTGTCTTGCGGCCCCGAGGCGTTCCTGCCGTACCTGCCCAAGTGTCTAGAGGACGTTTGGCCGCTGGTGGAGTACCCCCACGAAGACGTCAAGCGGGTGGCCATCGAGGCCGTGACCCACTTCACCGCGGCCTACTACATCAAGCTTCCCAAGGGAGGGGCTGGCGACCTCGACAGGTTCAACGAGCTGGCCACGACCAAGTTGATTCCCAAGCTCCTCAAGCTCATCAAGGAGGACGACTCGGTCAATGTTGTCTGCACGTGCCTCGACATGTTGGCCGAGTTGCTCAAGACCTGCGGTCCGCCCATCGTCGCCATTCCCGGCTATCCCGAGGAAATTGTCAAGTGCGTCCATCTGGTGATGAAAGCCGAGTGCGCGTGCATGGACAGCGACACTGCGGAAGACTTGAATGGAGGTTACGATGATGTCAGCGAGGAGGCCGAACAAGACGAGCTGGTTTTCGAATACGCCGGCGATATCCTCCCCTCGCTCGGGATTGCCCTCAACGACAGCGGCAAGTTTGCCGTCTACTTCGCCGGAATTCTCCCGCACCTCCTTAAGCGAGCCAAACGGAACGCGACGACGGCCGAAAAGTCTTTCGCTGCCGGATCCGTCGCGGAGTGCATGAAGCCGTTGGCTGGCAAGCTCGACCGGTTCATCAATCACGTCCTCCAGGTGTTTCAGTCCCTGATTCACGACGAAGATGACGACGTTAGAAACAATTCTGTGTTTGGCCTGGGCGAACTCGCTCTTCACGGTGGCCCGAGCATGCATGCCCATTTTCCTGCCATTCTCCAGACCTTGTCGAAGTTGATCGGCCACGAGCAAGCTCCTCGAGTCCAAGATCAGGTCGTGGGAGCCGTTTGCCGCCTGATCGTCGCCAACAAGGACTTGGTGCCTCTGCAAGACGTACTGCCGGTGGTCATGTCGAAGCTCCCACTAAGGGAGGATTTTGATGAGTACCTGCCTGTTTATAAAATGATCCAAGTCCTCTTTGCCGACGGCAATCCGATGATCAAGGAAGCCATACCGCTCATCGTCAAGTTCAGCGTCGACTTGCAAAACACCACTGAAGAATATGAGCGCGAGAAAGTGATTCCCGAGTTGATTGCCTCGCTCCGTCTGTTGGTGGGCACGTTCCCCACGGAGATCAAGGCACTGCTCGCTACCTACGAACCATCGCAGACCGCAAGCCTGGTCAAAGAACTGAACATGTGAACAACAGCCCGTCTAAAGTGAAACGAAAATGAAGACTTGTCCTGATATCCGAATTTCAGTCAACGCCAAATTATTAAAGTCGAAACTAATTATATTGGTGTAGCGCAGTGAGGCGTGAAAAAAAATGTTTTCATCACACGTCTTCTTTATATTTTAGGTCAAACCACGATGCCGAGAGCAAAGAGAACGAAAAAGTTTGCCGCCATGAAGCGGATGATCAGCCTCAGTGATCCGAGGCTGAAGGACAAAGACAGAGCTCAGCCCAAGAAGCAAAAGAAGGAAGACCCCCACGAGTTAAAGACGACGGAGGCTCCCACGACCTCGTCCGCCCTGTTCTTTCAGTACAACACAGCCCTTGGGCCGCCCTTCCACATTCTCCTCGACACGAATTTCATCAACTTCAGCATCAAGAACAAGATGGACGTCATGCAGTCGATGATGGACTGCTTGTACGCCAAGTGCACCCCCTACATCACCGACTGTGTCATGGCTGAGTTGGAAAAGCTTGGGGCCAAGTACAGGGTGGCCTTGAGGATCGTGAAGGACCCCAGGTTCGTCCGACTCCCCTGTATGCACAAGGGCACCTATGCTGACGACTGCCTCGTGAACAGAGTGACGCAACACAAGTGCTACATTGTCGCCACGTGTGATCGGGACTTGAAACGGCGAATCAGGAAAATCCCCGGCATCCCCATTATGTACATTGCACAGCACCGATATTCCATCGAGCGGATGCCGGACGCCTATGGTGCTCCAAAAGTGTAACAACAGAACAGTGCCCCCTACGTTGTTATATGCTACCGCATCGTCAAATATATCCCTCCTCCATGTTTCAATTATAAATATTACTACGTCTCATCGATGTTTTCATCAAAGACTTTCTCGTCTTTAATTTTCTCAGATATCCGCCATGGGCCGAAATGACAAACACAAGACTGGGCAAAGTCGAAACAGCTCCGTATTCAAAGTGATGGGAGGAAAGCACTCCAAAAGCAAGAAGAAAGCAAAAGAGGTCACGACCAGGTTGAAGAATGTGAGTTTAACTTCAGGTTTCCATTTTGAATCAATTTTAAAAACGAATATTCATGGTTCCAGATCAAACACGTAACGTCAAAGGACTTGGATTCCCAACTAGACGTACTAAGGTCGAAATCTGTGAAAATATCGGGGTCTCTCACCAAAAAAGAAGATGGCAAAATCGAGGCCGCCAGCGTTTTGAGCGAACCAATGGTGACTTCAGAAAATGTGGACATCTTGGCCGAAGCCATGACGTCCTCAATGCAGCAATCCTCAAGTTCACCATCGTCCAAAGAAAAGAAATAGAGCATTTTCTGTTTTCGTTTATCGAGAAATAAAGATATTAGATTATATATTTTTCCATCTGAGTCTGAAATAATATAATCGGACAAGGCATATGCAAAGGTTATCCTGTCTGCAAGCATTTTTATATCATACATACCTATGAATTTTCTTCTTTATGAAACTTTACAGATTTTTGATTTGAATTGTAATTAATTGAAAATACTTATCTATGAAATACCTTCATTTCATTACAAGTATCACATGAATTTTCTCGTGATGGAGTTAACTTATGACAAGTGTGTTGCTTAACAATGAAGATGCGCTTAAGAGTCTGCAGTCTTGGTCGACTTGAATTGCGAAAGAAAATCGTCATTGTTGACATTTTTCGCCTTGCCCAGTAGGAATTCGATGTATTTCACGGCAAAACTCGCCACGCCTGCCTTATCCAGTTTGGCTCCCACCCCAGGAATCTTGACCCTGCGAGACAAAATCTGATTATGTTGCGCAAGCGTTACCAATCGTAGTAGAGATTAAATTACCTCAGGTTCTCAATAGCTTTCCTCGTCTTCTGATTCTCTTTCTTGATGGCATCGCGATATTCCTTCTTTTTCTTGCGGATTCCCTCCGGCGTCATTTTCTTTTTTCGACCTACCTTCTTAGGATTTTGTTTCAATCTGCCGTTGGCGCTCGATTTATGAGTCTTGATCAGAGCTTCAAAGGCGGCCCAATGGTCACCGCTGTGCTCAAGCTGCTCAGGGGTCTTGCTTTCGGATTCACTTTTCGGTTCGTGTAGGTCTGACTCTTTTTGGCAGTCCATGGTCGGCATGATTTCGGCAACGGAGCGGACGGTCGCTGCCGATGAAAGTAGGACATTCTTCTTGACTTTTGGAGTGCTCGTTTCCTTTGGTTGCCAGTGCAAAACTTCGCCTTGGGAATCCGTTATATTAGTAGATTTTCCACCAAGGCCGTGGGTGTACTTGAGGTCAACACTGCCGCCCCAAGGGCATGGCAGAGAAATGGTTTCTTCCTCTAACTCCATTTTGCATTTGATTATGGCTTTTGATCCTCAGCTCGATTTCAATTTTCAAATTCAAATTCTGAACTTAACTTAATTTTATTGCAGGGTAGGCCGACAAGGCGGGCTATATTATTTTGAGGGGGCCCTTTCTTGCCGCCGCTGCGTTCAAGGGTTCGCGGTGTCAATAACAAGACGGAGACTTTCTAAAAAGCCGCAAGTCCCAGAAACGCGAGAATTGAAATCAAATAACGCGCGAAACAAATAACAAAATAAGTCATAGACTCACATCCTTTGTTTTTGTTTTTGTTATTGTTTTATTTTTATTTGCATTTTGGATTTTGTTGGAGCTCCGCCTCCACCCCAAAGCCAAGTAAGATCCCAACCCAAGCCAAGGCGGACAAGGCCTTCGCAAGGATAAAGGATCCGAGTTGCAAGAGATGTTCGATCAAGCAAGTTAATGAAGTCCTTTGTGAATTGTGATAATTGTGGCCATTAAGCGCGATATCGAAAATGCATGGAGGAAGCCGGAAGGCTGACAACGAGTAAGTAAAGTACAGTTGAATTATCGAGAATCCAGACCAGGAGAGGAGATTGCAGGCTGGAAAGTTTAAAAATGAAAAACTCAAAAGATTCGTGACATTCAGCTTAAAGGAAAGACAGAAGGGAATAATCTTATCATCTCGATTCTTACTGCACGGTCGCACTCGCCCACTTGTTGAGCGCTCCCTCGAAGTTCAAAATATTTGAATTTGCCAACAGGTAAAAGCACAGCGTGACCGTGAATGCTCCCCACCATCTGTCGACTTCTCCATCTCCACCTGACTAGGATCAAAATACACACCGGCGTGTTTACCGGCTTTGTTGGGCTCTCTGCGAGCGCAAGGTAAGTTGACTTCCTCTTGTCTGCGGTAACGGTCTTGGCCGTTAGAGCCAACCAGCACCGGGCAGCAAGAAGATTTAGATTTAAAAAGCAAGGACACGCCTTTTTCCCGTAGTTGCTGTCTGTGTGTTGTGGAGGCCATTGCTGTTTCAAACAAACGAAGATGGAAACTCCATTTAAAGACAAACCGTTGAAAACAACAACCATGACCGAAATTGCCAATTCCTTGAACCAAGGTGTGAAGCTAATTCAAGCTGAAAACGGGACGACAGCCCCCGATGAGGAGTTCACCCGCTCCCTTTCGGCCACACTGCAAGAGCTGGCTTTGAGGCTCAATCAGATTTCAACAAGCGGTGGCCTTTCAAGTTCCAGTCTTCAAAATCGCCGGGCCCTGGTTCAAGAATCACGTGAAGCTTTGCAAGAGGCCACGCTGAGGCTGAAAGAAGGCAAGAGGGAGCCCGCTCTGTCAAACGCTGTGCGTGGTTGCCTCGTTGCCCTTCGTGTTGCAGAGCATGTTTCGGCGCAACAGGTGGTCACTGCAGCGCAACCGGTGTTCCAAACGCTCCACATCCTCGAAAAAAGTTGCTTGGCCAAGCAAGTCGTGCTCAACGTGAAATTGCTCGGGATGAAGATGACAAAGTTTCTAGAGCTATGTGGCCGGAAAGTGCATGACATTCGTGTTCAGCCCCAACAAGCAAAGGTGCAAGCCAACGTTTACATCGTCAACAAGTTGTTTCCCATCCTTGTGCAAGCGTTGGGCAATTCGATTGCTAGACCTAACAACGCATATGACAGGGCTAGCCGGGACTACTTTTTTGGACTTGTACGGCAAGCCACGGAAAATATCGTGAAAGGCTTCACCACAGGGGACGGTACCGAGGGCAACGACGGCGAGACGCTCGGAATGGGCGGCAGTGACATTGGCCGTTTCGTCAAAACAGTCGATCAGGTCTTGGACGATCTGGACTGCATCAAGACGAATCAGGATTTCCCAGCTATACAGGCCAATGCGTCTTGGCTCGTCTCTTTTGCAATGAACGTGGCCAAGGTTTCGAGTGAGGGCGAAGACAACAAAGACATCACCAACGCCTGCCATCATGTTGTCAATGAACTCGCTACTTTGAAAGAAGCCCTTGACGGACAGCAATCGGTGGCGGACATTGCTTTGGCTCGGGAAGTTTCGAAGGACTTTGTCGAAGTCCTTGAGCAGGTGGTCAACACTTCTTTGCTCCGGCTCATCGTCGAAGCGTTCAGTCAGCTTCACGTGCCTCTGGACAAGCTCGTTCATCACGTTCTGATCTCGGAGAAAAAGCTACCCGACAGGCTCCAGGAGGACATTTCAGTTGAAGCTATGGACGACCACGCAGATCACTTGTTCCATATTGCCCAGTTTGCCAAGTATTGCACCAGTGATTTGGCCGCCTCGCAGACGCTAGAAAACAGCTTCGAGTTGGCCCAGTTGCTGGAGAAAGAGCTGGTCCCGGCCTGTTTAAAGGTGTACTTCAATCCCGGTGACGTTGGCGCCCGCACTCACCTGAGAACGCTCAGAGCCCTGTGGAAAGCCGAGCTCGACTGCATTGAGTCGTGCGTCCTCGACATCGTGGACCCAACCGCGTTTTGCGTTGTCGTCGAGGCCGTGGCAAGGCGGATCGCGTCGTCACTGAAGAAAGGACTGTACAGTCAAGATCGAAACTGGCTCCGGAGCTCGGTGTCAAGGCTGGTCAAGCTCTGCCAAATGGCCGTCGATTTTGCCTGGAAAGAAGTTGCTGCCAACGATGAAGAGCAGCATCAGCATCTACCCGAGGACCATCCCATCATCAGAGTCGAGAGGTCGTCGTGGGAGGCAACGACTGCGCTCAAAATGGTGGTTGCCAACGTCGAAGATCTCCATTTGCACAAAGTTCTCATTCGTCGTGTCCAGCTGATGGTGACCTCTATGTCGGCAATGGTCGAATGTCTCGTCGACTGCAACAAGACGGATCACCAAAAGCGGACAGCATCCAAATCAGAAGTTCGAGTGCTCACTTCCGTGTCTCGTGTTTCAATCATAAAAGAAGACGACCACATGAAAAGAACGGAGGTCAACAACAGCCGCTGGGCTGGCAAGAGCTTCAAGAACATCACCATGGCCAACACCATCGGCATTAGCGGAGGAAAGTCGAGGCTGGGCTCAGCAGATCTGTCGGTCAAGCTGTTTGACATACCCTTGGAGACGACCTCCACCGGCAAAGACATTGTAATGCTGACCTCGCGAAAAAGAGCTAATAACAAGGCCGACGAGTCTGTTAACGAGGATCGTCCTGTAAATACTCCGACAGAGGCTGAAAATCCAGATGCTGGCCAGAAAAGCCTCTTTCGCAAGATCAAAGTGCACAGCGACTCGTCGGGATTTCGCTCTCCGTTGAAGCAAATCAACAACCAATTGCAGTCAGCCTCTGCCAAAAACAAGGTAGCATGAGCAACGCATTAATGGAATCCTGGTGATTTTGAGGGCTTCTGATTTTGTATTATTGAATTTTATTGGCATTTTTATCAGGCTGAACACATTCATACTATTTATTTTCCTTACATAAGTAGTACACCACTTCACCGTTTTACATATAATGATACGCATACAGTATCTGAGCAATTAAACACACGCTATCAAGAAATTGTAATTGTCATGGTCAAGTGTTGTTGTTAATGCTTTCTTTGCTTTTCATGGCTGTTCCCCTTCCGGGACATCCATCTGTTGTAATACATGAAGCCGCCGCGGTATCTTCTCCGATCAAGTAGGCTCGATCTCGCGGCCGGTCTGTGGTAATAGCACTGCGACGATTTTCGCGATCCCAAACCACGAGTAGTGTGGAACATCGGGCACCTTACGCATTTGGACGACCCGAACTGGTCCGAGTAGAGGCCCTTAGGACAGAGCTGGCACAGGGGATCGCCCTGGCCTCTAAACATGCCGGGCGGACAAGCCAGGCAAGTGTCTTTGCCCCGTTTCTCCCATCCGGCCTCGCAGTCTCGGCCGGCGATGCCGAGCTTGTGGACGGGCGAGCAGTCCGGCACGAACTTGCGAATCTCCCAATCGACTCTTTTCGGTGGCAGACACAAGTAGATCGGAGGCTGGCCGAGGAACTTCTGATAGAAACTGTGGCCGTCGTTGCAGACGGGCGTGCACCGCTTGCCATTGTTGGCGTAGGGCTTGCACAGCATCTTGCCGTTTTCGAGGGCGGGCACGTGATCACAAGCGGCTGCAGCCTCAACTTTGGGAGTGCCCCTAGAAGCGGAGTCGCTGCCATCGTCGGGAACAGCGTAGTTTTTGAAGCTCTGACGGTGATGTTGTCCCAGGCCTCCCCGAAATACCTCTTCCTCTTCGTCCGAGGCTGAAGTGAGAGAAGAGCTACTTCTCGAGGACACGGCTGCGAGTGGAGCTGTTGGCCTCCGGCCGGATTTCTTATGATTATCGTGCGCCAGCACAGTCACCGTGAAGCCGCACTTGGCTCGGTTGCCGTCGACGTCCGTGGCCTGGTAGAGGATGTTGTGCTTCCCGGCGGAAAAATAATGCCCTGGCAGAAAGCTCGCCATGACATGCTGGATCTTGACGTTGTCGGAGAACACTGGCTCCGTCCAGGAGAGCTTCTTGACGCTCTGGCCTGGCTCCAGGACCTCGGTGAACGAGCTCGGACACGACTTGACCGTGGGCGGCTCCATGTCCTTAACGTGGATGATCATCTGGCACGAGGCGGAAATGGAGGACACCGGGCTCCTCGCCCGGAAGGTGATAACATGACGGCCTCTGGTCATCTCTCCCTCCAGCTGCTTTGCCCAGCTTGGCTCTGCGTCTACATATCTGCAATCAATGATATTCAAACATACGTATATGAAAGATCATAAGTAGAAAAAAAAAAGATTTTTAAACCTGAACCAGTCCACGTTCGTCTTTGGTTGCGGAATCATGACGTACACAGAGGTCGATTTCCCCGATAATGGCTTTGTAATGTCCCCTAGGTAGAAAAACATGGTAAGGTCTTTTTTAGGGATAAGATAAGTATTAAACATTTTCATTAAATGATACCTGGGCACATGATGAACGGTCTGGGAAAGTCTGAGACGCATTGCGGGATTGGGTGCTTCCACGATTTGGTCCTTCTTGAGCAACTGGTGGCCTTTTTCCCCTCCATCCGGAATCCTTGGTTGCAGGAGAAAGAGCATCTTGAGCCGAGGGGCTGAGACATGGTTGTGCAGTTCTGGGGGTCAACGAGGCCGTTGGCCAATGAATCAATCGGCTCGCACTTCTCCTCGACGCAGTTGCCGAGGTCACTCCACTCCCCGTGCCACTGACATTTCGTCTTGCCAGGGGCCTGAGATTCATCAATCCTGTAGCCCTTGCGACACCTTAGTCTACACTTGGTGCCGACCGGAAACATGCCGTTGCGCTTCATTTTCCTCGCGTTGCACCTCAAGTATCTGCAACACCGATAAAAAATAATGCCATGATAAATACAATTAGAATTGGGTTGCGACTTTTACCCGTGAGGAGGCCTTCCTAAGGACGGACACGGTGTCCCCTCGTCGGAGAGACGGCAAGTCTTGCCGTCCGACTTGAGCTTGTAGCCAGTGGGGCAACTGCACATGTGACCGCCTTTGAGGTTGACGCACTCGTGCGAGCAGCCACCATTGAGGCCATCGCTGCACTCATTGGCATCCACGCAAAAAGTGGGGTCGTATGCAGCGACCTCGTAGCCTTTTTTACACGAGCAAAAATAAGACCCGATGGTGTTGTTGCAATGATGCTGGCAGCCTCCGTTGTTGGTTTTGCATTCGTCGAGGTCGGCGCACTGCTGTTGATCGGACTCGGCCTCTTGGACGAGCTGGAAACCCTTGAAGCAATCGCAGTGAGAGCTGCCCTTCGTGTTGACGCACACCTGTTCGCATCCCGCTTTGTCGGGCGACACGCACTCGTCGACGTCCTCGCACGTGGCCTCGTCGAAAGTGTTGAGGCTGTAGCCGCTTCTGCAAGAGCAAATTCTGGTCCCCGGTATGTTGGTACAAATGTGGTCGCATCCTCCGTTGGTTGAACCATCAGAGCACTCGTCAATGTCCTCGCAAACGTGATTATCATTTTTAGCAAGATGATATCCAGAAGGGCAAGAGCATTCATAACTGCCCACGAGATTCGTACATAAGCCATTTATGCAGGGATTCCCCTTTGAGCATTCGTCCACGTCCTGGCAGGTCGGCCTCGAAGTCTCATTATTAAATGAAAAGCCGGTGTGACAATTGCACCTGTATCCCCCGTCGAGGTTGACACAGTCGCCATGGAGGCCGCACGGCTTTTCAGCCTCGTCGACAGCAATACATTCGTTGATGTCTTTGCACACTCCGTCCTCTTCAAAGTACCCGACGTTGCAATCGCAACCATATCCGCCGTCGTTGTTCACGCACTGGCCGTTGTTGCCGCAGGGGTTGTGCGAAGCGTCGCACTCGTCGATGTCGACGCAGATGCCACCCTGTTCATGGTAACCAGGATAGCATTGACAAAAATAACCTGGCTTAGCGTTGACACAATCTCCGTTGGAGCACGGGTTGTTCAAGAGGCACTCGTCAATGTCCACGCAAGTGTTGTTCTTTTCGTAGAATCCATCATCGCAGGAGCATTCAAACGTACCTACCAGATTTACGCACCGGCCTGAAAAAAAATTATTATTCGATTTCACATATCAAATAGTGTTTGAAAAAATATTTCTGCCATTCAAAAAGATTTCAAGTATAAACATACCATGCTCTCCACACTGGTTTTCGTGCTGCTGGCATTCGTTGATATCAGAACAGGTTCCGCTCGAGGACAATTCGAATCCCGCGTGACACTCGCACGTGTAGGTCCCCGGCAAATTGTTGCAGTCGCCGTGCCCACAGAGCACTGCGATCTCGTCGCACTCGTTGATGTCCGAGCAGGAGCCGTCGTCGGACGATCGGCGGAAACCGGGATGACAGTGGCACTCGTGGCTGCCGGCAGTATTGACGCAAAGTTGATCGCAGCCTCCATTGTCCCCCCTGGAGCACTCATCCAAATCTTGGCAGGTTTTCCAGTCGGAGGCCAGGCTGAAGCCCTGCGGGCAAAGACAAAACACCTGGCTGTAGCTGTCTATGCAGGTGTGCGAGCAGCCACCGTTGCCACGGTTGCACCCGTCCGTGTCCTCGCAGCTGTGGCCGTCAGAGGCCAAGATGGTGCCGCTGATGCTGTCGCACGAGCACTTGTAGCCTCCCGGGCTGTTGGTGCACTGGTCTTGGCAGGGGCCGTGGCCGTTGTTCAGGAGGCACTCGTTGTCGTCGACGCACGACTGGCCTCCATCGTCAAGGGTGTAGCCAGTCTCGCAGCCGCACATGAAGGTACCCGGCTTATTGACACACACCTGATCACAGCCTCCGTTTCGGCCGTCCTCGCACTCGTTCGTGTCGACGCAAGTGAACCCATCTTGTGAGTCTAGTTCGAAGCCTTCTTGACATTGGCAGGTTGGGAGGCCGTCTTCCGCCACAATGCAAAAGTGGTGGCATGCTTGAGCGAGGTCACGAGGACACTCCTGGTTGCTTTTCAGTTTGTTGTCGTCCTCATCCTCCTCAATGAAGAGGTCGC
>JAAUYL010050720.1_pt1 | contig 16948 bp, 10 predicted proteins | sample 7278011 | NCBI WGS metagenome assembly JAAUYL01 (sample SAMN14350225, study PRJNA611818) | marine sediment metagenome | isolation source: surface marine sediment (1.8m) | place: French Polynesia: Moorea | collected 2018-08
ACACAGATATTTGTTGTATTCTACAAAAGAGACATTTTTCTGTGGACGAGGTCTAGTAATGCATAGGGGGCCTTCCTTCGTCATTCGTGTGCTGTGGCGTAAAGCTTAACCTCAAATACACTCGGGATATGTGCGCATACAAATTATTATGGATCTTTCCCGGAAATTCTATTGCCTAGATGAGATCCGGATAGGGTATTAAGTAATACCCGGGGCTCCCGGAAATAGGGGCCATTTGTAAAGACATTGGAAGCCTTAGAATTTCGTCAAGCACGAGTGGAGATGAAAAGTTGGGCGCGATAAAGAGAACGACAGTTGAGGAATTTTTGTCGCATCTCTTTTTTTTCTGGAAATGCCGAACGAATGCGAGAGACGCTCTCTTCTCGTTTGTTTATTCTCTTTTCCACCGAGCGAAGCTATTTGCTATCCGAGCTTTTCTTTTGCAACCGGTAACCTCGGAGGTCTAAATTGTTTTCGTGAAATGAAATGGTAAGTAGCTCGTATACACTTTGCTCGAGAGCGTGAGTGAGCGATCCCCAGCGGAAGAATGAAAAAATCCAAGCCCTGAATTTATTTACGTGAATTCATGAACACTTGGGTGGTTTTACCACCACAGACGGGAAAAAAAGAAAGTCGTCGACGACAAAGAAAAGAAAAACAAAAGGATCGAAGCTGTGAGATTTCCAAATCTAAGAGAATCTCAAATGGGGTCGCTGATCCTGAAGTAAGTATAAAAGTGTTTCAAGATCTTTTCAAAGGGAGGATTGAGAAGTAACGTAAATACATCCAAGTGTCAAGAAGAAAGAACAAAGGGAATTTGAAAGTGCCTCAAGATTTCTCTCAGAGATTAGATCCTGATTCCTTTTGTCAGTTTCTTCATGATTATTGATTCGTATACAGCATGCCAATTTTTCCTGGCGTGTGCACCCAAACATCAAAGATTTCAACTCTGTCACTCGTTTGACTCAACTGGACAAAGAGAAATCCATAGATTCGTCATAATGAATAACCATTCACTGTCACCCAAACTAAAGATATCATGATAAAAAATTCTTACGTGGACCGAAGAAGGCGTTTTCACACTAGCGGCCTCGGAAGCATCGGACATGTTTGTGATGGAACTCATCAGTAGTTGTTGCTGTTGAAGCTGCTTCTTCTCACTGTTTGGCGTTAAAACCTGGAATAAAGAAAATGGAATGGAAGGCAGGCAGGCGAAATTAAAATATGTATTCTCACCTTTACGTGCTTAGTGGCGTTGGGAATCAACGAGGAATGTGGTACCTTCCCGACGTAATTTAGTAGAAATGAAAGTCTATGGGAGCTCTTCAGAATCTTCACGGCCTCGTCGTGGGTGACCCTGTCGAAGGACAGACCGTTGACTTGAAGAATCTCGTCGCCAACCTTGAACAAAAATAATTCCGTGAAAAAGTGTAAAATAATTAAGTCCCGAAATTAATTTGGAGTGCAGGCGTGTAATTATTTCTGAGGAACTGTCTGTCTAGGGAGCAAGCACATACTGTATTTCGTTAGGCTTCGCCTTCTTGGAAAGTTCTAATAGACTTTCAAAAAAGGGCCTCCCTCCAACTTTCTGGCATCAAATCTCAGCTCTTAGTGAAGTGGCGGTGTCAAACTTCGCCCTCAAATTAAATTGTCCTTTCCCGGCCTCGTCTACATTCACAGTCAGTCAGACCGCGGAGATGTTTGGGAGCTTAGAGGTCTACAAGAATTTGACCTCAATCAAAACTTTGGTTTTGCACAGGACCTGCGGTAGAGATATTTGCTCAAGTGCAAAAGTTATGTCCAATGGCAAAGAACCAGGAATGAAGGCTTAAAGATGCACTCGACAAGACAAGCTTTAGCTGATAAATTACGTAAGAGACTCGGGCGGTCGAAGTAAGGAATGCTGTCCGACGTTGACACAGATGCGCCGCGCTGTCGTCCATGCCTTCACAACACATCATGATCACATTGTGGTGACTGGGGTGTCACCAAAGAGGGCATTCCTTAATCCCCTTCTATCATTCATTCCTTTAAAGACTTACGCGAAGGCCGTGTCTGAAGGCTGCTGACTCCTCATCGACGCCGGTTATGTAGATCCCGAGCCCGTACTCGATGCCGCCCCGGATCATAAGGCCGAGATTGTCGTTCACAACCAGGTCGAAGGCCACCTGAAAAAAAGAAGGATAGACTTGCGTAACGTGACATCAAGTTTTCTGTTGTTGGCCCTTGTATAGCCTGAAACCATGTCCAGTTTTTATCGTCGTGACTCGTGCGCGCGGTCAGTTTCCTTCCCTCTACCGAAACTCGATGAATGCAGGATGATGCATGTAACGTCCTTACTCTCGACTTTTTATTTTGAAAATGGAGGTTGCAGCTCGCGACCGCGAAAAAAGGCCATAAAGGCCAACAACAACTTTAAGTGGCAAAGGCCAATAAACGATGTCAGTCAGCCAGGAAAATAGCAAATAGCGAGTGAGTGAGGAGCAAACAGTAGTGGCAAACAGTGATAATGGCACCGACCGAGGTGCAAGGCGAGGACCGAGGCCGAGGTCGTCGTGGAAATGGCCTCGAAAAAAGATTTTAAGGTCGGAGGTAGGGAAGAAAGGTCGGCAAAATTGCACACACCACTTGATTTATTTTGATGGTTGCAAATTGCCAAAAAAGGCATACACAATTTTCAACTAGCAAGGGCAAAAGAAAGCACAACAGAAAGACCAAAATTGCGTCATTTCAGTTGCGTATACAAGACCAAGATTGCAGATAAGGGTCATCAGTGCAAAGAGCGACTTCACGAGCTCAATTATAAGAATTGATGTTCAACTAGCGTTTTACAGTTAATGTAGAAAATCAGCTGAAAACCCCCTTACAAGCGAAATGCGTGTGTGGCAAAATAAAGGCCAAAATGAAGACCGCGTACACTATCGTACATCTACCTCACTCACATTGACGCCAAAGGAGAGAGGCGCGGCCTTTTCTATTCAAGAGAAAATGACTCCCTCCCTCCTCCTCTACCAACTACACAAAGTATTGCTAATAAAACACGTGTTCCTTGTTCACATTTTGCCTACTTTCATCTATAAATTTAGCCCCCATTTTAAGTCATAAAAAGTCCCTTGTAGCACAGAAAAGTAGCAAAAGCACATGGATTTTTGTTGACAAATGTACCTTTCTTTTGCGGTCTTTTTGCTGTGTTGAGCAATAATCGTGATCAAAAGGCTGTTTTCATCAGCCAAAAAAAGACAACAGGAGGTCGAGGAGAGGAGCGGGAACTCGCGAATCGTGACTCTATCAAAATATAACAGCAGAACTCTCGTTTCATTCATTTCTAGTCTCTGTCTCCTTCACAGCGGATGTCAATTTTATAGGCCTATCTCCTCCATTCTGCTCACCAAATAGTTTTGTTTGCATAAATCAGCTGTTTGTTTGCCTTTTGGCATCAAATTCCTCATTTGCAAACAGAGAGAAAACAAAGCAAAAAGATGGGCTTTACTGTGTACGTTTTGTGGTTGACGGACGAGGCCGCGAGGCCGCGAGGAGGCAGTCAACAAAGTTTGTGATTAGATCCAATAATGGGCTTATTTTGTAAACTTTCTACTGCCACTGCGACTGCGTGTTTGTTGTGAGAAAGTTTCAACTAAAAAGGTAAAAAGTTAGACACACACACAGCTCATATTGCATTTGGTTGGTTGTCTGTTGGATTTGTATCTCTCTGGCCTCGCTTCTTATGAAGTATGCAAGACGCGCTGCCATGCTGAGCTGTCAGAGGTTATTAGAGGCCCAACCTCACGTCTGATTACTTTCTACTTTCGTAAGAAGATTAGATTTGCGAAGATATTTCGTCATTGCTAAAAATGGAAAACTTTTGAACACGTTAAGATGACGTTTCTAAAAAAGGCTTTTATGAGCCAAGCCATCTACCGGAACAGACAAACAAAAAAGTCTGTGGCATGATTAGTTGCACTAAAGGTACGAGCCGTGCTGGAAAAATGGTTACTTGTCCTCCTCAAGAGAGAAAAGAAATGAAGTGGTCCACTGCATTTTGGCATTGCCTACTACTTGATGCACTCTTTTGAAACTTGTCCACGCTCGAAAAACCAAAGGATGCGTGTGCGGTTGGAGTCCCTCCCGGGGGACAAATGGCTCTCAAAAGCTCAAAGCGAAACGTTTAACGCTGAATTAACCGAGTTAAAAAAGTTGCAGGCAGAGACACATCTCGATATCTGTATGAAGTTTTTGTTTAGCAAACATTGCCAAATATTCTATTCGTCGAGGATAATGATCCGCTTGAATCATTTTACTCTCGATGGATTTTTGTTGGCAGAAGATCATATCTCTGTCTGCCTGACCAGCCAAACGAAATTTCCGGTCATTTTTTCTTGGATTTTTTTTCCTCAGGTATGACAGAATTGAGTCCTCGTAACATTAGCTTTGACTCTTACTTCTTTGCAGAATGCATAAAAATTCCTTTAACAATTTGATCAAATTCAAATAAAAGGAGCGTGTCCAATCACAGCCAAGTAGGATTGGGAAGGCTAGATCGCCATTTGCGATGGAAATTGGAAAGCAGCAAGCAAGACGGCAAACACACACAAAGATCTGCTGTTCTGGGAAACGGTCGAGAATATAGCCAAAGAGCTCAGGAAAATCGCAGATTGCCCTGAAGACATTACCAATGCAATCTCAAGGTTGTTTTTCGTCGAGGAGTTGCGTTAGGACTACATTCAAGACGTGGAAGATTAGAAGATATCGACAACTCCTGTAGGTTTCGACCTGCGGGAGAAGAAGGAGAAAGAGCCCAATTCTCTCTTACTGGCCTCATGTTGTTTTTGTCTCCCGGCTTGGGATCGGATCTACTCCATGTATACCAAGGCAAATCAAGAAACAAACAAGACGGCATGCATACCTAATGTCATAAGCCCACTCGCAAAAAATGATCCTGCAGACTGCATAGAAACTGAATCTGTATAAAGTAAAAAATAAAGAGAAAGCACGTATGTGAAAGCAAGTCCCTTGGGAGCATTACGCAATTCGTTTAAACACCCACCAAATCTTTGATTGTAATTGAACATGAACATAGTCTTCGCTTTGCTTATGACTAAATGCAGAGCAGTTACAGGCAGGCACTCCACCACCAATCTCTACAAGTGGTTTCAGTGCTCAGACGAAAGTTTCTCCGTTGCCCAAGGGACATGAGCTGCTGCTTTCTCTAAGTGATTGCCGCGTATTTAGTGGCGCCTTAAGGCTATTGCATTGCGGTTTCTTCTTCTTTCCGACAAGGAAATGGATCGAGCGTCGCTATATCTAAATGTGAAAAGAATCTTGACGCAATCTGAAACCTGCTGGTCTGGTGGCTGGTCGACCTATAATCGGATTTGTTCATTGTAGGCCGGAGGAACAGAATAAACAACAATGCCATGCTCGCCTGCTGTGATGCTTTTATTTACCTTACCAAGAACAAGAAGGGACGTTGTCCCTAAATATAAGAAAACACACGGGTCTTTTGAGCTTTCTCCAACGAAAGATGACTTGACAGCCTCGTAAAATTAGGCCATGTAAATATTAGCGTGGTGAGTGATGCGACTAAAAATCATCTCATGTTTTGTGCTAAAAAAAAGAGTAATACAAGATGAGGAAACTGAGTGTAATTTCCTGGTGAAGCCAATGCTATTTGATCATCGATTGATCTTACACTGCATTGCCATTGTTCCACCATCCTTTGAATGATGGTGGTCCAATTCAACTATGAATCACCAGTGTATTGGAAAATGTCCAACAAACTCAAATCATGTCGCGTTTCAATGATTGGTTATTCACTCAACAATGTTACGCAGCAAGCTTCAAAGAAATCCGGACGGTATGACAAGCACACTTGCTTTGTTCAAGGTCTTCACAAATCTTGTATATTTGTCTATAAAAGCAATATCGGAGTTCGATGCTTTTCATGTGAATCAAAGATCCACACCAATACAACAAGAGGATGACATATGCACCAGTCCTCAGATGATCAAGTAAAATCTATAGCCTATTTCTTGTACATGATATTTCAAAGTTTGAGACAGTTGGACTGCTACAAAACAGGCCTCATTTTGTGTTCTTTTAAATCCACATCTAAGCCTCCCCGCAAGAATGGAAGCTTTTCTTAAAGAAGATCCCCCTTGTTTAAGCTCTGCTTCATCCATTCCATAGATTTGATGCATTTTCTCTATAATGCCGAATGTCTCTGCTTTAAATCTAGCCCCGCCCTCGTCCACAGTAACTTCTAACGATTTCAGGAACGGAGGAACTGTGCATACTTAGATACATAGATGAACGGCTTACCTTGCGCGCGATTTGTGCACTGCTCCCTTGGGGTGTATGCGGTGGTGGCGGTGGCGAAGTGGGCCGACCCGCAGTGTCCAGCCACATGTAATCTGGCGCCCGCCAAAACTGGTACGTCCCATTGGCCAGCTTTTTGGGCAGCTGTTGCAACAGCTGATTGTGGTGTTTTTGGGTCATCGCCTGCTTGATGACCGGCGTGCTTGGAGGCGCGGGTGGGGGAGGCGGTGGGCGCGCGGCCGACTCAAGCAGGTACAGCTCCTCGTGCGGCTGACCGTCTAAGCCGGACGCGCTCGCCGGAGAAAACGCGTGCGATGTAAGAATGGACGGCGGAGGGCGTAGCTGCATGGTGTTGGCAGCAGCGTTGTGGTTGACCGACGCGTTTGAACCGGTCACGGATGAAAGGGCTGAAGCAAACACGGTACCGTTCATAGGTAGAGAAATTCCTGAAAACATTAAGCAAGTTGTTGTTACAAATGCGAGAATAGAATGGTTGCCATTCATTCGATGTTCTGTCAGTAAAAATTTCCACTCGACTTTCCAAGGACTCGAGATTAACAAGAGACATTTTTATTCATTGTTGTACAAGACTATTTCCCCTCCTCATCGCCTCCACTCTCCCCTCCCCTCTTAAAAGCAGCGCGAGTGAGTGTTGTTAGATAGAAGATGTTGACGACGTCGAAATCGTAGGGCTTCAAGACAAAAAAGCTGAAGTCAACAAAATTCCTCTTGATACGAACGAACATTCGGGATTTCTATTTAATTCCTTTTGCGATCGATAATGTCTTTATTCACTAAATGGACCCTATGGAAAAAGAATCAAGTAGTATTCGTCCTGACAAAAATGTCCTCCCATTTCCAAAAATAAATTCTTGGTCTAATCTAACAAAACAACAAATTCTTTTTTTCTGGCAAGTGTGAAACTGGCTTGCTTCTTTTTCCGGCACTCTAAAATGTGTTTAGTTGTACACATTCAGCTGTCATTTTCCAAGAGCGAAATAACCACTGAAGCAGAAGTAATGAGACGAGACATCTGAGCCTGATCATGTGATGGTACAAAAAGGCAGTAAAAAACAATGCGTATGCGTAATTGAAAATCGATTTGAGTTTATATTGTTGCCCAAAAAATAATGACGTGAATGCTAGGAAACAATCCAAGTGTTACGTGCCAAGCTATGACCACAAGAGAGCATTGGTGCATTCTACTCATAAGTGGTAGCCAAGAGTCAAGGCAACTTGAATATTTTTAGCCGATCGAAGCTTGATCGTATGACATTAACAGTCTCGGAGATTTCAAGATCCTCAACTACAGAGTACAGATGACAAGAGCGCTTTAGTGGAGCACTTAGCACAAGCGTGGACGCAGTTATTTACTACGTAGAAACATTGCTAGAAAACATCAATGCAATGGCCAAACCAACTTATACAGTCCATTTCATTTAACAGAAAATCTATGAGGGAACCATTATTTGGAAACTGAGCTGCTCCAAATTGCAAAAGATGGCGCCACCAGAGTACCATTTAGCATAATTATAGAGGGCGCCACCGGCGCCACTACATAGGTACGCATGCAGCGCCACTTGGTGCAATTTTCTAGCATTTTTAAAACTAAAATCAGGGTTCACTCATTGCCATAGACAATCTCTTTCAAAATGCCTTGAAAAGTCAATGTAGGACCACCGTACGCAGTCCCATAATACCATGATGAGTGAAGGGAGGAAGAGAGCAAAAAATAGAAGGAATTGTCTAAATTCTTAACATTTTCGCTCAGTCTCGGGAGCCATAGAACTTGTTGGAAAAGAACCTCGTTTTTTTCGTTTTTGTCGCCAACAGAAGTTCGGGAGGTAGAAAAAGTCAAGAAGTGACAATGTTTCTATTAAATACTGCCTACGTTGAACGAGAATTTTCAGAAAAAATGTATTCCGCTACATACGAAAGCCCAAGAAAAGCTTAGTTGGGTAGCTAAGCAAGAGGCTTGTAAAGCAAATGGGGAAAATGTGTCTTGTCTGTGAAGAACAAATAAGACATCATTTCATTTTCGTCGTGGTCATCTGGCTTGCTCAATGCATCACCAAGCAAGGCAAACAAACCCTTAGGCATGCCCCAAAATATATTTCTTCAAAGATAAAATCTATGTAGCCAGTCAGGAGATGACAAAAATTTGTGTCCCACTTTTTACTCCCTCGCCTCTCTCAGCTCTTCTTCCCTTTCCATTACCATGAACAAAGACAAATCGAGTCTACGTGAACGACTGAGAAATGGACCTCGACGCAGCTCAAGCTCGTGTCTCCATTTTAATACACGAAAAGTCAACTTAGGGATACATTGATAAATATCTACATCCTGGACAAAAAGCAAGGAAAATGCTTGGAACTATAGCATTTATGTACAAGTCCAACACATGTAGAGCAAGCGGACCCCCATGCACAACAATATGATTGAGCACGGCTTTCAAACGAGGACCGAACGAATGCACACACATGCTGCCCATAGGTCATACATATTTGCCCGACTGAGAAATTACACAATCAGTAAGGACATGGACGCAAGTAGATGAGCATTCATCCTGGAATTTACAAATGTCTGGCTCATTATCAAAGTCCTGATATTGCCAATGCGCTTGATTTGATAAAAACATAAGTAAGTAGACATGTACTCTTGCATTTTATACTATAGCTAACCAAGGCCCTAGAGAATGGGGCATAGTTTGGTAATGGTAAATCAAATTACGTACGACGGAGTTTGCTACTACTACTACTTACATACTCTGAGAGTGCAGGAGAAAACAAGAAAAAAAAGGTAAAAGGCAAAAGTTATGCATATGTGGACATTACTTGGTGACACGCAAACGCAGCCTGTCAATCCATATATTGTGGCTAAGGTATTGGCTGGGGTTTTCGGACGCTTTTAATATTGTTGCTCTCATTCACTCGGTAAAACTTTACAATTTCACGAACGGAGAAAAAAATCCGCTGGTTGATGGGCAAGCAAAAACTTTTCGCTAAACGGTAATGTTTGCACACTTCATTGCAATACCCAATGTAGTTTGTATGTCATGATCATCTGCTCAAGATTCTCCTCCACGATTACATTTCAAAAGTAAGATGCTTAATGCAACGTGGCGAGTAGGAAAACTGGGTGAAAATGGCCATGAAATGAAAAGCTTGGCGAGTTTTAGTCCCCTAACTTCTTAGGGCACTCACAGGTATCCAAGTTTTTCGAAAATGTAGCAGCAGGTGGTGGTGGTGGAGGAGGAGGAGGAGGTTGTTCGAGCTTCTTCTCCATTCCAGATCCTGCACGTAAATGTATCCACGTTATACCACGTCAAGGAGGTGGAGGAGAAGGATGAGGAGGGAAAGGGGAAGCAAGAAGGAGGAGGAGAAGTTTGTTCAAACTTTGGCCCTCAAAAACATACAAATGTACTCTAGGGGTAATTTTCCCAGGCTCTCTTCCATTTTGTTTGTGTAGCAAGTCTGACCTTCCATTCCAGTCCTTGGAGTCCTTGCTTAGCTATTTCTCATTTCATTTCTCTCTTTTCTAGACACATCAATTACAATAAGTTGGGACCCATACGTTTTCCTCCCGACTCTTAATAGTCCAAAACGTCCATGAGATAAAGCAAGTCTCATAATCTACACATACCTACCGACCTCATATGTGTGTTCGTTACATGTATGACTGTCCACTCCACCACAATTTTTGTCATTTTGTGTCTGTCCTACGTAACTGACTCAACGGCAGGCCTTTCCTTTGTATACATGTAGCCAAAATACATTCACTGGCAGCCACAATGGCTCTTACCAACGTAAACGAACTGCGGACAATAAATGCTTCAAGTGCCTTTTCACCTTCAGGCTCCTCAGTTCCTCACCTTACACAATTTTCACTTTTCTCAAATGGAATATTATCCCACAAACGCGCCATTCCAAAAGCAGGCAAAGTACAAGCTTTCTCCCACAGAAAAAAAGGCTTTGTGCCATCCGGTTCTCAGCTTTCAATTGAGATGTTGATGTTGGTCAAGTTGTAACAATGCTCCATGTCATCTATGCAACACGTTGCGCGTTGTTTTGAGATGCAACGCGTCCGTTACTAAGTAACGTTACTGAGTAGATTGCAACGCATTGCATTGAAAAACACGCAACGCGTTGCATAGATGACCCGGAGCATTAATCTTAGACTTCCTAAACACAGTAGTATAGTATCCAATTGCCAAAGCAAGCACTTTGCAAGGAATCCCTGCATTTTTGATTGCTTAGTGGTGGAGAGGTGTTTGTTGAGGTACTAGTGTGGCAAGAGAGCTTTTATGTGCAGTAAGTAAGTAGAACAATGGAGGAAAAGAAGAGAAGAAAACTAAATAGGCAGCTATCTAAATAGCAACCTGCCTTTTGGGTTTGACTTGTAGGTAGGTTGTTACAGTGTTCGTACACCCAGTCATATCAAAGCTACGCATTGCTTAGCTACATAACATACCAAGGAGGAGAGATACAGTATTTATCTTCTGTGTAGTAGGCCTACCTACAGTCACTGTTCTTCTTCCACCACCACCATTCTATGGCATGTGGCCTACATATCTAGATAGGTATATGATTGCAGACCATAGACACGTGTGCCTCAAGTCACCTGCTTTCTAAGCTAATTACTTACTCTTGACATTTTCCAAAGAAATGTGCGGTTTTCCTTTTTGAGCAACTCCCTTGCCGTACGGCTTACTTGAAACATCATGACCGTTAAGGCATGGATTAACCTTGATCACCAATCGCTCTCCATAAATGTTTTGAGTGACAATGACATATTGTCAACCTGGCAGTGGGAGATGACTGCGACAGATAGACAAGAACAGAGAACGAAGAGCACGGCTGGGTGTAAGATAAAGTATGTCATGCTGCTGGGTTGTCATGAAGTCATCTGGATTCGGGAGGAAGTCCAGCAATACTGTCTTTCTTTTTTAGGTCCAAGTGGACATTTGACTATAGATGATCATCTACCTGAGAAATAACAGATGACTTGAGCCCTCGGTTCCACAAGCTACACATACACACCTAGACCACAGTGCTTATTAGTGGCATGGTACATAAGCAATAAAGTAAGAGAGCTATTGCAGAATGTGAATATTTCGGTCACAAAAATACTCGTAGGAAGCCATGTCTTTCCTCTCTTGACTTTATTATTATTTTTGGCAGTCGCGCTGTCAAGCCAAACGAAGTCTAAAAGGAGAGAATTGCAATCATAGTACAATTTGCAGCTGGTAAAAAAAGGCAGCAAATTCTCCAATAACATTGCATGCTCTCCTCCCACAAAGACACAAAATTGTATTTTTCAAGTTTTGAATCGTCTCCTGAAGCCGAACTTTCACTGTAAGTTGTAATATATTTACGAATAATTGGCAGGCATATTAATGACGGTACGTTGACGAGGTGCGAGTATTTACCAAATTTACTAGGTAAGGTACTTCCTACTTAGAAAAGAAACATAATATGCATTATGAATGCACTAATTTTGTGTCATACGAAGGCAGTTTTGTTTTGTCGCGCTGCAATAACGATTTTTAATAATCCCTTTGCCTGGAATATACGAGTATTTACCAACAAAAAGCTAATATCTGATTGGAGCACCCGAAATTGAAAATCATGTAATAACGTTCAATGCCACCACTATTTGTTCATGGAAGGTGATATTAAAATGCATTTCCTTGCTTTCCCAATCAGTGGATCAGATCAAATAATATTTGGTTTGGGGCCTTTTTTGAGCATTTATATTGAAAAAACTTATGGCACAGGACAACGCTTAGCTCTGATCCAGCTTCAGTTTACTCATCAGTCTGTCATTCAGTTGTTTTTGATGACACACCTTCCCTGTCGGTCCATTGTGAACTTGAAAACTTAAGAGGGAAAAAGAGAGAGGCATTCCCGAAATCCATTTCCGCCCGCAGGAAATTTGAAAAAATCCCCCCGGAATCGAGACTTCGGATATCCCAAATTGGAGAATTGGAGCTGCTCCTCCTACCGATCGTTAAAGTTCTGCACGTTAAATTTGTGGCAAACTGGTTTTCTTTGAGGAAACAATTGAAAAAGTAAATGGCGTCATTTCTTATCGCCGCTGCATTTAATACTTGACGAGGGCAAGTGCTTGAAAAGTCAGTAGCAATTGCGATAAGAAGGCGAAATGAGAGCTTTACCTGGTCTAAAATAAATTCGGGGCCTGAGCTTCAGGTGGCATTTGAAGAACTTCACAAATCACAATATTCACTTTGCAATGTTTTTCTTTATCCCTTGACTTTCAAGGCGAAAAAACGCAAAACACGCACGCTTTCGCGGCAAACATCTCGAGCGAACTGACGACTGCTTTCGGGCTTCTCTTCCAACCTCCAACGCAAAGTGGCGGCGCAGCGAGCGGTTGAAAAAGAAAGATTTCCTCCCGAGCTGGTCTTGTTTCAAGAACAAGTTATTATTGAAAATTGTTCCATTAAGTTCATGGTATTTTGACTATCTAAGAAACGTACTACTTATTGTCATGGATATGTCTGGAAATGGAAGGAGCAAACCTTGCCTTCATCTCAGCAGCTACTTAACTAAGAATGTCTCCGTGGCATATTGTGAGTGGATTTTGGTGCTGTGAAACCAAGACCTCAATCCCTGTAATCTTTTATTGACGTTTGGTTTGGGTATATGCAGAGTTGTGCCGTGCAACTCTCACCTCTTAAAAACAGCGGCACTGGCATTGCTGGCACAGACACCAGGCCGTGATTCCAACCTAGTCGGTCGCGATCGTCCTGGATCCAAAAGTCCCAGGTTGCAGACAAGAAGTGACACACATACGCTATTTTCCAAAGTACGCGCATCAGAAGCAATATTGACAAGCTTTCTTTCGAGCATGGACCAATACATAAATAATGACACATGGCTTGCAATTTAAAAAGAAAAGGTTGAATTTGAAAAAGCACGAAAGCATCGTATTAATGATTTTTCCACCCATTTTCAGAGAGGAGACGTTAGTCCGTTTAAATGTACTTGCTTACTTACAGTAAATAGTGAGTGTAATCGAAGCGCTTCCTTGTTATAATGATTTGGCTGATGCTCTTTATATGGTAATTGGCTCTCATGCGCGGCGGAGATACTCCGAATAAATAAGAAATTAAGTAAGTACATGCATTCCAGATGCAAGAACAACGACAAATGAATGACTTTTGCCCCTGATCTTCGTCCAAGAAAACAAGATAATATCATAATTATTGGCTATAAAGTTGGTTGTCCTATTGAAGTCACTGATTTGAGCCTGGCCCTTCAAGAGATTCATATTGGATTTTAAAAACACGACAGACGGCGAAGAGGCACGCAGCATATTGCAATGCAAGGCTCTTGCTATGGCTGGCCAGGATATTGAAAAGGCCAGAAGGCCAACGACGTTGGACGTAGATAAGACCTTAAAAATAGTGACCGCTGCGCTCTTAGCATTCCATTTACCGTCTATCCACCTACTAACCCTTGAATTTAAGACATCATATCATGTCATAAATATCTACTGCGTTATGGAACCAGATATCTTTATTGCTGTTTTCTCGGAAAATTCGAAGCTTTTCGCTGTCTCGACGCTCTTTCATACAGTTCGTTTTCATGAACTTTTTGAGGAAAACGTCTGTATTTTCTAGGTATGAGACTGACAAGGCATTAGCAAAATGGAATCCTGTCATTTCCAAAAATTGAGAAGTTTTCCTTCGCAAAATCCCTTCTTAATGTCCTAACTTAATGCTTACATAATTCAGTTTTATTGCAGATAAACTGGCAGGTACGTTTTGATTTTATACTTATTACATGACTTCACTAAAACTCGTGCAGCTGTAACTGCAAGTAAGATCAAATAGGCTCATTTACTCGTGTGACAATTGTCTGCCTAAACGTGTACTCATCGAGGTCGTTGGTATTGGTTATCGGCCACCTTCCCATATTCTTGTTCGCGATGGCGAAAATTGGCTTTGCAAAAATGTTTTCCGTGTAATATTGGCAAAGATGCCGTTGTTGGTAGAAATTCATATAATGCAAAGGATAATTGAAGCAGAGTCCGGAATCGAAAGGAACATCAGGAATTCGCCTTTGTAGGGGGCGATCCTGACGTCGAGCTATGGGAGCATGGCTCCTTCTGGGCCTAGATTCTTGGCCCAACAGTTGAATCTGTTTCATTTGATTTCGTCTATCTGTCTGATGTTGTATCCCTTGACCCCGCCTGGGACTGAGGCCGTCAAGTTCCAGGTCAACGATCTCGAGAAGGTCCCATTTCTTCATACCGTCGGAGGAGTCATCCTCACCGAAGTGGACCTTGTCCGACCTCGACAACCTGCAAGCGACAGATTTGGGGTCTGACTCTGACAATAATCGTTATGCAATTGCATCACCTGTAGCTGAAATTGTCCATTACATCGCCCCAGGGTGTGCGATCAAGAAGGCCAGTCAAGACCGCGTCCTCAAAGTACATGTTTACCCCCTTGTTTCGAGAGGCTCTTCCATGTTCATTCATTGAAAACACCTCTGAAGGAAAAGCAATGCAAAAGTGAAAGCTGCAAAGAGCAGACGGCTTACCTTTAGACGCTTGGAGCTTGACCAATGGATAATTAGGATGTTCTTTATTTCCCAAACCGTTGTCATTCATGTATGGATCACGATTTGCTGTGTCGTTTTCATCCAAGTACTCGATACTGGACAGTCTCCGCAGATGAAATCCGTGGCCATTGTCATATGTCTCTTTCTTAGCTTGAATTCGCTCAACTCCTTGAGGAATGAAGTCACTGTCAGGGAAATCGAATCCGGATCGGGATTTCGGATGATGAAGTTCAGCAGATTCTCCAGGGCTCACAGACGCCTTGTCGTTGTCAAGAAATAAAATAAAATGCAAATGGGTTACGTTACACAATCAAAACTCGAATTGAATCGAATCACAACTGTTTTCAAAATTAAAATCCAACTGAAAAAAAAATTCGATTCAGCTTGTAAGCTCGGACTCTTGCTTTGTTGTTATTGTTCCTCTCAATCAAAAATTACGAGCGGGCTTGCGTTTACAGCCTTGTTTAGTGGTTTCTAGCTTGTGCTGAGATGCCTGAGTTGTTGACGTTCTTACTCTTACCACAGTGTCATTCACCCGCCCGCCACTAACTCAGTCGAAGAAAATAAGAAGAATAAAGTTGTTTTTCAGGGGGGCGAGATACGCTTTCCCGGATTTTTGAATTTTTTAACGGAGGGAAAAATTCCATTACTCTAACAGGTAAGGCAAGCCTATAACAGGTACATGGGGATTTCGCAATTTCACGAATTTTTCTATCTTCTTACCTTTTCCCAGCGTAGCAGAACGGACGAAATAAGTGGTCGATAGGCCGCGTGATCAACCACTTCGTTCACGTGGGATAACGAGGTCGAAAAAAGTGGTTGATAACGTGGACCAAGTGGTTGGTAACGAGGTCGAAAAAAAATTCGAGGTTGCGTGCTGGTTTCTCAGATCCCTGAGTGGTTGAAAATTGGGGGGGAGGGTGGTGGTGGTTGATGACGCGGACGAAAGTGGTTGACTACGCGGTCGTTTTTTCCCTGAAATATCAGGCGGTCGACAACGCGGTCGAAAAGTGGTTAATGACGCGGCCTAAATTCGTTCATAGCGACTGCCACGGACGTTGTCTGGTTGAAAACATGGTTGAATTTCCCTGCCTGGTTGATAACGCGGTCGAAGGGTGGTTGATAACTCGGTCGAAAATTTTTTGGATTTTTCAGATGTGGCCCTGGAATTAGGTTTTGTTCGCGTTTACCAATGACTGGTTGAAAACTAGGCCCATGGTGGTTGGTTACGCGACCTGAATGGTTGAAAACCCGGCCGATGGTGGTTGATCACGTTGTTGAAACTGGTTGAACACGCGGTCGATTGAACAGGAAAAAACTCGATTGAGGAAATTTGATGCTGAAAAAAATCGCCATTTTGTCAAGAAGATTGAACTGGTTTTTGAGTGCAAAAAAAGCAAGAAAAGTGAACAGAAATGCCTCTGAAGCTCCCCAAGCAGAATGAGGTAAGAAGTGAAAGCCCCCTAGACATCAGCGACACGCTTGAGTACTGTACTTTTGCAAAAGTGGGCAATTTCAATACCACAGTCTCCAAGAGTATTGAAGATGCCAAGGGGCCAAAGCTAGTGTTCCAACTCTTCCAGGAGAGAAGGCTGAGCCCTGTCGTGATCCAGTTGACAGCAGGAGAGGTTTCCCAGCTCGTGTACCTGTTCTCTCTGGTGCAAAGAAGTAAGTGCTTTTGCTGGTACTTCTTGTCCAAGTAATGTGTCTGTGTTAACCATCATTCCTGCTTCCTTTTTCAGATCTCAAACAAGAAGAGCTGGACGACCTCATCGCCCACTTGAACCTTTTCCTGAATGGCATTCCAACTTGTTGCCTGAGACCTTTGGAGCACAGGCATTGATCAAGAAGATGGGCCTGGCAACTTGGAGGAACAAGACCAGGGCTGAGACTCAAAAGGTAGGTAAAAATGGGCCGCGTTATCAACCGCTTTTCGGCCGCGTCATGGGCCAGGCAAGGGGAGGAGGGGGCGGGAGGGGTCCATGGGGGGACGAAATGGGAGGATGTATCAGCCGCTTTTACGGCGCCTGATAGAGCACGAA
>JAAUYL010008413.1_pt1 | contig 16930 bp, 13 predicted proteins | sample 7278011 | NCBI WGS metagenome assembly JAAUYL01 (sample SAMN14350225, study PRJNA611818) | marine sediment metagenome | isolation source: surface marine sediment (1.8m) | place: French Polynesia: Moorea | collected 2018-08
CAGTAACCTCACTCAACAGAGGAGCCAGTCCTGCATGTTTAGAATCCTAATCATTGATCCGAATATCCCGTTTAGAAAATCCCTCAGCAAAATCATCAATGATCGTTTTCCTCGTACTGAGATCCATGAAGCCTCGACCGGTGACCAGGGGCAGATCAGGCTGCAAATGACCACACCCGCATTGGTCTTTATCGATATTTATTTGCCCGATCAAAATGGCCTTGATTTAGCCAAGACTATCAAGGCTGTGTACCCGGAAATCATCATTGCTATTTTTGCCATGTACGATTCGCCGGAATATCAGGCGGCTGCAAATGATTCAGGTGTCGAATACTTGATTCCAAAAGATGATTGGACCGGCGCGGATATTCTTACGTTACTTGAATCGATTTTAGCGGATGCCGGCACAGCCCGGCGTATCCATTTCAACAAAAAATGAACTGTGACTGCGTTTTATAAAAAACTTAGTAAAAATGAAAGGAGGTGGTCGAAAGCACCTAATGCATTTTAAATCAAACAATACGCCTGTAACACCTTAACCAAGGAGGAGTTCAAGATGAAAAATTGTTCACAATTAGGCCTTTTTACATTGGCAATCGCCCTGACCATGCTGTTAATCTTACCTGCCGCCCAGGCGGTGGATTTTAAAATTTCCGGCCAGATCAACCGCGCCGCCCTCTGGGGTGACAACGGCGAAGATGACGATATCAAATTTGTCGACAACGATAACTCGTCCACCCGCTTTCGTTTCACCGGCGGCAATGACTTTGATGATGCCTGGCGCGTCGGCATTGTCTGGGAAGTTGAAATGCAGTCCAACGCCTCAAACGATACCGACATCGATATCGGTGAAAACGATGATACCTCTGATGTGGATTTCAACGAGCGTAAAATTGAGTTTTATGTGAATCACAACACCTTCGGCCGGCTCTGGCTCGGTCAGGGAGACACGGCCTCCAACGGCACCTCTGAAGTAGATCTGTCCGGCACTTCTGTGGTCAACTATTCTTCCATCGAAGATATGGCCGGTGGTTTCAATTTCCGCGATGATGATAATAATATTATCACATCCGTCGGCAGTGCTTTCAGCAATTTTGACGGCTTCAGCCGCCGGGACCGCGTGCGCTATGATACACCCAAATTCGGGCCGGTCTATTTCTCGGCCAGTTACATGAACGGCCAATCCTGGGACTTGGCCGGGCGCTTTGCCTATGAATGGGATGGATTTGGTAAACTGGCGGCCGCTGCCAGCTGGTTGCCCGCCGACACCAATCGCGATCCATTTAAGCAATACAGCGGCTCGATCTCTTTTCTGCACAATTCCGGAATCAACTTGACCGTTTCCGGTGCCAACCGCTATGATACATCCGGAGATGAGGAACCCTGGAACATTTACGGCAAAGTGGGTTATAAATTCGGCAAATGGGCTTTTTCGGTCGACTATACCTACTCTGAGGATGTGGATGTAGAAGATGATGAAGCCACCTCCGTCGGTGTTGCCGCGGTGTGGAACGTATGGGAAAGCGTCGAGCTTTACGGATCTTACCGCTGGCATGATCTGGACCGTGACGAAGACCAACGCGGCCCTGGAATTGGTAATGCCGAAGATCTCCATGCGGTCATGATCGGTGGCCGGGTAAAATTCTAGTCAGAAAGGTGAATATGGTTAACAACAATTCAATCCTGTGGATGCTTATATTGATGGGTCTGGCAATTGCCATCTTGATGGGCTGCGGGGCTAAAGGCCGGCCCGCTGAATTCAATCAAACAGCGGGTGAAATGAAAGAAGGCCCCGGCGTTCTCACCGGTGAAGAAGGCGCTCTGGTCGTCTATGACTCCAAACGCGGTGGGGCCTTCCCGCAATTTAAGGGCAATAAAACCATAGACGCTTCTGAAAAAGATGACAAAGATGAAGAATCGCAGCAAGCTTCTAAGAAAGCCGATCAAGATGCATCGACAGCATCGGACAGTTCTGCCGAGTCGCCGCAAATAGCTGCCGGACAGACATCCGCTGGAAAGCAGGTCACGCCGGAAGCAGCTCGGGAATTTCAGGAATTTCAGGAATGGAAAAAAGAGCAACAGGAATTCCGGGAATTTCAGGAATGGAAAAAAACATCACAGGGTGCGGCTGAATACAAGGAATTCCTGGAATGGAAAGAGTGGAAGTCCTACCAGGAATGGAAAAAACAACAGGGACAATAAGCTGTACTGCAAATCGTTTTTGCTGTTTTTCCTGAACAACCCGTCAGGGTCATTCAGGTGATCCACAATAGGGGTTTAGCCTATAGGCAGGGCCTGAAAAAGACCCTGCCTTACTTTTTACCGGTTAGATCCAACCTTCGGTCTTTGTATTCCAAAATTTTTTAGTTCATAAATTTTATACCGGCCGATCGTCTTTTGTCCCAATTTGGATACCGGCTTTAGTCGCATCATATAAAAACATCTTACAAAAAGATTTTGCCAACCCATTTACCTTTCGGATCGAGTACTTATTGTTGAATCTGAAAAATGACTAGTACCTGTGAAATGCGGCTATATTTCCCTTGACATACAACATATTGTATGAGATAAATGTTAACTGCACTAAATGATAGGCTAAGTCGGAAAACCGGGTGACCTTAGGCTCTGACCAGAGCTAAACCTAAACGGGTGATGTCCAGCCACATTTGTTACACCGAAACGATGTCCATTTAGCCGAGTCGCATCTTATCACAAGAATAAAACTCCTCACTGCCATACCGGGTAAGATAGCTATCGCTCCGATAGCTGGGGGTTTTTTATTCTTTTAGCAAAGAAGGCCGTACTACCCAATTCCATCAAACATCATCTTTGAATCAGGAGCAGCGTAATGGGGCGTAAAGGCAAATTTTTAGTGACCAACGAAGGCAGTTTTGATCTAGGCACCTACACCTGGGACGATCAGCTGTTTAGCGACATTCTCATCCGTGAAAACCCAATCGACAGCGATCAGGCCATGGGAATCAGTCGCTCCCTACGCAAAGAAATATCGAATCTGGAAATCAGCACCATTCCGGTTTCGTTCATCGAAAAAATGATTGAAGCCAAGTTAATGGAATTCGGGCTGACAAAACCATCGCCGATTCGACTGGACAAATCGATTTTTATAAAAAACCGTCTGAACATCTCTGACAACGCCAAGCGAGTGTTAAAAAGGCGTTATTTGAAAAAGAACCGCAAAGGCAAAGTGATCGAAACCCCTGAGCAAATGTTTCGGCGGGTTGCCAGACACATTGCCAAAGCTGAAAAAAAATATGGCACGCCCTCTGCCGAGCAGGTCGAAAAGTGGGAGGAAATCTTTTACACCATGATGACCGATGGTCAGTTTCTACCCAATTCACCAACGCTGATGAATGCCGGACGCCGGTTGGGACAGCTGGCAGCCTGCTTTGTCCTGCCGGTGGAAGACAGCATGGAGGGCATTTTTGGGGCCTTGCATCATGCAGCCCTGATTCATAAATCCGGCGGTGGTACCGGGTTTGCATTTTCAAGGTTGCGCCCTAAAAACAGCACGGTTGGCACCACCGGCGGTGTGGCCTCGGGTCCAGTGTCATTTATGAAGATTTTTAACACCGCCACCGAGCAGGTCAAACAGGGCGGCACACGCCGCGGAGCCAACATGGCTATTTTACGGGTCGACCACCCGGATATTATGGAATTTATTTTCAGCAAAGAAGACAACAGCGAGCTCAATAATTTTAACATCTCCGTGGGGGTCTCTGATGATTTTATGGAAGCCATCGATAAACAGGAAGACTATGATCTGATCGATCCCCGCGATCAAAAAGCCGTCAATCGCTTAAATGCTGCTGAAGTCTATCAAACGCTGATAAAGCAGGCCTGGAAAAACGGCGATCCGGGTATCATATTTTTGGACCGCATCAACCGCGACAATCCCACACCGCAACTGGGTGATATCGAAAGCACCAACCCCTGTGGTGAGCAGCCATTGCTGCCCATGGAGGCCTGTAATCTGGGATCGATCAACCTGGCCAAATTTGTGCTCGAAAATGGTGATGGGCCGAAGATCGATTTCGAGGGTCTAAAGAAAGTTATCGGCTGGAGCGTCCGTTTTTTAGACAACACCATCGACAAATCCAAATATCCGCTGCCGGAAATCAATGAGATGGTTCACGGAAATCGCAAAATCGGCCTGGGGGTGATGGGGTTTGCCGATATGCTGTATCAGCTCAAAATTCCCTATAACTCTGAAGAAGCTTTGGAAACTGCCGAATCGGTCATGCGATTCATCCAGGAAAATGCCCACGAAGCTTCCCAGCATCTGGCCGAAGAGCGCGGCGCATTTCCCAATTGGGAAGGCAGCATCTACAAGGACCAGGGCATTAAACTGCGCAACGCCACCACAACCACCATTGCGCCCACAGGCACACTGAGCATTATCGCCGGCTGCTCAAGCGGCATTGAGCCCCTGTTTGCGCTAAGCTTCGTGCGCAACGTCATGGACAATGATAAACTGCTCGAAGTCAATCCGTATTTTGAAGAAGTGGCCAATGAGCAGCGCTTTTACAGCCGCGAATTAATGGATGAAATTGCCAAAAGGGGCAGTATCAGAAAAATTAAACAAATACCCAAAGAGGTCCGAAAGGTCTTTGTCACGGCCCATGATATTTCACCGGAATGGCATATTCGGATGCAAGCAGCATTTCAAAAATATACTGATAATGCCGTTTCCAAAACCGTCAACCTACCTCATGATGCCACCGAAGACGACGTTATGAAGGTCTACAACCTGGCCTATGAGCTGGGCTGTAAGGGGGTCACCATCTATCGGGACGGCAGCAAAGAAAACCAGGTGCTGTCCTTTTCTCGCAACGAAAAGCTGAACAGCAAATTCCTGACCGCCGTCAAAGAACGACCTGATACGCTTGAAGGCTTTACGACCAAAATGAAAACCGGATACGGCCATCTTTATGTAACTGTTACTGAATATGACAGCCAGCCTTTTGAAGTGTTTGCCACCATCGGTAAATCCGGTCGCTCGACCACCGCTAAAACAGAGGCCATTGGACGTCTGGCATCTTTGGCGCTTAGATCAGGTGTTAAAGTCAATGACATCGTGGACCAGTTAAAAGGAATCGGGGGGGAACATCCGATTTTCCAGAACGGTGGTTTGGTGCTGTCCATACCCGATGCCATCGCCCGGGTGCTGGAAAACAGATATATGTCCGGCAATGCCGTTAGAAGTCGCAAAACCGAGCACAGCCTTTTGGGTGAAAAATGCCCTGAATGCGGCCAGACCGTCAGCTTTGAGGAAGGATGTATACTTTGCCACTTCTGTGGGTTCAATAAATGCGGCTAAAATGGGTATTAGAGGCTTCATCTTTTGCCCGCTGACTGCGTTATATTCCAGTTTAAAATACTCGCGTACTCCGTGTACGCTCCGTTATTAAACTGAAATACGCCTTGTCATCGAACAAAATCTAAAACCTCTAATACCCATTTTACTTTAACTTTTCTTCAGAAAATTTCACGCCGTTTGAACACCTTAATACATGAAATCAAGATGTAAAATCCCGCAGCATGCGGGAGCCCTCAAACAATATCTAAATCTTTAAGGCCATTTCTACTTTTTTCCTCCAAAATCTAAAGCCCCTGATACCCGTTTTACTTTTATAATTCATGATGGGATACATAGTTCAAGATACAGAATTAGGCACCTTAAATTAAAAGGTAGATATAGCTAAAGCTTTAAAACCATTTCAACCCTATTAAAAAGGCAGCGCCATTAAGAGGCGCTGCCGTTTGGTTATGAGGGCAAAGAGGGATTATTTTTTGACAACGTTCATACCGTCTGGGGTGTCCTGGACCTGATAGCCCAGGGCTTCGATCTCGGCGCGCAGCTGATCGGAAGTTGCAAAATCCTTTTCTTGCCGGGCCTGCTGGCGGGCAGCAACCAGTTTTTCAACTGCCTCGGGTAGGGCTTCGGCTTGATCAAGTTGATCCAAGCCCAATCCCAACACCCGATCAAAATCCATTATCGTGCGGTACTTTTGAGCATCACTGATTTTGCTTTTTAGCATTTCCTGGATCACGGCCATCGCCCGGGGCATATTCAAATCATCATTGATGATTTCAGTAAATTTATTTTTAAATTCAGTGTTAATACCAGTTTCAGAGTCGATGCCGGCAGCGGCTATTTGGCGCACCTGATTTTGGACATGCAGCAGGCCATTACGGGCGGCTTCGATGCCCTCATCGCTGTATTCCATGGGTTTGCGGTAATGGGTTAAAAATGATGCAAAGCGATAAACCAACGGATTGATATCCTTTTTCAGAAACGCATTTTCAAGTGTCAGAAAATTTCCCTCGCTTTTGGCCATTTTTTTCCCACCCTGAATGATCAGAAAAGCGCCGTGCATCCAGAAATTGAAAAAAGGTTTGCCCGTGGCCGCTTCAGATTGAGCAATTTCATTGGTGTGGTGAACATCAATATGATCGGTGCCGCCGCAGTGAATGTCCAACTGCTCACCTAAAAATTTCATGCTCATGGCTGAGCATTCCAGATGCCAGCCGGGAAAGCCCACGCCCCATGGGGAGTCCCATTCCATCTGCCGTTTTGAACCCTGCGGGGAAAATTTCCAGAGGGCAAAATCCGTGGGATTGCGTTTTTCCGGGTTGCGTTCGACCCGAGCGCCTTCCTTAAGGGCCTCAAGATCCTGATGGGACAGTTTGGTGTAATCCTTAAATTTGGATGTATCAAAATATAGGCCGTCAGCGGTTTGGTAGGTGTAGCCCTTTTCTTCCAGAGTCTTAATGAGGGCAATCTGCTCGGGTATGGTATCGGTGGCTTTTACCCAGATGTCCGGCGCCAAAATATTGAGGTGTTCAATGTCCTTTTTAAATGACTGGGTGTAATATTCGGCAATATCCCAGGCGCTCTTGCCTTCGCGGGCAGCGCCCGCTTCCATTTTGTCTTCACCCATATCGCGATCACCGGTTAAGTGGCCTACATCGGTGATATTCATGACATGCTTGACCGCATACCCATTGTAGAGCAGCACCCGCTTTAAAATGTCTTCAAAAATATAGGTCCGCAAGTTACCGATATGGGCGTAATTATACACTGTCGGGCCGCAGGTATACAACCCAACGGCACCGGTATCAATTGGTTCAAAAAGCTGTTTTTTACGCGTCAGTGAATTGTATAGATATACATGCATGGCATTTGAACTGAAATGAGTAAAAAGTAGTTGTTCGCATGTTTGAGAAAGCTACTTAGCAAAAAACACGATTCGGATTCAATAAAATTCATCGTTTCAATGAGAAAATCTTGGTTGAATCAAACTAAAATGTTGATTGATTATTAACATAATACATCTATTCAACGATGGAACCAGAAAGGCACAAAAGGAAAATTAAAATCTCAGGACACAATTTACAAAGACAACGGAGTATGCTAAACATCATTTTTTGTGTTTTTGCGTGCAGACCTTTAGCGTCTATAAATAGCATAAATAAACCATTTAGCACACATAGGAGTATCAAACATGACCGTAGAACGTGAAAGTATCGATTTTGATGTCCTGTTTGTCGGCGGCGGGCCGGCCAGTCTAGCAGGTGCCATTAAACTGATGCAATTGGCCAAAGAGAAAAATCTGGAGCTGGAAGTGGCCCTGATCGAAAAAGGTGCCGAAATTGGCTCGCATGCCCTAAGCGGTGCTGTCATGGATCCAATTGCGCTCAATGAGCTCATGCCGGATTACGCGGACAAGGGGTGCCCCGTTGAAACCACAGTTCGGGGAGATGAATTTTATTATTTAACCGAAACCTCAGCCATCCCGGTGCCGTTTGTACCCAAACCTATGCACAACACGGGAAGTCTGATCATCAGTCTCTCCCGTTTCACCCGCTGGCTGGGGCAGGTGGCCGAAGAGATGGGGGTTAACATTTTTCCCGGGTTTGCCGGCAAAGAGGTCCTTTACGCTGAAGACGGAAAAACCATTGTCGGCGTTCGTACTGGTGACCAGGGCATTGGACCCGACGGGGAACCCAAATCAAATTTTGAGCCTGGCATCGATTTAAAAGCCAAAGTTACCGTATTCGGGGAAGGCGCCCGCGGCAGCCTCTTCAAGGAAATCGATAAGAAGCTAAACCTGATGAAAGGCAAGATGCCCCAGGTTTTTGAGACCGGCATCGAAGAGGTCATTGAGCTGCCTGAGGAATCCAATTATTTTAAAACCAGTAAAGGTAACGATATTCACCTGATGGGCTATCCCATCGGGCTGTATATTCCCGGTGGCGCGTTTATCTACGAGATGGCCGACAACCGTCTAACCTTGGGATTTCTGACAGGACTTTGCTATGAAGATCCCCTGCTGGATTTGTATGATACCTTTATCAAATTCAAAAGCCACCCGTTTGTCGCCAATATCATCAAAGGCGGCAAGGTTGTTGAAGCTGGTGCCAGAGCAGTGGCCACCGGCGGATACTATACATTGCCCAAACTGGCAGTTGACGGGGGTCTATTTGTCGGCGCCAGCGCTGGTATTCAGTATATGCCGGGATTAAAAGGCATCCATATTTCCATGAAATCCGGCATGCTGGCGGCGGAGGCCATCATCTCAGCGGTGGAGAAACAAAACTTTGACGAGCAAACTTTGCAAACCTATGGCGACTTGTTTGAAAACAGCTATATTAAAAAACAGCTGTACGAGGGCCGCAATTTTTACCAGGCCCTTTCAAAAACCAACCCGATGAAGTTTATTCACCTGGGCGCTCAATACGTTACCGGAGGGCGCGGTTTTGTGGATAAAATGCCGCTGGAGGAAGATTATACGACGCTCAAACCGCTCAATGGCGAGCAGGCGGACATTACGACCGTGGATCCCAAAATCTATGACGGCGAGCTGTTCGTGGACAAGCTTACCAGTGTTTATCTGTCCAAGACCAAACACCGCGAAGACCAGCCGTCGCATATCATCGTGCACGACACTGATCTTTGTATTAACACCTGTTATCCCAAGTATCGCAGCCCCTGCACCCGATTTTGCCCGGGAGAAGTCTATGAAATTGAAACCGATGATAAAACCGGCGATAAACGCTTGAAATTGAATCCCTCCAACTGTTTGCACTGCAAAACCTGTGATATTAAGGATCCCTTTGAAAATATCACCTGGACGTGCCCGGAGGGCGGGGAAGGACCGGGATACACGCTATTATAGATTATTACAGAAGTCAGAAGACAGATAGAAATGCATTTTACGCATCCGCGCTTGCCAGGGCTGTAACCGCGGATGTTTTGTTGAGGGAAAGCAGAAAGGTGCTGTAAAAATGAAAAATTTTTTTATTAATTTTGCCATCTTATTCTTTGCCGCTTTTTTGCTGGCATTACCAGAAATCGTTTCAGCCGGTGATAAATACCAACAGATGATCAATTGCGATTTACATGCCGGGCCATGCACGCAGTCGCTTTCAGAAAATTCGGTGACTCTTGAGGTAGCCCCTAGGCCTGTAAAAGCGCTACAGGACCTGTCGTTTAAGCTTACCCTAACGGGAAAACCATCTCAATCGACTGAGGCGCCCTATATTGATCTGGGTATGCCGGGTATGAATATGGGCCCCAATCGCGTGCAGCTTAAACCCGCCGGCAACAATACCTATACGGGCGATGGTGTTATCGTCAAATGCCCCAGCGGCCGCCGAACCTGGCAGGCAACAATCACCATCCCCGGTACGGGCCAAACCCAATTTATCTTCGATGTCATCTACTGATACCCTATTGCTGCTGTATCTTTCCTCCGGTTTTACCATCGGTTTTGGCCATTGCATTGGCATGTGCGGACCGATTGTGGTCAGCTTTAGTCTCAACCTCAAAGAAAAAAGTATCTTCATCCCCCAGCTGCTGTATCACCTCGGCAGAATTTGTACCTACGCCATCTTGGGAGGGGTGGTGGCCGCTGCCGGATCCCTAACCATGGTAACGGCTCACATCGACACAATTCAAAAAAGCGTGATGATCCTCACGGGCGTCTTGATTATGATGATGGGGCTGGCCATGGCCGGCTGGATTCCACTTGGCAGGGTCTTCGGGGATCATTCCAGTTCAGGGGGGATTATACTCAAGGGATTTGGAAGCTTGCTAAAGGCAAAATCCACCCTGGTCTATCTGCCGCTGGGGTTGCTGCTAGGGTTGCTGCCTTGCGGCCCGGTATATACGGCGCTGCTGGGCGCCACCCGCGCCGGTATGGATGCTAGCTCCACACAGCAGAGTATTTTGACCGGTATGGGGTTGATGACCGCTTTTGGGCTCGGGACCGTTCCGGCGCTGTTTCTGGTGGCCAAACTGGCCGATATGGGTTGGCTTAAATCAAGAGCCCTAATTTACAAAGTGGGTGCGGTTTTGATGATCATCGTCGGTCTTGTATTTGTCATTAAAGCCATTCACTTTTAGAAGTGGCTGCAAAACCCCATCTAAGGCCCAATGGCGATGTATTCCCTCGCATTGAAATGCTCACGTACTCCGTGTACGCTCCACTTCCAATGCGCGGGAAGCCTTGCCCTTGAACCTAATCTGGGCTTTTGCAGCCACTTCTTGTTTTCACAGGATACGGTCAAATTTACACTTTGATAGACCGTAAAACTATTATTGCCTTGATTTCAAAAATGAGTATACTTAGAAAACACAGTTAGAGAAATGAAGTAAAACCAGTTCTGATCGGCATCTTTGTATCATCGTAAAACTGGAGCCTTGCTATGTTTGAAGAAGATGTATTAATTGCTTTTGGTCTCACCTTGTTCGCCGGGCTGGCCACCGGTATCGGCAGCGCTTTAGCGTTTTTTGCCAAACGCACCAATACAAAATTTCTTTCATTGGCCTTGGGTTTTTCTGCCGGCGTAATGATATATGTCTCCTTTGTCGAAATCTTCGCCAAGGCCAGGGATGCACTCGCTGAAGAGTTCGACCCTGCCAAGGCTACCTGGATAACGGTGGCCGCCTTTTTCGGCGGAATTTTTTTAATCGCTATCATCGATAAGCTGGTACCGTCTTTTGAAAATCCCCATGAAATCCGCGGTATCGAAGAAATGGGTTCGGAACAGGTCCATGACAAAAACCGCAAGCTTTTACGAATGGGGATGTTCACCGCCTTGGCCATTGCCATTCATAACTTTCCTGAAGGCCTGGCAACATTTGCAGCCGCCCTGTCTGATCCGGCCCTGGGTTTGTCCATCGCGGTGGCCATCGCCATTCACAACATCCCGGAGGGTATTTCGGTATCGGTCCCAATTTATTATGCTACCGGTAGCAAAAAGAAGGCCTTTTTCTATTCCTTTCTTTCCGGAGTGGCCGAGCCCGTCGGTGCCCTCATCGGATACTTTATTCTGCTTAATTTCTTTAGCGATTTTATTTTCGGCGTCCTGTTTGCAGGGGTTGCCGGTATCATGGTATTTATTTCGCTGGACGAATTGCTGCCGGCCGCCCAAAAATACGGCGAACATCATCTTTCTATTTACGGCCTCATCCTGGGGATGGCTGTCATGGCTTTAAGCCTGCTGCTTTTTATGTAATACCTTCTTTTTATTAAATAATTATTGTTGAGGGCAATATCATAAATCGAAAGATATATTTGATTAGTTTAACATTTATGATGATGATGTTGAGCAATCCCACGTGTATTTTTGCGGCTGAAGAAACGCCGACGATGATGTGCGATGAAGGTGTGGTGCGAATCGGGGATTCAACTGTTGATGTAAGAGATGATTGCGGTGAACCCAACACTCAGACACCAGACCAATGGGTGTACGATTTTGGTCCTTCCCAATCCTTCACCGTTATATTCAAAGATGGAAAGGTCGTGCGTATCTTGGAAAGCCATTGATGGGGGTTGATTTCGGGCGCTCCCTATTTTAGAGGTGGCGTCTAACACCTGCTTATCAGCAACCGGTTGATAGGTAGGCCAGCAGCAGTCTTAGAGCAAAAGATCTCGTGTGCGGATAGCTGTGGGCGGTTTGTTTTTAAGAATTTGTCTTTGACACCGGTTCGAACTGTCTTAGATTATTTCATTAAAAAAGCGAAGATAAGCAGGGTGACGAATGGCTGACCGTACTATCCAAAATAGACACAAGCGAATCAAATATAAGGCATCCATTACGCTTGAAGACAAGCGTACAGGGTATCACTATCCTGGCACCCTGCAAAATTATAGTAAAAGCGGCCTGTATTTCGAATCTGCCTATGCCCAGCAACCGGGTCGCAAAATCCGCATCACATCTGACAACCTGCCTTTTAGCAGCAGTAACAATGGACATTTTGCTAAAGTCGTATGGCGAAAATTATTGACCCATAAACAGTCGACCCATTTGTTTGGTGTTGGGGCCAAATTCTGTTAGGCCGAAGATGTTCACAGCCTTCCTTTTCTAACGATCGCCACCAGCAGCCAGATTCCCATGATGGCAGCGACCAGATATCCAATAATACCGATCAATGAGATACCGTAAACAAGCGGGGGAATTTCGGATATAACAATCAACGCCGACCCGATCACAAGAGCGGCAATGATGATCGCAAAAGATATACGGTTGCTGGTTTGATCCTGGGTGGCCAGCAAGGTTTCAAGCCCTTTGTGCTCCAGTTGAAGACTCAGTCTTTGCTGTCGGATCATGCCGGTCAGATCCATCAAATCTTTGGGAAACTGCTGTAGAAATTGAACCAGCCGCGACAGCATCTCGTATACGTCAGTGGACATCCGTTTGGGGCTGAAACGTTCAAGCTTTATTTGCTGGATGAAGGGCCTGGCATGCGCAATTAGGTCAAATTCCGGATTCAGCGCCCGGCCCACTCCTTCAATCGAACTCAACGCTTTGATCATCAGGAAAATATCGGGCGGCAGCCGCAGGCGAAAGCGCATTGTTAAGTGCAGCAAATCCTGCAGCAGCTTTCCGATTTCCATATGCTTTAGAGGCTTGTAGAAATGACGCCCCATAAAATCAGCGATTTCCCTTTCAAGTGAGCGAATATCCGGCTCTTCGTCCCAATCGGTCAAATTTAACAGCGCCTGGGCGGTTCTGACCTCCTGCTGATGTACCACACTGTCTATCAAATCGACAAATGTTTCACGTGTGGCGCGATCTACAAGCCCCATCATGCCGTAGTCTACCAGGCAGATAACATTGTCTGCCAGGACAAAAATATTGCCAGGATGAGGGTCGGCATGAAAAAAGCCATGATCGAAGGCTTGTTTGAGCACCAATCCGACAATCCGGTCCGCAATGATTTTGTGATCGAGTCCAGATTCTGCGATTCCAGCAATATTGGATACCTTAATGCCCTCGATCAATTCGGTCGTCAGGACACGTGATGTAGAGAGCTCTCTGAAAACTGCCGGGATGTAGATATGGGATTGGTCCAGAAATCGGCGGGCAATGCGCTCCATGTTGGTGGCTTCGATGCGATAATCGATTTCCTTTTCTAAGGTACGCGCAAATTCATCGACTATTTTAACCGGCCGATGGATTTCAAACTCTTTGATGTGGCGCTCGGCAAGAGTAGCCAAATGTAGCATAATTTCAAGATCGACCTCGATGACCTTCTGGATGCCGGGTCGCTGAAATTTGACGGCAACGGACTCTCCATCTTTAGTTACAGCTTTGTGCACCTGACCGATGGAAGCGGATGCCAGCGGCTGATCATCGAGCTGATTGAACAATTCTTCAGCGGATGCACCAAATTCTGATTCAATAACCGTTTTGACATCTTCAAAATCAAATGGCGGGACTTCATCCTGAAGCCGGGTAAGTTCAGTGAGGTAATCTGCCGGCACCAGATCCGGGCGTGTTGAAAGGATCTGGCCGAGTTTGATATAGGTCGGCCCCAGCTCTTCGAATGCCATTCTCAGCCGCTGGGGCCGTGTTAGTTTTTCAACCCGGTCAGATCGTTTTCTTGAAATGGCCGACAGCCCGGCGCTAATGTATTGGTCAATACTTAGCCGGTCCAGCAGATCCCCGAACCCATACTTGAACAGAATTGCTAGAATCTGCCGATAGCGATTCAAATGTCGATACGTCCGTCCGATGACGCCTATTTTTCGAATACTTAGCATCTGAATCCTTCGGGACGCACGTCTTTGCGCTTCTTGGCCATCTTGGCGTTGCTGCCGGCAGTTTACTTCTTGGCCCTGGTGGTGCGAGCGCGAGTTTTGGTTTTTGCACGACTGGTGGTTTTTCTGGCTGTCGTCTTGGCCCGCTTTTTGGTCGCGGTGGTCTTACGTTTTTTAGCGGCAGGCGCCTTGCGTTTTTTGGCGGCCTTTTTGGTAGCACGTTTTTTAGGTTTCGCCGTTCCGGTTGCTTTCTTGAGCTGTCGGATGTCCCTTTTCAAAGCCTTTATGTCGGCAGCGGTGGCGATATCCATCTTTTTTAAGATATCTTTAACCACTTTTTCTATGTAACTGCCCGTCTTTTTCTGGGTGTCATCATAGCGTTTTTTCATATCCTTCAAAAATTTAGACCCCTCTTTATCAGACATCTTTGCCTTTTTGACGAGTTCCTTGGAAAGCACTTCTACTTCATCCCAGGTTTTGTGCGCCAGGTCTGCTCCAGCCAAATACGTCTTCTTTAACATTTCAAACATTCTGAACTCCCTTCTTCTCCTGTAGAATCCGATTTAAGAATTTATAGAATTCATAACCGAAAAGATCTTTTGCAAATAATACCCAATTATATAACAGGATTGCTAAAAAACAACTCTCAAAAACGGTTGCACCCGTTTCCCGCTTGTCAGCCTTTGGCAGGTTATCCCGTTTGCCGGCTAAATAACATCAAACACTTTTTTTGTTAAACAGAACCCGTCTGTTTTCCTTGCTACTGGCAAACCTGATTAAATGACTTAGTTAGCAAACGCGCTTATTGTAGTAATCGATGTAATGATCGGTAGATGTGTTTTAAAAGGAATGATTATAAAGTAAATTTCCTGTCTGGAGCCGGGATATTTTTTTCAAGGTCAAGGCTGACTCTAATTAGAGGCGGGATAAGTGCTTTGGCATATTTTACATGGGTCAGCGAGGGACTCAATATTTGATGGTAAAAATTGATTCGAGGATTTTAAAATTAAGTGAATTTCCGGCTATAATTGAGAGATTTTTTTGAATATAAAATCTGAACCTATTTCAAAAATAGTAGATTACATCAAAGGCATTTGGTGACCTACAAGAACAAGAGAGATATTGTAGGAAGTAAATTGATGTTTTTAAAATGCTACTCTGAGAAATGATAATTTGTAAATAGATTGTATTTCCAGTCTGGAATCGAGATATTTTTTTCAAGGTCAAGGCAGACTCAAATTTTGACCACAGACATACACATAGTATATCGCGGATCAAAATTTGAGTCTAACGCAGAGATTGGAAAAAATAGCCGTTTCCAGACTGGAAATGGGAATTATTTGATTTTGCCGAGGATGGCGCTGGCAATAGTATTCTTCTGGATCTCCTTAGTGCCTTCATAGATTTCACAGATTTTAGCATCGCGGTAAAAACGTTCAACTTCGTACTCCGTCATATAACCGTACCCGCCTAACAATTGAATGGCCTCATCTGCGACTTCAACTGCCGTTCGGGCAGCATACATTTTGGCCATCGAGGTCAGTTTGGGATCAATGCGACCCTTATCAAAGTTCCAAGCGGCCTTGTACGTGATCAGCCGGGCAAGGTCTATTTTGGTGATCATGTCGGCCAGTTTGTGTTGGGTGACCTGAAACTGGGCAATTTTTCGGCCAAACTGCTCGCGCTCTTTCACATAGGCCAGAGCGCGATCATAAGCGCCCTGGGCTGTGCCCAACGCCTGAGCCGCCACCAAAATGCGACTTTCGTCAAAAAATTCAAGCACCTGGTAAAACCCTTTACCCTCTTCACCGATGAGATTGTCAAGCGGCACGCGCACATCCTTGAAATTGACCTCGGCGGTGGTCATCATGTGGATGCCCATCTTATCGCCAACATCGGCGGCTGTAATACCTTCACGCTCGGCTTCCACCAAGATCAGGCTGATGCCTCTATAGGAGGGCTGACACTCCGAATCCGTCTGGCACATCACAGAATAAAACCCTGCCATTCCCCCGTTGGTAATAAAGGTTTTAGTGCCGTTGATGACCCATTCATCTCCTTCACGCACTGCGGTGGTGTCCAGGGAAGTTATGTCTGATCCGTGGCCCGGCTCGGTAAAGGCACCGCTGGATAGCATCTGACCTTCGGCAACCGGAGGTAAAAATTTCTGCTTTAATGCTTCACTGCCGAAACGCAGCACGCATTCCGATGCAAAGCTGGATAGAATGATCGCAGCGCCGATGGATGAATCTCGAGCACAAAATTCATCGGCAATGATTATATTTTCAAGAACGCCGAGATCCTGCCCGGAATAGGCTTCAGGAAAATGGACCCCCACAAATCCTAAATCACATGCTTTTTTCCAGATTTTAGTGGGAAATTCATGTTTGCGGGACAACTCCAGGGCCAGATCTTTATCGAATTCGCCTTTTGCGAATTCCCGTGCTGCTTTTTGAATCTCTTTTTGAGACTTGGTTAGTTCAAAGTCCATATATATCCTCCGCATACAGATTGTTATGTTAGAATAACGAGAATTGGGATTATCATATCAACGGCTGATTTTCAAGCTGTTTGGAAGCTACCTCAAAAATGCATCTAACGCCCAAGAGCTGTGTTAAAACCCGATTCAAAATGCTCGAATACTGTGGTGTATGCTCCACTTTTGAATCGGTTTTCGCCTTGCCCTTGGACGTAATCTACTATTTTTGAGATAGCTTCAAATACACCCTTGACTGGAGCCATAAACTAACTTAACCTACTTTTTAAAGCTCTAATTCTTTTGAAAGGAAGTTGACAACAATGGCTTATTCAGTCGCACTTGCCGGCAAAGGTGGCACCGGTAAAACCACCATGGCCGG
>JAAUYL010059531.1_pt1 | contig 16929 bp, 12 predicted proteins | sample 7278011 | NCBI WGS metagenome assembly JAAUYL01 (sample SAMN14350225, study PRJNA611818) | marine sediment metagenome | isolation source: surface marine sediment (1.8m) | place: French Polynesia: Moorea | collected 2018-08
AAAAATGATGCTTAAATTTGACCAAAGATGTCTCAACATGCACAACAGCTGACTTTTTAATTTTCTCTGTAGCCCCCTTTTTTGTTGGTGTCTGCATTTTCTTTTTCAATGTACACAGCAAACCCTCGAAACTTTTCAGCATTAGAGACCCTACAATTGGCTTTCTTTTTCCACTTAAAAAGTATTTTTCAAAATTCTCCTAATTCAAATGAGAGTCTTCCCGCCTTCATTTACCAGCATTTTACTTCAATGAAATCGTTTGAATGTCTAAAATTGGGACACTCTCAGTTAGGAGCACTTTTGCTGAGAAAAACAGAAAAAAGTCTCATTACTGAGATGCGCTACTCTACCTTATGTAAGGCTCTGGTACGTCAATTGATATTGATCTATCGAAAATGAGACAATCTCAAATTCAATTTCGTCTATGAAAACTTTTAACTAAATAGATTATAGATCAGTGGACATTGCAATTTTTTTAAAGAAAGGAAAAAATCTTCTAAATTTAATTTTGACCTCAAAAGTATTTGCAAAAAATAAAGTTTAAGACGGAGTCCAAAATAACTAATGTTTTGCCTCAACAAAAATAGCCCGTCCCTTCAATAAAAAGCTTTGATGTGAATAGACGAGACGAGAGTAGAGCCATCTCATATGATGCCTTTTTTGAGAAAGGAAAAAATCCTTATGAAATAATTTAGCATTGACTTTTGCATGGAATATTTAGAAACAGAAAAATATTTTATAAGAGACACAACAAAGCCAAAGTTGACTGAATCAGAATGCGATCAATAGAAAAAAAGGGTAAAACTCTTTCAAACCAATCCCTTCCCATTTTCTGTACTAAGCTTGTGTATTTCCCGAAGCACCAGTTGTTCAATTTGTAATTGTAAATATTTTTCATACAATTTGATTTTCATATTTTTTCAGTGATAATCTTGCAATTTTTTCTTTTCGTGAAAAAATCTAAAAATGTGAAGTGTTATTTTCTATGCCTTCAGTTTAAAGCGAAGAAGAAACGCAATCGACATCTCCCTCAAGAACTTCGTCGACCAAATACAGCCGTGTTAGTCTCCTGTTAAAGTTTTTAATTTGAAGAAAAGCTTTTTGAAACCAGAACATCGTTTATTCGAGCAACTTTATTCAGCAGCTATTAAGAGGGGGAGCGACGACATCTCATTTGCGCGAGTGCGCATTTTCTCTCTCCATTACTCTTGAGCCTTTTACGCTTCGCCATCGCAGTGTTCGTCGGCAGCGGCGGTGTCTGTTCAAGTAGAGCAGCAATTTTGTTGCACTACCGCTTCCCTCCGAAAGCCAACCTTTACTTACACAGTCGACTCTACATATTATCATCGTTCTCGCCCCTTGCCTTGCCTTCCCTCGCCTCTCCCGAAGAAGAAGAAGAAGCTTGAGCAGCCGAGGAGATAGCTCAATATTGCGAACGGCGGCTGCTGCGCTGCTGGGTAATGTAATCTGCCGGTGTTTTTCCGGCCGGATGGCAGAATAAAAATCTAACGGTGGCTTCTCGGCTCGGACTGCTCTCTTCACGGTGCACACACCGCACGGCCTCTGCCGACTCCCCCCTTCCAGTCAACACCGTCTCCGCCGGCGCGACCGACACTGCCGAACGCTCGCTTAACTTCGTGGCGTCCTCCTCCTCCTTCTCCTGCTCCTCTGGTCTGGCCGTCGTCGACTTCGTCATCACTACAAATACTACCATTATACGACTGTGCTCGGGCGGGCGTTCTGGTGTGCCAGCGCAACATCGAAACTCTGAATGTACTATGTAGTACATAGAAAGAGGAGAGATAACTACACAGAGACAACTTCTACGGGGCTGCTTTGTACAGCTCCCAACTGCTCGAGCTACAACTCCGTACTGAAGCAGCAGCAGCTAACTTAACTTCTTCCACACACTCACATACACAACTGACTCGAAAAAGGAGCTACCACAACTTGGAGACCTCGTCGGCATCATTCTCGACGTGTTCATCTTGGACTTCATCAGGGGTAGTGAGGCCAGCAGCGTTCACGCAGTCGGTTTCGCGATTGAGGCTGCTTGATTGCAATCGACTGGTTTGGTTCGCAAAACCTACCAAGATTTGTGTTGGAAAAGGCAACCTTCGGCCCCCGAAAAAGGAGGCCGTCGCCGTCAAGTTGAGGCCACATTTTCCTGTGAAATAGGTCTGCATACTTTTTTGACCGAAAGGACCATTGGTCAGTTGCTGACCAAGCTGGCTTTTCAAGTGTTGTGACAAGAAAAAGCCACAATAGCGCACAGGTTTTGTTTGGAGACTGGACCCTGTCGAGTCTTGGAAATACAACCCTTGCCGTGAAAAAACCTGTGGTTTGTGAGCAGTGAATTCGGAAGATACAGAGTGAGAAACAGAAAGTTGGCTGTCCGGTAAGTGAATTTTCATTCACCAAATATTCTTGGAACCGAATCGGTTATGCCTTCGCGGATTTTTCTTAAATTCCACCCATAGACCATAGATGACTAACATATTTAGCAGGGAATTCTTCGAGTAAATAGAGAAGCATGGTTCAATAATCGCCTCGTATCTAGTCGTTTTTACCCGATTCCATTGACTACTTAAGTACATTAGGATAGGATAGCGATTTTGGTTTTATGGCGGAAGGAATAAGAGGCGATAATGAGAACAATTGTACCCAATGGACTCGTTTCAATGAATCAAAGAGGCCGAATGGTTGAAAACCATTTTTGAATTCCAAATTTTTACTTATTTTCGAATTGCTTTCACATTTCGAATGGCAGATGTTCCACGTAGAGCAGAGAAACTTATTGGGCATGAAAATGTTAAGACGACTTATTTCAAAAGCTACAAAGACCCCCACTGCATATTTGATCAGGCCATTTTGAGAAAAGCAAGTACTTAGGTTTTCGTGGTATTTACCAGTTTTTTCACCCTCAAGAAATTGTAAAAATCTAAGCATAGGGTGCATTTATTGGACCAGACACTTTTTGCTAAGAAGGAGAAGGGCAAGCTGTTAATTTATAAGTCCGTTTATTTGTTTTAGCAAGATTATTAAATGCTCGGGCTTGATACAAAATTACACCATAGGACTAGGAGGTAAGACTACATTGCTGTAGCTGAATGCTCTCTGAACTTTGACGTTCAGATTTGCTTTTCTACGTACGAGATTCCTGAGATCATTGTCCTAAGAAAATAAATAGATTGTTCAGAACAGAGCCCAAAAATTTCCCTTCATTAATTCGATTTTTAAAATAATGTCGATACTTGCCGAAAAGTGTGTCGCAATCAAAAAAGCCACATGTTTTTTTGAATGTCTCCGGAAGTATAGAAATGTTTCTCTACACTTCCATTTTACCATACACATTAAATCAAGATTAGAATCAACGCGTTGACTTCCGAAATATCGGTTCAAGCAAACTAAAATATTCGTTAAAAACCATATGGATGTGTGGCTTTTTAAAATTAATGTTAAAATACTTACAATGGTAAATACATGCGTTGGATTGGATCGTTAACGACAATCGTATTTTGGAGAGGGAGCAATTTCACCTAGATATAATGCAACAATAGCTAATTTACGTAGTGAGCAAACGAACCGTTTGGTCATTTGTCTTTTGATTACGTGCATTAGCTACCCCCATTTTTCCATTTTCTCTATGCAAAGGCAGAATGATAGAGGCCATTGTTACAAAGAGAAATGATAAGCCACGTAGGTTAACCAGTTCTTCGGGAGGACAAATTACATTAATGAACATGTTGCTGCAACTCAAAGACATAAATTCGTGGAAAAGGACACGCACTTAACCATTGGGAAGGGCTTGTACTTGCCTACAAAAGAAAATTGTGCCATGCCATAGTGTGACCCCCCCTCTCTTGTTGTCGTCGCCGGTCGACCCTTCATATTATTCTTTCCTATGATCTATTATCAGTCAAGAGAGCTAGCTGGCTTGGTCTTGCTTAATAGGCAAATGAAATGAATGTGTGTATTCCCCTTGTTATCGCCAGAGTAGCATAATGTTATGTTGTGCATAAATTATTTTATTCGTCGTCCGGGATACACTTGAGCCAGAAAACCATTTGTTAGAGTTTTAAGTTCTTAGTTTTATACTGCCCCGTGAAAATCATGATTGTCCCATCGAGAAGCCAAGCGCCGAGGTTTTAGTTGTCGTATGTAGATACAAGATACAAAAACCGATTGGCTATAGACGTTAAGGTATCATGCATCTGTTGTTCTAGATCTTCATGTGTGTGTTGTAGTTGTTGGCCTATCAGAACAAATGACGATGGTCACTTCCTCCAGAGTAAAATTCGTCCCACTCGTTCGATAACATTCCTCAGTAAAATGGAGACGACGTTAGAGGCTACATACGTTTGATCGAGACTTAGATATTTAGGTGGTATTGGGTTATTGGTATGCCTGATCGAAATGCACAAGTTTCTCTGCGCAGTGTTTCTTTTCCTCAGGTGCACTTTGAGAGCTTAATTAACACTGGTAAAATCACGAGTGGCGTTGCAATTGCAAGTGAAAAATTTACGACACGGTGTTCCATTTTTAATTGAGAATCTAAGGTATATCTTGTGGCGCCATATTTTTTCTTCCCTTGGTAAGATTAGGAGTGAAACACTGATGTCAGAATGAGATGCTTCAGAGCTAAGAAGTACTTAGTTGATATGTTGCCCTAGGCTTTATAGTTTTCAAGGTACGAGTATTATCTTCCATGAAACTGAAAGCTCTGTCGTTTTTCCGCAACGCCATTGAGTAAGCACTCGAGAAATTCCACGGATTTCAAAGAGGGTCTTCTCTAAATATAATAGGACGAAGATTTATCTGCTTCTCATATGAGGAAGCCTTCTCTAGTTTTAGCTGCAGCAGTTCGGCATGTGCGCGGTGTAATTAGTCTTAGAAAATTGCCAGTGCAACTGTTGTCATATCTCAATCCGCGCACTAAAAGCCACCTATGTACATATACTTACTGGAACACATAGGAAAAATGGTAAATAATGGCAGTAATAATAGGGAGCTTCTGCCGTTCCGTCCTCTTTTATTCAAGTTTCAAGAGTCGGCATATAGCCACGAGATATTTTGGTCGGTGGTTGGCCGAAAGTAAGTAAGTAAGTACGACTACTTGACAGCTGCCTATTATGTGGAGTCGAAGTTAATAAAAGACCCCCACGTTGGTCGTAACGCGGTTTCATTGTGTGTAGACACATTTAAATCTAGGTTGTGGTTGTAGGAGGCCCCATCAGTGCATAATTTTTATTGTTATTTCGCCTGCATCGCAATGGGGAGTTTTGTAAACATTCAGCATAAAATGACTTATATCTTTAGATACTACTCTACCGTTTCTGGAATTGGCTTGATAAGGAGCATGATCGCTCACTTTTGGGCATGAAACCACTGATCAACCTAAAGCAGAATTCGAAAATTCTGCTTTGGCTTGATAAGGAGCATTGAAACCACTGATCAACCTAAAATCGGGCAGAATTCGGTGGGTCCCATTTTTTCGCGTTTTTAAAATCTGCCCCGAAATCTGCCCTGACTTGACCGATTTCGGGAAGATTTTTGGGTCGTTTTTTAACGTTTTTCCCAAACACAAAAAATTGCATTTTGACTTGAATGGTGGTTTGATTGGTAGCTTGGAAAAAGGTTTGAACGGGAATTGTCACTGTCCTTGTCCTTTTTATTCTACCGTTATTTTTACGTCACAGAAACCCTTTTCCCCATGGGGAAAATGGTCATACGCGTATTCCCCTTGGGGAAAACGGTTTTTACAGGTTTTACATGTTGTAGATGTATTTTGGTGGGATTTTCGTTTCCGTTTCGTGTGCTTGATACTGCGTACAATAACTCTAATTCGGAATGTCCATACGTTCACACATATTAACATTCACAACTTCTTGCCTCGTGCTTGGAGTGATGTCGACCCCGATATCGCAAACAGCCGTTTCTTCGAAGTCAACTTGAACGATGGTGTGGTCATGGCCTTTCACATTGAGGTCGCTGGCGCGTTGGCCTTGAGACGAACCAGGATTTCCATCCTCACACTCTCGGTCAACTTGAACGATGGTGTGGTCATGGCCTTCCACATCGAGGTCGCTGGAACGTTGGCCTCGAAACGAAGATTTCAATCCTCAAAGTCTCGTCAACCTGAAGATCGAAATTACGATTTTGGTCATTTCACATTAAAAAATCATTAAGACTTGCTTACCGGTTTGCCTCGTGATTGGAGTGATGTCGACCTCTTGACAGCTGTTTCGACGAACTCAACTTGAACGATGGTGTGGTCATGGCCTTTCAAATCGAGGTCGCTGGCACGTTGGCCTTGAAACAAACCATGATTTTCTTCCTCACAGTCTCGTCAACCTGAAGATCGAAATTACGATTTTGGTCATTTCACTTTAAAAAATGATAAAGACTTGCTTACTGGTTTGCCTCGTGATTGGAGTGATGTCGACCTCTTAACAGGTGTTTCGACGAAGTCAACTTGAACGATGGTGTGGTCATGGCCTTCCACATCGAGGTGGCTGGAACGTTGGCCTCGAGACGAATCAGGATTTCCATCCCCACAGTCTCGTCAACCTGAAAATCGAAATTACGAATTTTGGGTCATTTCACATTAAAAAATCATTAAGACTTGCTTACCGGTTTGACTCCTGTTTGGACTGATGTCCACCTCTTGACAGCCGTTTCCTTGAACTCAACTTGAACGACGGTGTGGTCATGGCCTTTCACATCCAGGTCGCTGGAACGTTGGCCTCGAGACGAACCAGGATTTCCATCCTCACAGTCTCGTCAACTTGAAGATCGAAATTGCGATCTCTGTCATTTCACAATAAAAAATTATAAAGACTTGCTTACGGGTTTGCCTCGTGCTTGGAGTGATGTCAACCTCGAAACTGCAAACAGCCGTTTCTCCAAAGTCAACTTGAACGATAGTGTGGTCATGGCCTTTCAAATCGACGTCGCTTGAACGTTGACCTCGAAACGACAAATGACGGCCATCCTCACAGTCTTCGCAATCTGAAAATCGAAATAAAGAATTGGGTCATTTCACAATTACAGAAACAGAAAGACTTGCTTACCGGTAATCTAACCGCTGGCAGTGAAATCGGCCTCTAGCAGCCGATTGCTTGCCATGTCTAGTCCAATTCCAATTGGAACTCTTGAGCGTCAATGGGACATTACTTTATCGTCTCCGGGTATAGTTTCAAGTTGTCCGCTGGTAACAAGGGCCTGAACTCTCTCTGGAGGTTCGCGTTCATGTCTCGCGTGTGTTAACTGAACTGCACTCAACATTTCACTTTCAAAAGTCTCGTCTCGACTCGACAGACATCAACTGCTTCTTCTTCTTGGTTGCAGTTTTAAATTTTGAAATTTACGACCGTTAATTTTTCGAAAAACAAACAACAGTAAGCTGCACAACAAACAGTAAAACACCCTAAAATCACGCGAAACGCCAAAAATCATTTCAAAACATAAACAAACCATTCCGGTAGAGGAGAGGTTGCGTGACCGAAACAGTAAAGACGTGCGACGAATCCAGCGGAAAATCTCAACGGATTCCAACGGTTAGAGACCGGTTACCGGCGAATCAGGAACATAAGAATACCGTCATCACCCGGAAAACGAAAATCCGGATCCGGGAGTCCCGGATACGCCGAAAAACCGGACCGAAAATTCTGACCCGGAAACCGACAGGAAAATTGTTTGTTTACAAAATACGAATATCACTGGGCCGACGGGCAGGCGACAGGCAGCAGTGGATGGCTGGCAAAGAAAAACGTGGTTGATAATCGAACACTCGACCAGACCCGGAGCTCGTGGGAGATCTGGGCAACCTGATCAGCGTGGGACGGCTTCGGCGACAACGAGAGAGACGTCTGATGTCGAAACTGAGTACTAGCAAAGATACCGACGCGCCTGGCAAGGTAAAAGAAAAACGTGGCCGATAATCGAGCACTCGACCAGATCCGGAGTTCGTGGGAGATCTGGGCATCCTGATCAGCGCGGACGGCTTCGGCGACAACGAGAGCGACGTGGACGACGAGAACGACGTGAATTTGAACTCAAATGTAACAATCAATGGAAGAACAACATGAAGAAAGAAGCCGGTAAGAAAGTTACGTATTCCTCCTGCAAAATGGGTCACTCTCAATGTGTGTATTTAGGTGGACGCAACCCAGAGTACTGATGTCGAGGCCAAAGTTCCAGCCATGACGCTATGGAAAGTGTTGTCAATGAATCCAGTGTTTTTTAGGCAGAAAAATTGATGTCAACAGCCGTAATGTGTGCTGAAAGTATGATTTATGTGTGAAGTCTTCTTTTAAAGGAAGAAAATAATAAGAAATGAACAAAAATGTAACACCCTACTGTTCAAACCACTAATCAAGTCAAAGCAGAAAGTCCGATATGGCGAAAAACCACCTTTCAAGTCGAAGCCGAATTTGAACATTTTTTTTTATTTTTCAATTTCGAAAATCAGCAAATTCTGCCCAAATTAGGTTGATCAGTAGGTTTCAACCGGGTGATCAACCTAAAGCAGAATTTGAAAATTCTGCTTTTCTGCTTTAGGTTGAAAAGCGGTTGAAAAGCGGTTGCCCAGAAACGGTAGAGTACTTACCATTTTGAGGCATCTGTCTTGCCTTCTCCTCACATGCTTTTGGTCTATCAAAGTGGCCCAGATGAATACATATACTACATAGTTAGGTTCGTTACCATGGGAGAGTTTCCCCGACAGATTTTTATTGCCACAGCTTCATTTACGTAGATAGCTACACGACGTTCTTCCATGAATTTCTCACGGAACTCCTCCTTCTCCTCCTCCTCTTACGTAGTCTTGTCTTCGCTGGAATCAATTATGCAGCAGCCAAGTCAAGCAAGTTTTGCCACTTTGACTGCTCGGGCAAAATCGTGCATTGACGGACGGACTGACCAGGCACCAGATGCCGGTGCATTTCCCTGTCTTGCCTACAAAATCGTTCAGACTTTTGGGAAATACTTCTAATTGCAGGAACCATTTGCCTCTACAATACCTAAGTACTTAGGTCTGTCGTCTCGATTCGCCTTAGTTCTTCTCCTTTTCTATTTCGGGTCGATTTAATGGCCGATTTGCCGCTATCGCTTGATACCAAGTTGATACCCCCTCCTTCCACCTGACGCTAGAGAAAGATTCGAAGCAGCAGCCAGCTCCTCACCATTTTAATTCCCACAGGGTGGCCAACAATGTTTTCCATCCAAAGTCCAGACCAATTTCACAGAAAAAATGAATGTACACCCTGTCGCCAAATATCTTACCCCAGATTCTTTTTTGAAGAGGAGAAAAATTGTAGCAATTTTTATTGTACACAAACGAGTCTCTTCAGGGTGGCCAACCTCGCTGGACTAAATATATCTACAAATAGCTATTTAGTAGCCGCCTTGTGGTGTCTTGAATAGAGGAGGAAGGAGCAAAAAAGAAATGGATGTGGATTGTGGGAAAAGAGTGTCTCCGTCGCTAAAATAAATGGAGCTCAAAATTGTAAATCAAAACGGACAAACCCGCGGTTGACGTGACCAATGATTCAACAATAAGGGAGACGACGGAAATTGACATTTAGCCAAGATTTTCACCCCCTCGCGCAAAGTTTTTTCGGCAAACAAATTGCGTAGTTCTGTGTTTAATGCATTTCAACAACATTCTTGTATGTTGATTTAGCGAAAACCTCACAAATTAAAGTTGCAAGTCGTAAAAATTTCCGTGAAACCATAACTTCTGCAGTTGTGCTTGTTTTGTAGCTACGAACGAACGACTCGCTTTAACAGAAGTTGGTTGGCATATTAGCGGTTGCAGCAGCAGTACGGCCTATTTCAGTTCTATTTCTCTCCTCGCAAGGGAAAAAAGATGGCAGCTCAGGCAATGGTCATAATTTTGCTCTGGTTTTGCGGTTTCGGACCTCGTTTCGGTTTATCTTTTGTTAAACTCGTTTTAGCTTGTGGAATTTCCAGAATCTGGAGAACAGCATTGCTGGAGAAGAAAGTGAAGTGGGTGGTGGTGGAGCCTTTTTCCGTGTAATTTTGATGGTGATATCCGAGACCAGATTAGTTTGTCATAACGGGATTTTTTATCTTACTGATTCCTTGCACTTTACATTGTTTTCTAATATTAGAATTTGAATACCTACAAGACCACAGAAGCTTTTGGCAGTCATTTGTGAAAGCGAGATCGCAGATCGGACAGGAGAAATTATGGATTCTTTTTTATATGACGTGATCATGTCGACGATGGTCTCGTTCTTGAAGATGGAGAAGAAGCAGTAGCTGATGTAGTGGTTGGTAGTGGTGGCGGTGTCTGGCGTTGCGCCAATGGTGCGTGTAAAGTGTTTCATAGACATAGCCAACGCCTCATGTTCGCTGTGTGTGACTCTGCCACCATCAGATGCAACATTAAGAACGCAACGCACGACCCGCCTTTCCGATTTTGATCCATACTGGCAGGATCGACCGCGATGGTGTAAACCAGGACCGAAGTATCGAGATGGGAAAGCGGGGTCGATATGCCATACAATAGCATTATTATGACACCACCCGAGACTGCATTATTATTATTTTCACTCAGAGAAAGAAGACGAAGACTTTTCCATAGTAGTTCTGCTCCTCTTGAAATGCATCATTTTATAGTGGTATACCGGTTTGCAAAGAAACAAATAGGCTGTGATTGATGCGATATGCATATGCCGTTGAAACCATACTCAGGCTAGGATTAATTTGTGAAAATGTTAATTGATTCACATAAACAATAATTCTCACCCTAATTTCATTGCAGGTTCCTGCTACTCCATTCAACCATCATTTGAACTGCAGCAGCACCAGACAACTTCTCCGGAATACTTTGTGTCGATGTCAAGGTGCTCAGGGAGGAGATTTTTGTAACAGTGCTGGTGTTTCTACGAGAAACGCCACGATGATGACTCTGTGAGGAGTTACCGTTTTCAAACAGTTTCATCAAGACCGTGATCATAAAAGACAACCACAATGGACAGCAATCAGTTTGGAGGTTTTTCGGCGCCCCCGGGTGCACCCGGCAGCGTCCCCTTCAACCCCGACTCCCCCTACATCACGGCCGGCGCCCCGGCGCCGCCCAGAGGAATTGGCAAAATTGAAAAGGATTCGGCCGAGCCCGCCACAACAGCAGCCCAATGGTATGGCGAGGAATTTGTGCAACCGGGCGCGACCCGGTTACCAAGCTACCAGCAACCCGGAGGCCCCCAACAGGACAGTTATTTCGGGGGCGGCCTCCAGGGAGAGCACCCCGGCACGGGTGATTGGCAGTCGTACGGGAGCTACAGCCAATTTGGTGGTGCTCCACCGACAGCGGTTGCCGTGGCGGCCGCCGGCCACCTCGACTCGATGCTAGCCTATGGCGAGGGCGCGTCGACCACCGCCAACAGTTACGGCTCCGCCCCGGGGACGCCGCCCGTGGCCTCGCCTGCCCCGTTTGCTCCCGGAACCGGAAGTGCGCCCGGAGCTCGGGCACAAGGTGCCCACGGTGGACTGAGCAACCTCGACGACGCTATCAACGTACTTCGCAATCACGTAGACTTCCCCGGCCTCCCGCCCATGTCGGCGGCCGCGGCCGGCTCCTCGGTCCCTGGCGGGCCCAATAACGGCGCCTACGGCCTCGACGAGCTCTCGGCCGACGCGGCCTCAGCATACCAGCTTCCCAACCAGTCTGACGCGTCCTCGGCACCCTCGGGGCCGGGCTCGGGAAAGAAGCGTAAGGCTGCTGCAGCTGCTGCCGCCGCCGCCGCTGCCGGAGATCCAGCACCGGGCAGCAGCAACATGCCCGAGGACCTTAAACCAAGCAGCAGTGGAGGCGCCAAACGTGGCAAGCGGGCGCGAAAGTTGAGCAGCACCGAGGACGACGAGTCGATGCCGCCGGAAATCAAATTCGCCCGCGAAAAGGAGCGGCGGTCGGCCAACAACGCGCGAGAACGGATCCGTATTCGCGACATCAACGAGGCCCTCAAGGAGCTGGGGCGTATTTGCATGTCCCACCTGCAGTCGGACAAGCCACAGACAAAACTCGGCATCCTCAACATGGCCGTCGACGTGATCATGAACCTGGAGCAGCAGGTGCGGGAGCGAAACCTCAACCCGAAGGTAGCCTGCCTCAAGCGTCGGGAGGAGGAGAAGGCCGACGGCAGCCTCGCGCCGCCCAATCCGGCCGCTGTCGTGGCCGCTGCCGCAGCGGCCGTAGGGGGCAGTGCAGCCCCTCCACCTCCGGCAGGACCCCCGTCGGCGGCTATGGGCTTCGCTCCGTCGACAAGCCAAGCTGGACCTCCTCCACCCCTGATGTATCCGCCGCCTCCCCACTCTCAGGCGCAGGTTTAGCCTGCCTCGATCCTCTCCGGGCTCTGCCTTCACCGACGCGAAGTTGTTCACGATCGGCCCGACCGCGGTCACCTCCTTGCCAGTGATGCATTTGTCATATCAAAGAAAGAACTATACTGAAACCTGAGTGAAGGAGTGCGAGGCAGGGCGATGAGAGAGTTCGCTTATACACATATGCTAAGTACTTACCATATCAATATTGATTTCGGAGGCTCGACCAAGCCATCATCACAGCGAGGTTGAAGCTCATCCAGACAGCCAACAACCAAAACACTAGACAATAATGTCTTGATCATGAGCCTTGTGAAGGAGAATTAGTGAGAGTGAAAAGTTCGAGAACAACGAAATCAAGGAAGGGCTAGAAAAGGAGACGATGCTATGACTTGATAACAACACCATATCTTCATATAACTAAATATGAGAACAACCACATCATCGTATCAAAAATACTTACTACCTACCTAAACTATATTCACGTTGAATTACTTAAAACAAAGCTACAAGGCCTCGGTCTTAGCCAAACTCGATCTCGTTATTATTATGACAGCAAACATACAGCATCGTACTACATGAATATTTGCAGAAACTGCTTAAAAGTACTTCAATATTGCCTACCTACCTTCAAAATCATGCATAAAGGAATAGGAATTTTCGACATTTTAAAACTTCTAGAAGACGAAATAATGACATCAAAAATAGCAGTCATACAAACCAAGCATAGGTCTACTGTAATTACTTAATAACCAACAACTACTTAAAAATTAAATTGCATAATAATTACTAAAAGTAGAAGCTGGCCTCTCTGACCCAAACAAAGTATCCTCCCTCACTCTTCAATTGCAAATTTTAAAACACATCATGACATACTTACTTAAACCTAAACGAAATGTTGATATACTTCTACCTACATAACTAAATATTTAAATATCTAAAATTATAGTAATCAATTGACACTATCTCTATATAATGACTCGAACTGAGTAAGTACACAATATTCGTCTTACTTATTTTCTCCCCGAAAAAGTGCTTAATACAAATGTTTTAGAGAAACATAATGCCTCCATCTCAAGAAAGCAAACAAGATAGATATTTCAATGCATTCTTCCAACAAATCAACTCTAGAATAATCAGGTTTTGTGTTTTTAAACGAATTATATGAAATTACGTGTTTAATATTGGAAATTGCTTTTAGTTTACGACATGTATTGCCTTATTCTTTTTGTGCGACCATCCTCCCACATTTTTCTGGTTTTTCCTTATAAAAGAACATCTTTCAATAGAACGAAAATTATTGACATTACAAGAACAAACCACTGAAATTACAGAATGTTATTTAAAAAAACGAATGTACAGACCCAGAAAACAAAAAGTTGGGGTTGTGTCGGAGATGCCTGATATTACTCCAGGGATTAAAGAAATAAACAAAAATTGTATTCGAAAAAAGTCTATGACAGAAAGAACAACAATAAAATAACGAATTTGTTACACCCAATATTGTGGCCAATGGTGTTCTCTTTATTTTTCCATGTTTTTTAAAGATCACTAAAGTTTTACGATGATCACATAGTCAATGGCAGAAGAGAGTCACGTTTTAGTTGGTGAAATCAAAACTCAATATTTGTACGGTGACATTAGATGGTAGATTGAATTGGACACTATTGCTGCGAGCACTGAGATTTCTTGGTCGAATAACTGCCCATGTTCGTAGAGTTCCGTTTTCTAAAAGAGAAAGCAAATTTCACGATTTTTAACACCTTCCATAAAAATTCATTTTAACTAAAAAACGCGAGCCGAACTTGAGCATGAAAGAGAAGAGATGGATTGGTCAAAATTTTTGCTGACAATATTTTGACAATTTTATTCCACATTTTCTTTGAGCAGAGTGCATAACAATCTTTGTCAAGACGTTACAAATTTTTCTTCACTGAGCTTTTCAAATCGGTACCGTAAGTGGTTGTGGATTAGGTTAGTTCTACATTTAGACTTTCAAAAGCGCAGGCACGTCCCGAAACCTGTTTGCTTTTGTATAAAAAATATAATGGATGCGTTACAGGTTAGCCATCATAGCGTGCAAAATTAGCATGATGGACAAGGCCATGATCATCCTTGAGGATAGAGTCAATGCTTGAAAATCTGCATTGGCTACTGCATCAGATGCTTCAACAGATTCAGGGTCGTCCTCTACTCGACATGCGTCTCCGGCATGTCCATCAGGACCAAGATGAGCACTGTCGAGGATATCATCAAGAGTAACAGAAACAGTGTTATTGTTGGAAGGACTCATAGCAAGGTTGGGACAAGAAGAAGACATAGGAGAAGCTATAGCTGTTACGCACTGTCGGGGGTTCTTGTCCGAGGACGTGTTGTCGTTGTCGCTGACGGTGGACATGGCTTCTGTTTGCATGCCTCCTCCGCGATGGAGGACTCCGCTGGCGGACTTGAGGATCTTCTTGTGCCATGACTTCCGCTTGGAGTCCTTGGCAACGACCTCCTCGGACTCCTCCGTGTCGTCGCCCAAGTCGGAGTCGTCTTCGGCCTCCGCCTTGATCAAGGGTCTCGTGCCAACGGCATGTCCATTGCAGTGCCTATCGTGTGAGTTTTTGGTGGTCCTGAAAATTGGTATAAGTCGGGTAATGTGGACATGGTATTTATTCTTTGATTTGTTTATGTTTTTTGAGCATAGTAATATGTGGCTTTCACATTATTCATCATAGGTGGCATTATGTGCATCACTAAAAAAACGACTAAGGGTTAGGGTAAGGTTCGTGAAATCGGTAAACTGTGAAGGGTTCAATATATTGGAAAATATGGCAACTAAAGAATATTGGGGATAGAAAACGGATAGAGTAAAAGTGTTCTTTAATCTTTCTCGGAGAACATCAGAGGAACCACGAAAGAAGTTCATTGAAGAAAACGCAGAGTAGATTTTTAAGATGACAAAAATAGTTTTAATCTACTAGATTTGTAAGACTTTTCCTCGAGTTTTCGCTATTTTGCGCACCGAAAATATATGGCCACAAAACACGCAGGGAACTTTAGTAGATATTTAAGTCGAACCTATCTGACTATCCACTGAGATATTCGGTCGGGCTGCTTTCTTTTTGTAAATATATCCCAAGTGACAATTAAAGCAATTTTGAACGGACAGATTTTGCGACGACATAAGAAGAGGACACTGACTACGTTTGCTGTTTCAAATGCACCGTATCGTTGCAGAATTAGATCTGCAAAAAAAGCAATGCACCAAAAAATCGTCTCACTCTGTCTTTGTCACAAAAATCTATCACGCTTTCTGAAATCATATCTCCCAAGAGAACAGTAATTCCCCGCTCGTTTGCTTCAGGAAATGCCTAGAACCCATGTCAAAATCTCGTGAAAGCCAGTCAAAAACGCGCAGGTCAATTATCAGTGTGTGCCGGTCACAACTCACGAAACGACATAATAGCATATCGTCGTGGCAAATAGGGATTTTTCTGCATACTTGGAAACGAAACTGCGTTTTTCCCCAGGAATCATGTACGTACCTAAATATTTAGTTTCGAGATGACAAAGGCACAAAGGAACTCGACAAGCAAAGCAAAGCAAAGGTGGAAAATTCGTGGAAAGTATAGCTTGGCTTCCGCGTTGCCGTTGCCGTTGCCGTTGCGTCGTCCTTTTGCTTTGTCGAAGAAGTGCGACTTGAGAAATGGCTTCGAGCCAGCAACAGGGATGTGCACGCTAATAGATTGTCTCGGCTGTCGCTCGTTTGTAGTCGAAAAAGCTACATACCCATCTACCTATCATATGATTGGGATTTGGGGATAATGCCCTTTGTGTCCAACAATATTCCCTCTGAGGAAAGCTCAAGAGTTTATGATGGTGACCACAACAATTTGTGTTTTGACCTTTTGCGTTCATTGCTTAAAATATGTAGAAATGACCTCGCAATTATCCGAGCCCAGACAGTCAGTTTCCATCTATCTTGTCTTGGTTCATATCATTGCTAACGTCACGACGGTGAAAGGCGGTGAGAAGTGCGCTGTTAAACAGAAAATGTAAGCCTTGCCTTGGGGTCCTACTTTTTTACGCCCGCATACGCCCGCACACGCCCGCGGTATACAAAACACGCCCGCACTACAAAAACAATACGCCCGCACCTATAAAACTACGCCCGCACTACTAAAGCAATACGCCCGCACCTATAAAACTACGCCCGCACCTATAAAACTACGCCTGCACTATTAAAACAATACGCCCGCAGTATCTAAAACACGCCCGCACCTACAAAACTACGCTCGCACTATAGGCCCGCAATATTAGGGGTTCTTTTTGATGAACTGATAAAACTGATTATTTTTTTTAAGTGATAAATCATTAATCAGAATAATCCGGCTGATTAAAGTGATTAATTTCTACTACCCAAAAAGAGTCCCTTTGGGGGAATTTTGTGTTAAGTTTGGGCGTATTTTCTATGCTGCTGGCGTATTTTTACGTTGTGGGTGTGTGCGGGCGTATTTTCTGTGCTGCGGGCGTATTTTCTATGTTGCGGGCGTGTGCGGGCGTGCGGGCGTTTGCGGGCGTAAAAAAGAA
>JAAUYL010014718.1_pt1 | contig 16923 bp, 15 predicted proteins | sample 7278011 | NCBI WGS metagenome assembly JAAUYL01 (sample SAMN14350225, study PRJNA611818) | marine sediment metagenome | isolation source: surface marine sediment (1.8m) | place: French Polynesia: Moorea | collected 2018-08
GCTGCAGCGGAAGCTCGTCGAGGCAAAGTTGCCGTTGTCCCTGACTAAGAAGGTGAAGAAGCACCTGAGCTCCGGGTTCAAGAGGTTCAGGAGGGACTTCATCGTCTTCGCGGCAGGAGCTGTAGCCTCGATCATCATGGGAGGCATCGGATACCACGGGGCGAAACATTTGCCCATTAATTGAAGTCTAGAAGTCATAATCAATTAGTTTTTGCACAGTTAAGCATTTATGATTTACTATGACCAACCAACCAACCTATCAAGATATCATATCAGGTAAAAGAGCATTTTATTAAGGGACAAATGAAGATAATTTGCATAATGGGTCATGATTACTCATAAAAAATAATAAATATCTTGCAAACCGAAAGTGAATGCGTTATTCTTTGTTCTCAAGTACATGCGCGTATGTTAAGCATGAGCAGGAGGGCGAAGGAGAAAAGCCGTAGAAACATCCAGAACGATTTCACATATTTTTTGTTCCAACTAAACGCAAACTTTTAGGCATATCCACTAAAAAGTCATCCCAAACATGCAAAAAAATATGTTTGCCATTTTTATACGATGGAACTTCTCTTTCATTTTACAAATATTGCTATTTTATGTCACTCGAAAACGGCGTTTCATTGCCTTTTAAACTATTTTTAATTGGCACAACTGTTGGTTAGTCTTAGGTCGATCAGCTAACGTCGGATAAACAAAACAAAAGTTGGAATTTTTCCCGAAATTTCGACCGGTGTTTCGTGAAAATTGGAGAAAATCTTCGTCCCTTCTTTGCATATCAACTATTCCTCCAGACTTTGCGATAGCAACCGAACAAGCCTTCATCCCTGAGGGATTACGAGCTGATCTGTAGCAGGCAAACCGGCAAAAGTTTTACCGGCAGTTTCCAAATCACATTCAGAATTTTAACAACACCATGGGTGACAAGGAGGAAGCCCAAAAGCTCAAGCAGGCTGGCAACGAGGCCTACAAAAAGAAGGACTTCGAGACGGCGCTGGCCAACTATAGCAAAGCCGCCGAAACCGACCCCAACGAGATGACGTACTACCTGAACATGGCCGCTGTTTACTTCGAACAGAAGAACTATACCGAATGTGTGAGCGCGTGCAACAAAGCCATCGACGTTGGGAGAGAAAACCGGGCTGATTTCAAACTCATTGCAAAGGCGCTCGCACGAATGGGGAACGCTTATCGCCGTGCTGATGACTTGGCCAACGCCAAGATGGCGTTCGAGAAAGCCCTGGCCGAGCACAGAACGCCCGACTACAGGTCGTCGCTGTCTGAAATCGAGACCGCCATCAAGAAGAAGGAGGCCGAGGCCTACGTCAACCCAGAGATGGCCGAGGAGGAGAAGCAGAAGGGCAACGAGATGTTCAAGGCGGGCGATTTCTCGGGTGCTGTGAAAAAGTACAGCGAGGCCATCAAGCGCAACCCCGCGGACGCCAAGTTGTACAGCAACCGCGCCGCGTGCTACACGAAGCTGATGTCCTTCGACCTCGCGTTGGCCGACTGCGACAAGTGTATCGAGCTCGACCCGACCTTTGTCAAGGCCTACCTCCGGAAGGCCAAGGCCCACACCGCCATGAGCCAAACATCGCGGGCGATGAGCGCCTACGAGAAGGCGCTCGAGATCGACCCCAACTGCTCCGAGGCCCTCGAGGGCTACAAGAGCTGCTCGATTGCTAGCCACTCCGATCCCGAGGAGACTCGGCGTCGCGCCATGAACGATCCAGAGGTGCAGAAGATTCTTAACGATCCCGCGATGAGGATGATTCTCGAGCAAATGCAAAACGACCCTCAGGCCATCCAGGAGCATTTGAAGAACCCCTCCATCGCGCAAAAGTTCATGAAGCTGCGTGAGGCCGGGCTCATCTCTGTGGCCTACAAATGAGCAAAAAAAACCACAATCTGGTCACAGTCACATATTTACTACACACAGTCGTCAGCCATCAACGTGTTTGTTAATTCAATGTATAGACTACCGTCTACCGTCTCGTCGTCACCATTGCGTCGACTTGAAACATAAGATATGTGAGCAAGTGTTCGAATGAAAAAAAATATACAAATCATCGAGTAGACTGTTTATGAAAGCAAGAAGAAACAGAAAGAAATGCATAATTACTTGTCCATCATACCGATGTGATTCTGCGATGTCGATTAAAATTCTCTTTTTAAACCTACATAATTCAAAGTGTGTGTACGGTATTCTTGCAGATAAAATACATTTTTGTGAGATGTTGTACGTCGAAGAATAAAGATGTCGCAGCTTTCAAAGCGAGGTTTAAACATGATCATTTTGTCGTCGGTCTTGCCTGCACACACCCAGTAAGTAGGCAGTAACATATCCACGATATCCACCGCCTCCTCTCATTCATTTTCAGGCAGTGACTTGGGACTTGGTGATGGAACGAGCCAATATTTCTACGGCATAACTGCTCTTTTAACAACGACTTTGTTTTCATGAAAAGATAGAATTAAAATATGAATTGGATAACAACTAAATCATTATTGATCTTATTTTTAGTTTTTCAATTAAATGACATATGTGATGGCAGATGGCAGCCAACGATATGTCCAACAGCAAATGAGACGTTAGTATTGAGCTATTTTCGATGCGTCATACGTGCTCTGAGTGAAGAAAAAATCAACAAGCTTTTCTTTTCGTGAAAGACTTTGATTTGACATTCGACTTGATTCCCAGTGATAACACCTAAGAAATCTCCGTGATCTGCCCGACATGGACCACATCCACACACCCAAGGTGGAGGGTGTGAAGCTCCTCGACCGCTTCAGCCCGCGGTCGTCGCCAGTCGGGACTCTGTATCTGACAACCTCCCACCTCATTTTCATCGAGGACAACGGCCAGAAGGAGCTCTGGATTCTCCATATGTTAATGTGCAGCGTCGACAAGCCGATGCTGACGACCTCGGGATCTCAGTTGAAGATCGTCTGCAGCCACTTTCAGACGGTGACCTTCGTCATACAGCGCGACCGCGACGCCCATGACGTCTACCAGTCGTTGGTCGAGTTGTCGCGGCCTCGCGAGGTCACCGATCTCTACTGCTTCTCCCACAACCCAAAGAGCGAGCTGCGCCAATCGACCGGCTGGCATTTCCACGACCTGCGGGCCGAGTTCCAAAGGCAGGGCGTGCCCAACAAGAACTGGAACGTCTGCACCCTGAACATGGAGTACAAGCTGTGCCCGACCTACCCCCAGTACCTGTTTGTCCCCTCAGCCGCCTCCCAAGATGTGTTGGAGGGCAGCGCCAAGTTTCGCAGTAAAGGTCGGCTCCCCGTGTTGACCTACTTGCACAAGAACGGTGCCAGTATGATCCGATGCGCCCAGCCACTGAGGGGAATCGGCGATCGCCGCTCGACGGCCGACGAAGAGTATTTCCAGTGCCTGCGCAACGCCACCCCAGGGGCCAAGGTTATCCAGGTTGTGGACACCCGGCCCATTGTCAACGCCAAGGTCAACATGGCTGGCGGCAAAGGCCACGAGAGCGAGAAGTTCTACGAGCAGATGGTCTTGACCTTCAAGGGCATCGAGAACATCCACAAGATGCGCAAGAGCCTGGAGCACTTGGTGGCGACCACGTTGAGTGGCGGGCCCGCAACTATGACGATGGACGGCTTCTTGACCGAGTTGGCCAATTCGGGGTGGTTGAAGCACATACGAGCCGTCCTCGACACGTCAAACTACATCGTCGACCTGATTGTGAACGGCCACCCTACCCTCGTCCACTGTTCCGATGGTTGGGATCGCACGTCACAGACCTGCGCCCTGGCTTGTCTAATGCTGGACGGCTACTACCGGACAATCCAGGGCTTTCAAGCACTGATCGAGAAGGACTGGTTGGGGTTCGGATTCAAGTTCCAGGACCGCTGCGGTCACATTATGGGCGACCCGAACGAGACGAGCCCGATTTTCCTTCAATTCTTGGATGCCACTTGGCAGTTGACTCACATGTTCCCCCAGGCATTTCAGTTCAACGAGCGCTACTTAATCACGATCCACGAGCACGCGTACTCCTGCCAGTACGGGACCCTGATCGGGAACTGCGTCCGGCAGAGGGAGGAGCTAAAGCTCAGGGAGAAGACCTACTCGCTTTGGGGCTACCTGGTGGCGCACAACGACGAGTTCGTCAACCCCCTATACGATCGAGCCTCGCAGGCCGACATTCTCAAGCCGAACCTTCAGCCTCAGAACATCCAGTTTTGGCGCGGCCTCTACTGCCGATTCGAGACTGGTGCCCATCCTCGTGAGCCAGTCATAGATCTGTTAGCAATCACTCAGGTATGAATATTTACTCGTATGTCATTTGGAACGATTATTTGATCATTTTTTAATCTTAGCATCACACATCGAGCTTGGAAGACCATGGGAGACAATTGTCAAAGACCATCCAGGACGTGGCGTCCAAGATTAGCAGTGCAAAGGCGTCGGGGATGTTCAAGAACATGATGCCGACGGGGGCGAGCAATTTCGCGTCGTCAATTTCGCAGAAGCTGTCCCCGGTAAAGACCTCGATCCAGGAGGGCAGTTTTATCGACGAGGAGGTAGACGTCGACTATCCAGAAGAGGCCGAGGAGGGAGAGCCCGACGAGGCCGTGGAGGCCGCCTTGCTCGAGGCTGCCAACGACGACACGACCGCCGTCGAGAAGGTGGACAATGTCGAGAAGAAGTTCGCCGACCTCAAGACCAGTATGTGATCCCCATCCCATTCCCATTGTTTCACACTCAAAAATGTTTTTTTTTTCTTTTGGGCATGACCTTTTATCATCGACCATATCATATTTGTTCATAAATGTTTTAACATACTTTGCAACGAACACACCATCATGCACTCCAAAAAAAGTCGAGCAGGCCGAGGCCGGCCGACCTCGACAGAAAACAAAACAAAGCATTGGCTACCAAAATGAACTGTGATACGAAAAAGTTCTGAAGCACGATAGAAGTACTTATCCACACTTTGATCGATCGTCCATTCCATAGTCTGTACTGCACAAACACATTTTCGAATTAATTTATTTTTGTGATTATTTTTCCCTCTCTCAATGTGATCCAACAAGTGTAATTGATTTTTCTACATCAAAATAGGCTCTATTCGACAGACATTGTACATTCTCACCCCATTATTATTTTATAGTTTTTTTCCCCCAATAAATGCACAATATTTTTGAATGTGAAGCAACCCGATCGACACACAATATACACCGGTGTTAAAAACTGTACATTTTGTTCATTCTTCTGAGGTTGTCCATGTGTTCCAAAACAAGAGCGAGCGAGAGATAGAAAAAATATCTGTGTTTTATTTTTCGTTCTATCCGATTTCATGGATCATTTTGATGTGCCAACAAAACAACATGAAAATTCCCGAACCAAAAAATATTCGTGATCGACTTCAGGATTCGCGTTCATGGTCGGGGAATCATTGCAGGGCTGCAAGAGCCTGTTGGCTGCTCCGATCGTGCCGGCCTCGGCGCCCCTGACCACCCTGGCGGCCGCAGGGCTTAAACTCAACCACCATCCCACAATCGACCGAAAACTCATTGAGAAACAATTTGAGGTACGTCTATCTGGTAGCGCTCTGTTCAAAGCTGCGCGCAAGGGAAGGCGTAGCGGTGGGAGTTTTGAGCGCGCAGTGTTACCAGACTGGATTTATTCAACCTGATTTGCTCCCCTAGGTGGCTATTGATTGGACATCCTGGAGACAATGTCGACGGTGCCTTTGTGGAAAACCATTTGATGACATCCCTTCGCAAGGATTCGGGACGCATTGCCGCCGTTGCGGGAGGATGTTTTGCATCCGCTGCATCACTAAGAACAAGCTGCCGGGCCACCTGAGCCCGAAACCGGTTCCCGTCTGCAATCTCTGCATTGACGTCGTCGACACGTCCCGGTGTTTGGAATAAGATTCGCATCTAATATTTACCTACATATGAAGACTTGTAAAACTTACGAACGCAAAAAAATATATTAGAGATTGATCTTTTCCATAATCTACTCGTGTTAAGTAAAGCTTTACATAAATCTGATTATGACATAAGATGACCTAAAATTAGGTTATCACGATTTTTGAACGCAACTTTCAAACTTGTCCTCTATGGCTCGAGCTCGAATGCTCGTGGTAGTATTCGGTAAATCTGGATGAAGTTCGATTGGAAGGCATATCGACATTGGGCTCACCGTTAATGCCATTGCTCTTGTCCTCCAAGATCTTTTCTAGGTTGATCAGCTTCTTGGTGATCACGGCTATGGTTGCCTTGGAAATGCCCTCATCAGTGGTGATCAGGACCGAGTGCGACTTTAGCTCCTCCGTTATCGACCTCAGTCTTGACAACGCTCTTCTGCTCACCTCAGTGACATCCTCTGTCTTTTGTTTGATTGTATCCAGCGCGTCAACGAGCTTGTCGTGCTTAAGCGCTTTGGCAGGCACTTTATCTTCGCCATGATCAGAAGATAAATTAGGATACACTGCTCCCATCGGCCCCCGGTAAATGTATTCTTTGACAAATCTGGCTCTGGATCTCCGCCGTTTCCTCCCAGTGATTTGAAATATCGTCGGCGCTGGCGTCTTGAGCTTGGGCGGATCGGGAAGGAGTTTGACTGGCATCTTGGAGAGCAAAGGATTCAACGGGCTCATGTCTACGCGGGAGGTGTGGAACTCGGGCCAGTCCTTCATAAACCCGGCGGCTTGGACATCGGCGACGATCGGGATCACCCTGCGCGGCTTCAGCATTCGCACGGCCTCCGAGAGTTCGGGGTAGGAGCTGTGGTCGCTGTACTCGAACACGTGGAGCCCGTACTCGTCGGACATTGAATAGGGCCCGCCATCCCAGCCGTAAAACAGAGCGGTCAACATAATTCCTATTGTCGGCCTCTTGGCATTTTCTGAGATCTGAAAATGTGACAGTTACGGCGAAATACTTTTTTCAACGAGAACAACTTTGTGTTACCATGAAATTCTTCTTGAGTAAGCTCATGTATACTGCGTGAATTCGGGAGTCCTCAGGTCTTGTCGTGAACACATTCGGAAGCCGCAACGTCTCTAGCAACTGCATCCGTTCCTCACTTACTAAGATTCTTTCCTCCAAGGCTTTGGCCACTTCGACAAGAACATCTTCCTTGCCAAGCTTGCGTATCCCGATATAAATCTGATATTGTGGATACCTCTTGACAAAGGTCACCAGCCTCTCTAGGACATCTTTTCTAGAGCCGAAGGTGCAGGAGGAAAAGAAGAACGTGTTGTCGAGATAGAGGAGATCCAAGTCTTCCCGTCTTATGATCGCTTTAAGAGTAGATTGTTCAAGGCAGCTGTGGTCGAAGCGAAAGTCAGCCGTGTAGAGAACGTTTCCAAAGAACCCTTGGAAAAGGAACATAACGGCGCCTGGCACATGGTTGGCGTCCAACAGCGTGACAATAACTTTCGGCTCGTCATCGTCACCCAAATTAAGGACGTGGTCCTTGTTTAACTCCAGAGGGATGAACAGGTCTGGGTCCGTATTGACAAAGTGCTTCACGAGACGGCAGTTCAAGGGCGACGTGTAGATTGGGTGGGTCCAGGACGAGTTGAGGCCGGCGATATGGTCCGAATGAAAGTGCGACAAGAAGTACAACCTTGGGGGGTTCGCCTTTTCCTCGGGCTCGAAGAGCCACTTATCCACAGCAATAGTACCAGCGATAAGAGCACCATTGCCTCTACCGGACGGCATCTTGAAGGCTTTATGTGATACCACCTACACGCTATGTCAGACCGTCGAAATTCCACAGAAATTCCTTTGTGTTGGGAATTCAATTTTTTGACATTTCCCTTTGTTTAGGTAAATGCTACACCTTTTTCTAGGCTATTAAAGGATAAAAAGAGGCTATTTTTTCTCAATTTTTCGGAACAAACTGAAAAAACTCAAAACCAAGATTCTTGTCAAATTAATAAACCTTTTCTTAGCAAAAGACATACATATGTATATTACGGTCTTCATTGCCTTTTCGAAGGTTTGAGCCTGCCTGACATTAATTCGATCTCGTGTCTGCCATTTTTGTCAACAAATCAATTTTCGAGGGTTTTCTGTCAAATTCTTGAATCTTTGTGTGATCCGAGATGAAGACGACTCTCGCCCGCATGGGCATGGGCTTTGGCAGCCTCCCGATCAAGATCAGAGGGGTGACAAGGTACCATGTGTCCCCGATGGAGCAGAGGGCCTTTGCTGGCGCCATTTCCCACAACCTGCCAAATGTTTTGTGGCGAATTCGAAGCAACATTTTCTACATTGCACCTCGTAAGATCGTTCTTGCTGGCCAGTAAAGACAGGTCGCAATAACTTTTTGTGATTCCCATTTCAGCCTACATCATCGGCTACATGATCTACACGTGGGGTGAGGCAGAGCACGATCGCCTGCAGCGCAAACAGCCAGGCGAATTCGACCATGAAACATAAGCTTCGTTGTTAGAGAAAATTCACACAGTCCAGTCTTAAAATAAAATAGCCTCGAGAAAAGAAAAATCCAACGTTTCAAATCTGGATATAATTCATCAAAGAGTATATTTCAAACCAACAATCACAGCTCCTGAATAATGTCAGCAAAGTTAAGCTACGTCCCCTCGTCGTTTTCGACTTACGAACATCAAAATCATCAAAAGCGGGAGGTGGAGCAGGGTGTATCTGAAGAGTTTTCTAGACGACGAGCTGTCGGCTTTCTGGTTGAATTTCCATGACAAGTACACTAAGTACAAGTTCAACGGGAGGGAGTCCAGCGCAAACGCCGGCGTCGTGACCTCGAAAAGGGGCGCAGCAACTGAGCACACCAACAGGCATCCCACAGAGTGTCTGCAAAAGAGGAACTTTTTTGACAACCATCATTGCTAACAGTTGTGATGTCTTACCTTAAAGCTACTCGTTTGCACAGGTCGGGCTCTGTCACCGACATCATCCTGTAACCAGCTCGCGAATAGTCTGGCCTCAGGTTCCAGGACAACGAATTGAAATGGGGAAATTGCCAGGTGTACAAAATTCCCCCAAGAACGAGGCAACCGAGGTCCAGAGACCCTGTAACGCTAGCCCAGCCGATGATCGGCGGGATGGCGCCCACGACGCTACCCACCCAGGTGTTCAGGATAGACACCCGCTTCATCGGGGTGTATACTGACGTGTAGAGGAAGAGGTTGGTCATGGCCAACACCGAGGCCGTTGGGTTGACAAGGTTCCAGAGGAGGACGGCGCCCAATATTCCCGAGGTCGCAGCAAAAATGGCCGCGTGATGTGGAGCCAACAGGCCCTTGACTAGAACTCGATTCTTCGTCCGATTCATCTGCGAGTCGAACGGGACCTCCAGCATTTGGTTGATGGAGTTGGCGGCCGCCGAGGTCAGCCCGACGCCAACGGTTGAGATCACGAGCACTGAAGGGTCAAACACCATGTAGGCCGAGGAGGCGAGGCCGTAACCCGCTGCCGACGTAATGCAAACCAGCATTGTCAGTCTCGACTTCGAAAGCATCAGACAGTAGTTGGGGAGCTGCCTCCAGTCCACCTTGATATCTTGCCATTGTAAGGCTTGTTGGTCGTCCTTGTTTTCAACCAGGCGAACAACTTGAGCTTGATTCTGTGATTCTGCTTTTGACTGGTTTTGTTCAATGAATTCCTCGTCGCCAACTTGCTTGACCTTGCCGCCAGGTTCCGCGCCAAAGTCCAAAGAAGGCTGGGGGTGTGATTTATCAGATGACGACAGGCTCTTCGCTAGCGACTCGAATGTCTTGGACTTTTTAAAAGCTTTCAAGATATGCTGCAACTGTTGCTGCTCATTGTCTGTCAACTTTGACGGGTACTTCTCCTGGTCGTCGTCACTTGTTTTCGTCTTAGGACCAGATGGTTTCGTTGCCGCTGTATCAATCAGGACACCATGTTTGCTGAGGTAAAGCACTGGGGGACTGGAACTGAATGCAATTTTGGCTTCCTCCTCGCTAAGTCTGTCGTCAGGAGAGGCCGACGTTACTGGACTTTTTGGTACTGAATGTTGGCCTCGATTGGAGGCCAGTAAGCAAAGGACCGACGACCGAGGCCGAAGCCTTAGCAACTTCATTGTTCGGAGCATCATGTCATGTCTGGGTCTCGAGCGTCTCGATTATTGACTTCAAAAATCGCTCACAAAACAAAATTCACGAACAAGTAAGCATCTACTTTTCTGGCCATTTTTGTTTTCTTTAATTTTCATTGAGTGACCGATGCAAGTCAATCATGCTCTGTAAAAGTGCGTTTTGAGCAAAAATCAATTGGTACAAAAACCGCTTATTCTCTAGTTGTTCTTTAATATTTAGATTCTTTAAAATGTTGTAAATTGATATTTTACATTTATATTTTTGGGAAGAAAAAATCCATTAAAGGACAAACTTGTCCTTGAGCCCTCATATTTTACCTTTTTAGCCTAAAAAAGTTTAGCCTTATACCCTCTTTTGTTGACATTTTTCAAATCAAAACAAACCGAATCACATGGACTGGATTTCGTGGATAAAAAAAATTAAAAAACCGAAAGAAAGAAAGAAAGAAAGAAAAGCTCAGATTGAGATTTCAGAAAAGAGATGGCAGACGACTTTGACGTTGTTCCTTGGGCCTCTAGCAAAGAGTGGACTTGTGTCTGTGAGTGGATCCTGGAGGACAGTTTGGAGTCGTTTCGCAAAGCTCTTGTTGTGATGAAAACCTGGAGATCAAGAGTTAATCGTCTTCCATCAGGTAAGAAACTTTCTGCTCAATTGCCAGCTTTGAAATACCTCTTTTTCTAGGTGTTGAAACCACAATAACCTTGATTGAGGCTGCTCTTGAGGTCCAAACGCGAACCCATGCCTTAGCCTTGACCCTGTCAGCTGCCATTAACAGATTTCTCAACTTGATCACTCATGCCGGGATGAACATGCTTGGATTGAGCAGGTGAAACGATTGAAAAATATCTAGATACATTTGCTCAGAATTATCAATAGCGAAATTTCTTACAGGTATTACGACGTAGCGAAAAAGTTCCGAGTTCCAAATTGGATCGTCGACGTCCGCCACGAGTCGAGTCATGGTCATCTGCCGAGCGAAGAAGTCCTCATCGCGGCCTTGGCCTTTGCCATACAATGGTTGCGTGTCAACTACTGGACTTGGGAATCAGAAAACAGTGCCAACCCCGATGACTTCAAATCGAATCCTGCCTACGAGAGTTCTCATAAGCTTCTCGATTGCTATGGCTACCTCAAAATCTACTCCATTTGGGGAACCGACACCATTGGTGAACTAAGAGACCAGGAAGAGCTCTACGCTCATGTGACTGATTTGTGGAACGAGTTCAGCGATTCGAGGATGTCTCAAGCGGTCGTACCGACCAAAAAGTCCAAGAAGAAGAAACAGAAACCTTCCACTCCCTTTCTTAAAAGTGTCGACGCGGTCAAAATCAAAGAGGCTGTGACGCTAGTGCACAATCAGATCAACAGTGTTTTGCAAACCAACCCTGAAGTGTCTGGTCAGATTTTCATCCAGTCACTGGTTCACGACGATCTGCTCTTGCCGTCGAAAGACTTCCTGGAAAATCTCAAAGAAGCAAAGGAATCCAAGCAAAACATTCTACCGAGCAATCTGGTCAGGATGTGGTCCGACGTCCTGAAGCTGTTTGATCAGGCAGGACTCATTCCTGACTTGATGTCTGTGCTGTTGATGAAGTGGAATAGTTCAAAAGACAAAATTGAGCGGGGTCTCTCGTCTGCCTGGATCTCCAAGCTGATTCGAAGTCAGCATTCAATCACTGACGAAAGTAGCCAAGAAATGCTCAATGACTTCATTGACGAGTACCTCAAGAATCCAGACAACAACCTTATCGACAATCTTCCAACCTTGGCAAAGCTCAGGTCGCCAGTATTGACCCCGGCCCAAGTGAATCGGATCAAGAAAGTCTACAGCATTTTTGTGTTGGAAGACGTCGGCGATATTGAGCTATCGATGGAGGAAGAGACTGGTATGAAAAGTGTTGACGACATTTTGCCAAGCAAGAAAATGGGCCAAACTTGGACTGAATGCACAAATGTGGATTGGTCTCGGATTCCTCTTGGTCTTTGTCCTGGACAGGATATGGACGACTATCAGCAATCTGTCTTCAAAAATCCTGATAGTTGTGATGACACCCACGAAAAGGAGACACCACCACTTGCAATCCTGGGCGAACTTAAAGATCACAAGGATCTTGTCGAAACTGTGGACTGGAACTTGCTGTTGGATCCTCCTCAAGACGAAATCCGTAAGCAAGATCGTTTGCCAGAAGAAGAACGAATAAGAGGACTAACGGTTCCGGCATTTTATCGCCGACAAAGCAATGTGGGAACAAAACGGAAACATCAAAATTACTGATACTGATAAATGATCAGTGATAATGTATTTAATATACATATTATCTTTGCAATGTTATACAGTACAGCTATTAAAAACTATTTTCACAATATGTAGCATTGTTTCTTATAGAGGGGTTGATTTACACATTGTAGAGGTATTTTAATTTTTTGCAAAAATATGTTTGGGTAACCAACATCCACTCATAATTGAGAAACGTAGATACACGAATGCGCTTAGTCGTCAAAGGACATCTTCTTGTTGGCCCCTGTACCGAAGGAGCGTGAGTCAATCTTGAGGCCACCGGGTCTGCCACCTCTGGCTCCTCCCCGGGGGGGTCCACGACCAAAGGCCTCTCCACCACGCCCACGACCCCAGCCGTCGCCACCACGCCCACGACCCCAGCCGTCACCACCACGCCCACGACCCCAGCTATCACCACCACGCCCTCGTCCGCCACCGCGGCCACGGCCTCCACCATTTCCGCCATACTGACGATTGTTGCCTCCGCGTCCACGGTCACGGTCACGGCCACGACCACCTCCCCATCCTCCTCGGCGTTCTTCACTGGCTGGATTGTAGGGTTCGTTGGTCTTGTACCCGAGGCCCGCCCTCTTCGGGGTGTTGTCAAACTCGAATGTCTCGTCCTCGGCTTCGTCAACCTCCATGGGCTCGGCCTTCACCGTCTGCTTCTTGGCCTTTTTGGCCTTCGGAGCTTCCTCCTCCTCCTCAGATTCGTCGTCAGAGTCTTCGTCTGAAGAACTGCTCTCCTCCTTCTTCGGCTTGCTCTTGCCGTTCATGGCGGCCTTTTTGCAAGCCGGTTTCTCATCTTCATCCTCCTCGTCACTCGAGCTTTCCTCCTCGGAAGAGCTTTCTTCATTCTTGACCTTGGACTTGGCTGCAGGAGCGGTGGCCTTTTTTGCTTGAGAAGCCTCGTCTTCATCATCGGAGTCTGAATCTTCCTCGCTGGAAGACTCCTCTTTCTTGACCTTTGCTGCAGCCGGTTTCTTTACTTCCTCCTCCTCATCGTCGTCGTCACTCGAGTCCTCTTCGCTGGAGGACTCGTCCTTTTTTGCCTGAGCAGGTGTGACTTTTTTTATCGCAGCCGCCTTCTTTTTCGTGTCCTCGTCGTCCGATTCTTCATCATCGCTGGAGTCCTCCTCTGAAGAAGAACTGTCGGCCTTCTTGGCAGCAACAGGAGCCTTTTTAGGGGGCTCTGGTTTCTCGTCGTCAGAATCTTCTTCGCTCGAGGACTCCTCCTCGGTTGAAGAGTCGGCCTTCTTTTTGGCGGCGGCAGGAACATGAGCCTTTTTAACAGCAGGCGCATCGTCGACGTCATCGTCGCTCGACGAGTCCTCCTCTGACGAAGTACTGTCGTCCTTCTTCTTGGCTGCAGTTGGTTTCGCTGGAACGGGAGCCTTTGCTTTGGGCGCCTCCTCCTCCTCTTCGTCAGAGCAGTCCTCCTCCTCACTGGACGACGAGTCGCTGTCCTTGGCTTTCGCTGGAGCCTTGCCGTTCATCTTGACCGGAGCAGCCTTCTCTTCTTCATCGTCATCGCTGCTGCTGCTGTCGTCTGAAGAAGACGAGTCTGATCCGGCGGCCTTGCCGTTTGCCATCTTGGTCTTCTTGGCCGGGGTGTGTCCGTTGGTCATGCCATTGGTGGCCTTGCGCTTGGTGCCACCCCCGCTCTTCTGGAAATTGGCCACCATGTCTGGGATAGTCGGTGAACCGGCGGGCAGCTCTTTAATGTCGCCAACATCCTTCTTGAACTGATTGGCAAGCTTGACCGACACCGATTTCAGGTAGTCGAACACCAAAGCATTGAGAGTAGGCTTGGCCTCCTCCGGGATATCCATTGCTGTTCTCGTAAGTTCAGGTTTTAAAACTTGGTTCTATTTTTTCACAGTTCACAAAGGGCCGTGAGTTCACACTTCTTTTGTTCAACAGAAGCGTCAGCCACGTTTTGTTTTGTTTTGCTTTTCTATTGCGTATTACGTCAGGGGGGCAAGCCTAAGACCGAATCACTGGCAAAAACGAAACAGCCAAATATTTTGTAACTGGCATTTTAGTACAATTTTAAAACCTTAAGTCACATGGTACATCAATTTAAAAAACACACTAATGCAATTGCAACCTATAGTGATTGCAGTAGTTCGCTAAAACATTACTGAAAAAAACATGTATTTTCAACTATTGGCCAAAAATGTCGAGCTCAAAACCGCTCTCTCCGCTGACGCTTGCCTGAATTTTGCAAACAAAAGTACGAGAGAAAAATTTGACAGTTGATTTTTTCAGATTTTTTCAGCTCTTGTGCAGAGTGAAATTGGAAAGCAACAGCAATTTTCGTCAGAAATGGTGTTCATGCACTTCCCCACGTCGTTGACAGACGAGGAGCAGCAGCTCCAGACCAAGTATGCCAAGCTGCGAAAAAAGAAGAAGCAAGTGGCAGCCTTGAAAAACCAGAATAACGACAAAGGAGAGCGAGATTCGAAGATTTCCCCGTCATCCGGGACTGCCAAAAAGAGTGCTCTGTCCAGCGGAGCCAAGGACGCCAAAGAGCAGGCGAAGAAGCTCATCCAGTCTGGCCGCATCAACCTCCAGCCCCAGAGCAGCAAGGAGCGAGGTGAAAAGTCAACCGGTTTCAAGCGATCTCAAGGATTGGAGAGGAAGTTGACGGGCTTAGACAATGCCAGAGCAGGTTATCAGCCCTTCTCCGCCACTCACGGCCCTGGTGGCGGCTTCGACACGGGTGGCGAAGATATGAACCCGGAGCCTGTTGAGCCGGCCCCGAAAAAGGTCAAGAACTTGTACGACAGTTTCGTCGCTGCCAGAGACCGAGAGGAGCGCGGTCTGGCCAAAGATCCCTCGGACACGATCAGCCCGCTGGGTCGAGGAGACAAGCCGAGACAAGGCAACACCGTCTACGTGTTTGGTTACCAAATCACCGAGGAGATTCTCAAAAATGCCTTCAACTCGATCGGCAAGATTGTCAATATCTCCATGGAGGTGGAAAAGGTGAGACGAGAGTTGACTTCATGTGTGTTAGGCTTTTTTTTATTTTTGGTGGTTTTCAGAATTGTGGATTCATTACCTTTGACAAACCAGAGGCTGCAGAGAGTGCAATAGCCGAATATAATGGTAACGTCGTCGAGGGTATTCAGCTCAAAGTTTCCATGGCAAGACGGCAGCCCGTGATTGATCCCATCAATGAGGCCTCATCGTCGACGACCTGGTCCACCATTGCCGCCAGTCACAGCCAAAAGGGCAGTCACAAAGACAAGCGAGATCTCGTTGCGTACGATGAAGATCTATTTTAATCTTAGTATTATGAATGGTGAAAATAAAAGAAATACATGAAAATAGAATGAAACATTAACAGGTTATGAATTGTAGTACACATAAATTAAAGTTACTTACATTGACAAGTTATTCAACAGGAGCGGTCTCTTGTATAATTTGAATCTCGCGCCTCATGTTTGATGGAGAAAAGTACAAATATTTGTACGGCGATAAGTTGTGAAAAATTGTCCATTTTTTGTTTAAAGGCGCATTTAACATCATGGATAAAAACATTTACAAGTCATTTTTGACATGATTAAAACCATTAAAGGGGCTGTTGTGGGTCTTAAACCGGGTACATTTATTTTTTTTGCAAGAAGAATTCTGCTCGACTCGATCCGATCACATTTTGTCGGGCAAGCGTGGACGGGGAGCATTACTAAGTTCGCCCAACAAAGTATACTACAGCTAGGTATTAACTAAGTTCGCTCTCAATATCTACATAATGTACTAATATCGACCCCCCAGTTTTGAGGTGTTTATTAAGTTCGACCCAAGGAATCCACTGCAAAAACATCAAAAGATAAGTTTCAGGCCTAACAATGCTTCAATTTAGATAACATATCTGCAAAATTACAATTGTCAGTGACTTTTGTTTGATAAATTGAAACAATTTTGTCAATTAATATTAACTCAAAGAGTCAAACTTAGCCAAGCCTTATTAAATAAAACTTTGTACAATTCCATTTTCAAAGCTTTGCTTTCTTCACAATTGACAGAATGTTTTTTTAGGCATAATTGAAGTTTGCTTTAACAGCCAAACAACATTTTCATTTCACTTATTAAAATTAATGAAACTATTAAAATAACCCTATTTTAATAAGAGGCGAACTTAGTTAATACCTGTACATCAGCTGAATTTAGGGGGGTCGAACTTAATTAAGACTGGGCAGTCGAAATTAGTTAATACCTCGGCGTCAGCTGAAAAGACGAACTTAGTAAGAATCCCCAAACAAGAGTGGATGAAGAGAGCATAGACGTCAAGAGCCCGCTCGCATAAATTGGCGAAATTGCACAGGATCGAACAACAAGAACAAGAACTACCAGGATATAGATCTTAGATCACTGTAAATTCTTTAATTACACTTTAATGACCTGTTTCACAAGTTTTATATAAAAAAATCATGTTGCAACAATCTTAAAGTACAACAAATAGTGAGTTAATCAATTAAGCTATGGGACCATAAAATATGTGTAAACATCCATGTTCTCATTTCGAAAAATATGAAAGCA
>JAAUYL010086957.1_pt1 | contig 16912 bp, 17 predicted proteins | sample 7278011 | NCBI WGS metagenome assembly JAAUYL01 (sample SAMN14350225, study PRJNA611818) | marine sediment metagenome | isolation source: surface marine sediment (1.8m) | place: French Polynesia: Moorea | collected 2018-08
CGTTACAGCCATTAAGTTATTTACTCCTAAATCTACTCCTGCTACTTGTTGATTTTTTGTGGTTTCCTCCTCTTTTTCATAAACTATTTCTATTATGTAACAGCTACTTTTAGGCACGATTCTGGCCTCTATTATTTATGTCTGTGAAGTAGAAATTTTTATTTCACTCATCGACAGATGACAAATTCCTTTTTTTAAGGCTTTGCGCGTAAATTGAGTCCTCTGAATAGGGCAGTATGTTTCGACTTTTTGTCTTATGTTTATATTTAGGAATTTTCGGTTTTCCTAAAAATTTACTTGGCTGTTTTTTCCATTCTTTTAAAGCCGAGAAATAATCAGTCCAACATCGATCTAATCTCCTAATAATTTGCTTACTTACCTTGGTAGGTAAAGCTTGATAATCAGAACTTTTAGATACCTGGTGATAAAGTTGATTAAAATTTAATTTCTTTTGGTTAGCAAAGAAATTAAGACGATAATAATAGTTAGCTAAGTTAAACAGATTTTTAGACAAAAAAGCCTTGTAGTCAATTTCAGACCAAAAAGGATGATTTTTCGTATTGGACATGACGTTCAACTAGCTTCATACCTTAGTTGTAGCTGATAGGGACTAAATGGATGGAAAACTGAAGAAACTTACTCCTAGATAGTTTGATAGCTATAGCTATGAGTAAGTTAGATAAACTTTAGATAAGTTTTCCCTTTCTGTATTTACCCCACCTATAAATTAGGGGGGTGCTATCTGGTGTCGGGACGTTGCTTATCCTTGACAAGTTCCAATTCCAGAGAAAATTTATTTTATCTTCTGAAACTTTAGAAAATAGCTAGATTTTGACATTGGAAATCTCAAGTCAAAAATATTTTCTCTGTCTAATGTTTTTTCCCTGATTACTTACAACCTATTTTTACTAAGTAGGTGAGTAAAAATAAACTGAATCTTAGAGGGGGGGGTTTTGAGAGCTAAATTGTGCTTAAGTCAACCCTTTTCGCTAAACCCACCCCTACAATTTTTTTTTACGTTTAATTAGACTTACCTAATTACTTAGGTTAAATTTTTGACCTAAAATTTAGTAGGCATCTTGTAATTCGTAGAATTCAGGAGAAATATAATCCTTACGCAACGGCCAACCTACCCAGTCTTCAGGCATTAAAATTCGTTTGAGATTGGGATGTCCTTCGTAGACAATGCCATACATATCATAAGATTCCCGCTCTTGGAAGTCAGCAGATTTCCAAATCCAGTAAACCGAAGGAACTCTAGGATCGTCTCTGGGGACAAATACTTTTACCCGTACTTCTTCTGGTTGGTCTACATCATCACTGACTTTGACCAAGTGATACATACTTACTAAATCTTCTCCAGGTCCTGCATCATAAGCACATTGACACTGTAGATAATTAAAGCCATAAGCATACAAAGCTGTGGCTAGGGGAATTAAGAAATCCCTGTCAACTTTGATAATTTCTACTCCTAGATGATCGGGTTCTAAGAATTGATGCTCAAAGCCATTCTCTGTAAGCCATTTTGAAACTTTACCTGCTTCAACTACTGGAGCTTCTTCTGATTCAGCCACGACTTACCTCCTCTGTTTGTGCAGCTTGCAGTGCAGGTGGTACTGACATACCTATTGCTTCTGTCAGCTCTTTTGGTGCAGTTTGACGGTCAGATGTCTGTAGATATTGACCATTTAGAATTGGTTCAACTACTTTCATATTGTGCTTAACACTGTAGTAACGATGAGCTTGCAGGAGTTTACCCCGTTCTTGCAAGGATTCATTGGCAACTTTTTTCCTCAGCTTGATGACGGCATCAATAATTGCTTCTGGACGTGGTGGACAGCCAGGAATGTACACATCTACTGGGATTAATTTGTCTACCCCACGAACTGCTGTTGGCGAGTCCATGCTAAACATACCGCCTGTAATTGTACAAGCACCCATAGCAATGACATATTTAGGTTCTGGCATTTGCTCATAAAGGCGTACCAAGGTAGGACCATATTTCATGGTGATGGTACCAGCAGTAATTAGTAAGTCTGCTTGTCTAGGGCTGGACCGCGGTACTAAGCCAAAGCGGTCAAAGTCAAATCTGGAGCCGATGAGAGCTGCAAATTCAATGAAACAACAAGCTGTACCATACAAAAGAGGCCATAAACTAGAAAGTCTAGCCCAGTTGTAAAGATCGTCAACTGTAGTTAAAACTACATTCTCGGAAAGTTCTTGAGTAACTTCGGGGGGTTGCTCAATCGGATTAATAATTTTTGGGTTTTGATTAGGACTTAAGACCATTCCAAAGCTCCTTTGCGCCATGCGTATACTAAAGCAACCACTAGGATTGTGATGAAAATCAGGGCTTCTATAAAGGCTAGGAGTCCCAACTGATGAAAGGCTACTGCCCAGGGATATAGAAATACTGTCTCTACATCAAAGATGACAAAGACAAGGGCGAACATATAATAACGGATATTGAACTGTATCCAAGCTCCACCAATTGGTTCTACACCCGATTCATAGGTGCTGACTCGCTCTGGGCCACGAGTTTTGGGCCGCAGTAGCTTAGATGCAGTTAAGGCAAGGATTGGTACTAGGCTGCTAATTATTAGGAAACCTAGAAAATACTCGTAACCACTAAGAACAAACACAATTAACCTACATTTTCTAACAGGACTAGGACTCTTGTCTGTGAACATTATAGAGACCATCAGAGTTATTCTACTGCTAGTCCAGATAATAAGTCAAAAGTTTAAATTTAAAAGTCAAAAGTCAAAAATAATCCCAATTAATTATAAATAGTCATCATAAATTTTCGGTAAGTGGGAAACTAGCCAGTTGCCTCCTAGGTCGGAGCTACGCTATCAACGGCTAGATGGAAACGACTCAAAGGGTTTTAACCCGTAGTCAAGTTGACATATCTAGAGTTTTTCGCTATCATGTGCATGATACAGCGAAAATTCCTATGTATCTAACTCAAAAGAACAAAATTAGAAACTTGTCTAGCCAGGAATTTAAAACCTTGCGACAGTTGTGCAGATTGTCCAAAAATATGTACAACGTGGGGCAATATTGCTGTGAGACAATTTTATTTTGCTGAGGGCGGATATTTAAGATACGAGTCAAATTACCATTACTGCAAAGATAACGAAAATTACCAGCTACTTCAAACTGATATTGCACAGCAAACTTTAAAAGTTGTAGATAGGTTTTTTAAGTTGTTTTTTGGCTTAATCCAAAAGGCTAAAGAAGGTAATTATCGTTTTGAACAAATACCAATACCTAGATACCTCAATAAACAAGGGTATTTTCCTTTGATAATACCTCGAATTAAGGTAAAAAATGGGTATTTTAATATCCCCATGTCTAGAAAATTCAAAGCTGAATATGGTGCAGTTAAAATACCCTTTCTTGAAAGATTGATAGGTAAAACTCTTAAAGAGGTTAGGATAATTCCTAGATATAACGCTAGGTTTTTTGAAGCTGAATTTATTACAGAAGAAGCACAATTAGCAGCGGTAAAAACTGATAATGCACTAGCTATAAACCAGGGATTAGACAATAAGTGCAACTTGTGTATCAAATACTGGGTCATCGTTTATTTTGGACGGTAGAAAGCTTAAATCAATCAACCAGTGGTATAACACGCGAAAATTCGCTTATTGCAGTCTATAAAGGATAGACAAGGCATCAAAGCTTTAACCAAAAAACAAGGCGCGCATTACGGTAAATCGGAACAATAAAGTTAGAGATTACTTGAAATTTAGCAGCTAGATACTTAATCAACTGGTGTGCTGAAAACAAAATATCTACTATTGTCCTCGGTGTTAATCGAGGCATGAAAAAAAATATTGATTTAGGTACAAAAACTAACCAAAATTTTGTGCAAATACCACACCATATTTTTAGGTTAAAACGGCTTTGTTGCATGAAAGTATATAGCTGTGGCTAGGCTCCACATATGAATAATGCGCCGAAACTGCTGTAACTATTGTCAGGGCAAACGCATCTCCTGCATTGAAGTTCTGGCAGGGCAAGGATGTCAGGTATTTGAGTATTTATGCTTATTACTTCTATAAATCTTAACGGTAAAAGCTTCCAGAATTTAGATCCGTTTGCCGTGTAACTATTGTCCAATAGATGAATAAAACATCAATCTCCCGAAAGTGAGCGATCGCTAGCTTCGTCTGACTGTATATGAACTAAAAATAACTATTGTCCAATAGATGAATAAAACATCAATCTCCCGAAAGTGAGGGATATAGCTGCTAAAGCGCTCCACCTTTTCCTGCGGAATGCTACGCAAAAATGTCGCGCAGCGTTAATGCGTGTTATGCACCAGCAAAACGGATGTTCGCTACTTTCATACAACAAAGCCAGTTAAAACTAAAAGGTATGTGTATTAGGTATGGTTTAACTTATCTAGAGCAGGAAGAGTCTTATACGTCTAAAGCTAGTTTTTTAGACGGGGAGAAAATACCTATTTACAATGCTGATAACCCAACTGAATATAGTTTTAGTGGTAAACAATTTTGCGATGCAGCGCCGCCAAAGGGGGTTTCTGAGGACTGCATCAAGACAGCGTGGTTTGTACAAAACGCGCGGAAGGAAAATTGATAAATGCTGAGTGTAACGGTGCTGCAAATATTGGATCGAAAAGTAATCTTATGAGGGTTTACCCCGGACAGACGCTTAGGCATCTTTGGTTATGCCATTAAGGGTTAAATTTGACGCGACTTTAGTCCGGCAAATTTGTGACCCTTAAGAATCCACGCGGATTTATCCCGTGGAGTGTCAAATTCTGTAATAATAATTAAAGATATTTTCATAATCGCTGACTTAATCCCTGGGAACTATGAGCGAGGAAACAACCGAGGCCCACACACAGGATGAGGCCAACACACAGGAACAGGATCGATATGAATGTCGAGCCTGTGGCTATATATATGAACCTAATAAGGGAAGTTCTACAGGAAAAATTCCGCCGGGAACTGCTTTTTCAGATTTGCCTTCAGTTTGGCGCTGTCCTGTTTGTGGAGCGTCTAAAGTCCAATTTATGAATGTTGGACCGATTGAAGGGCCTTCAGGATTTAAAGAAAACCTTGGCTATGGTTTTGGTGTCAATACTCTCACACCCAGCCAGAAAAATATTCTAATTTTTGGCGGATTAGCTCTGGCATTCTTGTTTTTCTTGAGCTTATATGGTTTACGATAAGATGGCCATCAGGATAATTAATAATTAATAATTAATAATTAATAATTAATAATTAATCCCCAGAGGTTTTGACCAATGGATAATTGATAATTAGACAAAGTTTTCATTATCCATTAAAGAATGATTAAATATGATGCACTCAATAGTAAAATCCTGGAAAAAAATTTTCATAATACTAGCAGCAGTTATACTTTGTAGCGGTTGCAAAAATGCTTTTTTACCACCGATGAGTTACAATCCCTGGGAGGTAATTCAACTACCAACTGAGGTTACGTTATTTGATATCGGATTTACAGATAATCTTGACCATGGTTGGATTGTGGGTGGTGATACAACTCTTCTTGAAACTACTGATGGTGGTAAAACTTGGGAACCTAAAACTATCGATTTAGAAGAAAAAGTTCGCTTGACATCAGTCAGTTTTAATGGTAATGAAGGGTGGATTGTTGGACAGCCCTCTTTACTTTTGCGTACTGATGATGGAGGAGAGTCTTGGAGTACGATTCCTCTAAGTTCTAAACTGCCTGGTGCTCCTAATACAATTATCGCTCTGGGGCCAAATTCTGCGGAAATGACGACTGATGTGGGAGCTATCTATCGAACTAAAGATGGAGGACAAAATTGGCGTGCTCAAGTAGAGGATGCTGTGGGAGTAGTGAGAAATATTTCTCGTTCCTCTGATGGTAAATATATTGCTGTTTCGGCAAAGGGTAATTTTTATTCTACTTGGGAACCTGGGCAAAAATCTTGGACTCCTCATAACCGTCAGAACTCTCGACGTTTGGAAAACATGGGGTTTGGTGATGATGGTCGTTTATGGTTATTAGCGCGTGGAGGTCAACTGCGGTTTAGCGATCCCGAAAACCTGGAAGAGTGGGGAGAAGCTATTAATCCTGAATATGCTACAAGTTGGGGTCTTTTAGATTTGGCTTATAGAACTCCTGATGAAATTTGGATTTCTGGCGGTAGTGGTAATTTACTTCGCAGTACCGATGGAGGTCAGACTTGGGAAAAAGACCTTGATGTAGAGAATGTTCCTGAAAATTTCTACAACATTGTATTTATAAATTCAGAAACAGGTTTTATTCTCGGTCAAAGAGGAACTATGCTCAAATATAATAGTTCAGCGGTTTCAGAGGCAGCTTAAAAATAGAGAAATATCATCGTTTATCACTTAATTGGGTAGTATTACTCAAATGGCAAGATATGATTTCTCTGTATTGTTTGATTTGCTGAAAAGAAATCTGAATGTGTTAAAATTGATCCCGTCTGGCTAAGAAATAAAAATGACAGATGTAAAGAAGACAAAAGGTTAGTCTATCTTTATCTCTGAAGAAAGACAAGAAACTCATCCCATTTATTACTATGGCCTGAGCAATTTAGAAAAGTTTTAAGACTATCATATTATAGATGATGGTTTAAGATTATTTAGGAGGAAAAAATTAGATGGCTGGTGGCAGTACAGGTGAGCGTCCATTTGGAGACATTATCACAAGCATTCGTTATTGGGTGATTCATAGTATCACTATTCCGGCTCTGTTTGTTGCAGGTTGGTTATTTGTTAGTACCGGGTTAGCTTATGATGTTTTCGGTACACCTCGACCTAATGAGTATTACACTCAGGAAAGACAAGAATTACCAATTTTGTCAGACCGTTTTGAAGCTAAACAACAAATTGATGAATTTATCAAATAGATAAAAAATTAGGAGATTAAAATAATGACTAGCGGAAATCCAAATCAACCAGTTAGCTATCCAATTTTTACTGTTAGATGGTTAGCAGTTCATACTCTTGGTGTGCCTACAGTTTTCTTTTTAGGTGCCATTGCAGCTATGCAGTTTATTCAAAGATAGGAGCATAAGATAATGCCTTTAGATCGTAGTTCTAATCCTAATAAGCAAGCAGTAGAATTAAACCGTACCTCTCTCTACCTTGGTTTGCTCTTAGTTTTTGTTCTTGGTATTCTGTTTTCTAGTTATTTCTTTAACTAATTTGGGAAACGAAATCAAGCAATTTATACCTATACAAGTCACCCTATTTGGGTAATGTATAGGTAGTAGAATCAACTAAAAAGTTAACAAGTAAATTGTTTACAAATTTCTTTGAAATAGTAGTTAGTTTTGAAATAATGAGGTGAAATATTATGATGTCTGAACCAGGAAGAATTCCTTTGTGGTTAGTTGCTCTTGTGGCAGGAACTGGTGTACTTGTAGTTGTAAGTCTTTTCTTCTACGGAGCTTATGTTGGTGTAGGTTCTTCTTTATAAGAAAAAGTAGAAGTTTGAGTTAGTTAATACTCAGATTTTAGGATTTAGTTTTCTGAGATTTTGTTGAATAATTCCACTCTTTTGAGAGTGGAATTATTTTTTTGAACCCTAATTATTTTATGGTTTTTGAGGGAAGTTCCGTTATGGTAAATTTGGTCTACTCATTGTCATCGGGTAGAGAAAGTGAAGATTTAGCTAGAACAACTCGTCATCATCACGATACCTAAAAAAGTTGAGAGCATCGAACAAAAGAGAAAACAAGCGATCGCTCTGACAGATAAATTATTACGTTCTACATTCCTACAGATTTTCAGCGATCCTGAGCCTTATTTACAATAGAGTACGCACTACACACCTAAAAAGTATATTACTGCGGAGGCAGCCTAATTTTCATCGAGTAATTTTTCGAGGTTTTAAGGGTATTCTGCTGTAAAAAAATCTAGTTTAGTTTTAGCTTGGCAAAAATTCCAATTAATTTCTGTGAGTTTTTTCCAGTCAGGATTTAAGTCAAAGTTCATTAATAATTAAGTTTATATTGCATGACATAATGGTAATGACACATTATTATCTCAAATTTATTTAATCATTCTCTAACTGCAATAAACATTGCTGAAATACATAATTTACTACGGCAAATAATCTCTCTAAGTATTCAATGTTATAACTGGCAATATTTCTGGTAAAAACATCTCCTTTCAATTGACCAAACTGCCAAACTTGACCATTAGAAACAATACCAAAAATTGTTTGCTCTAAATCGTTATTAATTTTCTGTGCTGCGACTAATTCGGCTAAACATTGACCCCATCCTTCTACAAATTTATCTTGCTTTGCTTCTACTACTAAAAAATAAGGTTTATCAAAAATTATTCTGCCTAAAGGGCTGAGTCTAGTCACTATATAATCTGGTTGTCCTGATAGTTTTTCATCATAAGTTAAAGTTTCGTGGCTCCAAAGGGTTAATTTTTGATAGTAAGATTTCCAAACTTCTTTCAAAATTGGATAGATTAAATTTTCACAAATAGCATATTCTGAACCGTATATAGTTCCATGAGAAAGTAGAAATTCTAACTCTTCTCGAAAATGTTGAGGCACTGGAAATTCCAGTTCATTGATAAAATTTGCAGAAATACATTTGATTTGATATTCTTTGGCAACTGTGGCAATATTTTTGTAATTACTGAATGGCATAATTTAATGGATAATGGATAATGGATAATTGATAATTAATAATGAAAACTATCTCTAATTCTCAATTATCAATGTTATTGTACTTCAATTCTCTGGTGAAAAATATAGTAGAAGTTAAAATAATTATTGCTTGATTCATTTTTATTGCTGAGAGCTAACTGCTAATAACTGTATGGGTAGCATTCCACAGGAAATGCTTACATTATAGGGAACGCTTAGGATCAAAACTATATTTTAGAGATTTTTTTCACTATTCTCTAACTGCAATAAACATTGTTGAAATACATAATTTACTACAGCAAATAATCTCTCTAAATATTCAATACTATAGCTGGCAATATTTCTGGTAAAAACATCTCCTTTCAGTTGACCAAATTCCCACAATTTACCGTTAGAAACAATACCGAAAATTGTTTGCTCTAAATCGTTGTTAATTTTCTGTGCTGCGACTAATTCTGCCAAACATTAACCCCATCCTTCTTCAAATTGATCTTGCTTTGCTTCAACTACTAAAAAATAGGGTTTACCAAAAATCATTCTGCCTAAAGTACTAAGTTTAGCCACAATATAATCTGGTTGTCCTCAAAGCTTTTCATCATAAGTTAAAGTCCTATGACTCCAAAGCATTAATTTGTCATAATAGGATTTCCAGACTTCTCTTAATATTGGAAAGATTAAATTCTCGCAAATAGCATATTCTGAACTGTATACAGATAAGTTAGAAATTGCAAAATCTAACTCCTCTCTAAAATTATGATTCACGGAAAATTTAATTTCATTGACAAAATTTGTATAAATATATTTAATTTGAAATTCTTGAGCGACTGCTTCAATATTTTTGTAATTACTAAATGGCATAATTTAATGGATAATGGATAATACATAATGGATAATTGATAATGAAAACTATGTCTAATGAGGGTTTGCTGAAAAAGTATTATAGATGAGGTTAGGAATCAGCAGTCAGGTAGGGGAGCCGTCGGATTGGCGACGTACAGGATAAATGGAAATTATAGAGGAGGTAGTCGGATATTTCGTATCTTGATTTTTCTCCCGTTATCTACCTAAAATCCTAACTTTTTGAACATAAGCAACCTAAAAGCTTAAACTTTTTGATACCTAAAAATGCTAAAACCTGTATCTGTAAAGACTTTAAGATTTAATCAGTAAACCCTAATTATCAATTATCCATTGGTAAAGCATTTTCCATTTTACTCAACCAATCTATCAAACTTTCCAACTGTTTATCTGCACTTAAAACACCTAAACCACGCACTGTTACTTTACCCTTACTAAAAACAAAACGAGACTTTAAATGATTGGGTAATTTCTCTTTTAATAAATTCCATGCAGGTTCCTCCATTGGTGTTTCTAAAACAACGTGTTGTTTACCCTCTACTTTAATCCGAGAAAAGCCTATTTTCTTGGCAATTTGTTTTAATTCCATCATCCTTAATAACTGTAAACCAGCTTTTGGAATTGCACCGTAGCGATCGCTCCAATCAATTTCTATTTGATTCAATTCCTCCCGACTATTAGCAGCAGCAACCGAACGATAAGCACCCATTTTTTGGTCTAAGTCTGGAATATAATCTGCGGGAATGAATGCAGTCAAACTTAGGTCAATTTGTGTATCATCAACTTGAGGAATTTCCTGACCTTTGATTTCCCGAATTGCCTCTTCTAACATTTCTGTATATAGATCGAATCCGATAGTATTCACCTGACCAGACTGTTCCGCTCCCAAAATATCCCCCGCTCCCCGAATCTCTAAATCTCGCATTGCCAACTGATATCCCGAACCCAACTGAGTAAATTCCTTAATTGCTCGCAACCGTTTTTGTGCCTCATCTGTCAGCGCTACCCCACCGGAAGCAGTAGTCGGATAAAACAACCACGCATGAGCTTGCACACCTGCTCTACCTACCCTTCCCCGCAACTGATACAACTGCGACAATCCAAACTTTTGAGCATCTTCTATTAATATTGTGTTGACGCGAGGAATATCCAAACCAGATTCAATAATTGTGGTACAAACTAAAATGTCAGCTTCCCCCGCACTAAATGTCAGCATAATTGACTCCAACTCTGCTGCTTCCATTTGACCGTGACCGATATTAATTCTTGCTCCGGGAATCATTTCCCGTAATTTTCCTGCCAACTCCTCAATACCTTCAATGCGTGGCACCACATAAAATACTTGCCCTCCTCGATTTAATTCTTGGCGAATTGCAGTGCGAGCAGTTTCCAGATCGTAGGGTGCGAGATGAGTTTTAATTGGGCGACGCAAAGGGGGTGGAGTAGTAATCAAACTCATTTCGCGAATTCCCGAAAGCGCCATATATAATGTTCGCGGAATTGGAGTTGCGGTCAATGTCAACACATCTACCTGAGCTTTGAGCGCCTTAATTTTTTCCTTCTGGTTAACGCCAAACCTTTGTTCCTCATCCACTACCAACAACCCCAACTGCCGAAACTGGATCGTCTTACTTAAAATGGAGTGAGTACCGACAATAATATCTAATTCCCCTGTTGTTAACCGACGTTGAATTTCTTTCTTTTCATTGGTAGTACGGAAGCGGTTGAGTAAACCTATTTCTATGGGGTAGGGAGCAAAACGTTCTTTGAGAGTGTGATAATGTTGTTGAGTTAAAACTGTCGTAGGTGCGAGAAATGCTACTTGTTTATTTGCTGTGACTGCTTTGAAAATTGCCCGGATGGCGACTTCTGTTTTGCCGAAACCAACATCACCGCAAACCAGGCGATCCATTGCTCGCTCACTTTCCATATCCCGTTTCACATCTTGGGTTGCTTTCAACTGGTCGGGGGTGGGTTGATAGGGAAACGAATCTTCCATTTCTTCTTGCCACGGGGTGTCAGTAGGAAAACTATAACCTGTTTGTTGAGCGCGTTGAGCATAAAGTTTCAGCAGGTCAACAGCTAATTTTTTGATTGACTTACGAACTTTATTTTTGGTACTTTCCCAGGTTTTGCCAGTCAGTTTGTTGAGTTGGGGTTTTTTCTTATCAGTATTTCTCAACCGCGACAGGGAACTCAGTTGGTCGGCGGCAACTCTGAGCAAACCGTCAGCATATTGAATTGTCAGATAGTCGCGAGTTTCGTTATTTAGAGTCAGACTTTCTAATTTCACGAACTTACCGATACCATGTTGCCGGTGAACTACATAATCTCCGGGACGGAGTTTGTTGGGATCTACTTGTTTGGAAGTAGCTTGACGGCGTTTGCGAATATAGGTGGGAGTGGCGAGGGTGTGTTGTCCGTAAAATTCTCGGTCGGTGATGACTGCTAACCGGAATGTGGGCAAAATAAATCCTTCTAATTCTGCTAAACCACTATATTTGAGACCAATGGGAGTATATTGGGTTTGCAGTCTGTCAATGGCGGGGTAGTCGCGGGGGTTGGGAATAAACTGAGCGGCGCAGTCATGTTCCTGGAGTAGAGAGACGGAGCGCGACGGTTGAGCGGAAATTAGGAAAATGGAATGTTTACGCTCCCTTTGCTGGCGCAAATTTTCTGCCAGTTTTGCGTATTGATGCGGCATCACTGGTAAGGGACGACTAGCAAGGTTGAGGGTGTAGGGAACGGAAGCGGTAATATCGCTCTTGGTTTCTTTGGTCAGTTCCGATAAATATAGTCTGGGAAAAAGTTCGACTTCTGCGAGGGAGTCGGCAAATGTACGATGAATTTTTGGTAATTTTGTGGAACTGTTGAGTTGTTGCCAATTTTCTTCTACCAGTTCAAACCAGCGATCGCCATGAGCAGCACATTGCTCTGGTTCGTCTATGGCAATGAGAGTATTTTCTGGCAGGTAGTCTAATAGGGAAGCAAATGTTGAGTCGGTCATTGACTCTAAGTTTCCTAAACCCCACTGACTAAAATCTCTAGGTGTTAAGACTATTTGGGGAATTTTGTCAAGGGAACGTTGGGTGGAAGGGTCAAATTCCCGAATTTTTTCCAATTCGTCCCCAAACCATTCTAGGCGTACTGGTAATTCTGAGGCGACGGGAAATACATCTATAATATCTCCCCGGCGACTCCACTGACCTTCGGTTTCCACTAATGGCACTCGTTCGTATCCCATCTGAGCAAGTTTTTCATCGAAAGTTTTGGAGTTACTGGAAATTCCAGGGATAAGGGTTAGGCAGTAGGGTTGAAATTCTATAACTGTAGGTAAGTGGGGTTGGAGCGATCGCTCTGTTGCTACCACGGCCATTTTTGCTTTATTGCCACTATTGCCGTTGCTGGTTGCATTTTCTGGCGCATTCCCACTCACTAAGTCTGCCAAAACCTGCATTTGTCCCCAAATCATTTCTTCTGAGTAGGAAGGTTCGTAAGGGGATGCTTCTGAGGTGGGGTAAAAGTGAACTGTTGGCCATCCTATTGCTTCTAACTGTGCTGCCCACCGTCCCGCCTCTTCTAATGTTGCAGTGACAATGAGCAAATTTTGCTGTTGTTGTTGGGCGAGGGTGGATGTGACTAAACCTTTGGGTAAACGGGGTGCGCCGTTTAGTTGTAGAGATTGATATTGTTGAAGTTTATTTAAGAGTTCGGTTGTGAGAGGCGATCGACCAAGTAGTTTAATAATAGATGATAATGTCATAAGATTTTGAGTAAAAAGGACTGAAAGTTAATTTTATTCTACAATTCTTTTTGTGGGGGTGAGTCTTGTAAGATTATTTATTAAAAGTAATACTATGTGAGGAAAGTCTGCAAAGTAATCATTGAACGATAAAAGTTATTAAATGCTAAATACTTACTTCCAGAAATATATTTACATAAGTTTCCTACTCTCTGGAAGTACATATATTGATAGTTTTAGGGAGTAGGGAGTAGGGAGTAGGGAGTAGGGGGTAGAAGAAAGAACAAGCAAAAAATATTTACCTCGTCAGTCATACCACATTATCTGCTCTATAAATAAATAGAGAATTAAGGCATAGGAAAGTTTTTGGTAGTTTGGCATAAGAGATTGAATGTATTAGGAAATATAAAAAGGAGATAGGGAACACTTAACTGGGAATAGGGAAGAAGAAATTAAGACAACTATTTGTCACTTAAAAATCTAGGAATATATGTACCGAACACCTCTGGTATCTACCAGATTTCAATTCTTTGAAATACTACTGCTTTTAGATTTTAGTCACTATTTACTCTCTTAAGACTTATTTAGCAATCCTCTGCACAATTGTAATATTTTTTTGGTAGGGGCGAAGAGCGAATCGCCCATACAGGAGTCAGAATTTTGAAGGTTTTTCATCAATCTTAACTATTATAAAAATTATCACAAATTATTTAGGATTGCTATTTTACCGAAAAATTCAGGTATAAAGCCTTCTATTTCAAGAGAAAAAGCGGTCGGCAAGCGGAGCATTCCGTCAGGATGGGATGGCGAGGTTTCCTCGCTAGCCTCCAATCGACCAAGAGAGCGGTCGCTCTTCGGAGCATGACCTAGGATGAGATGGATGGGTTACCTAACCATATCCAATCTCCCCTTGAAAAGAAAAAAAATTCCTTTTAGGCAATCCTATCTGTTATCATAAAAGGTAATTATTAATTATTAATTATTAATTATTAATCGTTGAAAAACAGTCTCTAACTTATCCCTATTTTGATTAGCAAATAATTTCTATATAAGTAGTATTTAATCAAAAGGTAAGAGTTTTAGATATTCTAATTAATATAGCAATTTTGACCAAGGGTGAGATACAAAAGTTTTGGATTTTAGGGAATGGAAGATAGGGAATAGGGAATAAAAAAATACTTTGCCTCGTGCTTTATGAGAACTGCTATTCCCAAATTTATCGCTCTTGGTGAGGTACGCAAGTTTTGGATTTTAGGGAATAGGGAAAACTAGAAGAGGGAATATACAGGAGGATAAAAATACTCTATCTTATAAGGTTTCATGAAAGTAAAAAGTCAAAAGTAATATTTTATGGACTCGAAATCTTGGTAGTCCTGCATAGTAATTTCAGGAAATGATTTCACATCTAAAGTTTGAAACTATTTGTGACATCTTTAAAGTGAATTAGTATCATTAATATGAGAATCACTATTCTCGCATTTATCAAGTTAGTAAGGTAAAGTTATTTTTATTCTTAACTGTTTCCTGTTCCTTAAAACTTAGAATTTTCACCTCACCAGTATGAAAAAAGAATCCTACAAAAAGGAAAGCTATAAATTTTTTTATAGAAGAAGGTTATAGAATTGTATAAACTACCTATGTAAGCATTCAGCTATTATCAGCTCTCAGTTTTTTTATGAATTAAGTAAGGATTTCTTGAGGAATAAATATTTTCTTATCTAAACAAGTTGAATTGCCTAAGCTCCCTATCATGTGAGTTCTTAAAAAAAATCTCGACTTGATTGAATTCTCATACCTTAAGAAAATTTATATTCACTGAATAGCTCTTATATTTCTTATTTATTCTTTCTGATTCCTGATTCCTTCTTTCTTCTTCTTTACAAGTTGAATTGCCTAAGTTACCTATCATGTGAGTTCTTAAAAAAAATCTCGATTTGATTTAATTCCCATACCTTAAGAAAATTTATATTCACTGAATAGCTCTTATATTTCTTATTTATTCTTTCTGATTCCTGATTCCTTACTAATACTACTTGTAAGATTTTTTTTGCCAAATGATATTATTTTAGATTCAAAACCGAGTTGTCATCATGCTATCAAAGTATCTCAAATTCATTAACTCAAAAAAAATAAATACATTTCTGTTATTAACATTTACCTGGATAATTATACCTTTGTTATTGGTAGAAATTTTGATGATTATTTTTGAACCATACCTATTTAAAGGGCTATATCAATATGACCCAGATTTAGGCTTTCGGGTGAGACCTTATATTAATGGTAATAATCGATTTGGCTTCAACGACCGAGATTATCGTTTAGAAAAAAATCAAAATAAATTTCGTCTCCTAGTTGTCAGTGACTCTTTTAATTGGGCGGGTGGAAAAGAGGGAAATTATACGGCTTTGTTGGAGAAAAAGTTTGATAATTATTATGATCAAAATCAGGTAGAGGTGATTAATGTTGGCTATCCAGGAACTCATACTGGCGAACAATTAGCTATGTTGAAAAAGTACGGATTACAATATAATCCAGACTTAGTAGTATTAGGCTTTTTTGCTGGTAATGATTTTCGGGATGCCGACCCAGAAAGGAAACGAATTATTGTCAATGGTATATATATAGATATAGATAAGAAAGAGGAGTTAATTATTTTTGGTTATCCGATTATTGGTAAGTCTAGATTACTAATGTTTTTACAACAAAAATACAAAATTTACCAAGAATTACAAAAGGCTAAACAGGATTCTGCCAAGATGCTAAGTAGTTCTCTAGTTGCTAGTTTAAATTTAGCCTCAGCTCCAATGGTTGAAAGGGAAAAATCTCCAGGAATTTTATCTAATAAAGCTTTTCTACGGGTAGAAAAAAGTCGGCTTAAGTTTTGCAAGATTAAGGATTTGCTTGAAGGTAAGCGGGATAAGAATATCAACTATATTTTTCAGAGTATTCTAGAGATGCAAAAATTACTAAAATCTCGGAATGTTGAATTTTTAGTGGCTATTTATCCTGACGAATATCAAGTTAATGATGAGTTACTAAATGAAATTTTTGCCGAGTACGACGATTTAAAACGAGAGTCTTATAATTTGACTTGTCAGCAAGAAATTTTGAGGAAATTTTTAGAAGCTAATGATATTCCTTATATAGATATGTTGGATAGATTTAAAATAGAACAAAATAACCATCCTTTATACTTACTGAGGGAACCCCATTGGAATAGTGCTGGAAATTTATTAGCTGCTGATATTTTGTTCGATTATTTGGTTAAAGATACAGATAAATTTTTTGGTAAAAGAGGGAGTAGGGAGTAGGGAGTAGGGAGTAGGGGAAAATAATTAATGATTTATCTATGATAATTGATTTTATTTTTTATTATTGGAAATGTATAATATAGTAGGGTTTGGGTTACCAAAACCTAAAATTTAGGTCAGGAATCATTTTTAGGTTTAATTGTCATCTTTTAATTGTTAATTATCGAATTATTGTCTAAGACCTTATCTGCTGGAGAGTACAAAGTTCTTCTGAAAAACGATTTTATTTAAAGACTGAAAGTATTACAGGAAAAGGCTTACAGCACCTACACTTGTGAATGGAGAGTTTCTCACCTTGAAATCCCTGAAAGCCTTAGCTAGCAATAGTTATTCCAAG
>JAAUYL010066790.1_pt1 | contig 16876 bp, 16 predicted proteins | sample 7278011 | NCBI WGS metagenome assembly JAAUYL01 (sample SAMN14350225, study PRJNA611818) | marine sediment metagenome | isolation source: surface marine sediment (1.8m) | place: French Polynesia: Moorea | collected 2018-08
ACGTATTGCAGGTAGTACTGGATATGCCCCATCTCGTGGTGGATGACGACGAGGCTGTAGAGGTCGACCTCGGTGCACATCTTGATCCTGTAGTCGTCTCTCGCGAGGTGGTACATGTCCCAGGCGGAAGCGTGGCACACCACATCCCAGTCTGGCTTCTCGATCATCGGGTTGTTGGCCGTGCACATTTTGTTCTCGTCCGTGTCCTCCGTCTTGCAGGGGGTGTCGTAGCACATCTCCATGTTGGCGAGGCCGAGGGACTGGTAAAACGCGTCGGAGAGCTCGAAGATGTTGCGTCGAGTGTAGTTCTGAAACAACGACGACTTAGATCCTACTTGACGAAAATAGAACGAACATGATACCCACCTGCTCGACGAGGTTGTGGTTGACCTCGTCCAAGGGGTTGGTGACGTCAGGATAGGGCGAGACGATCTTGAGCGTGTTCTGCCACTCCTGGGCCCACATGTTGCCGAAGATGTGGGCGGGGATGGGGTCGTGGCCGTCGGCGGAGTACGAGTCGCCCCAATAGGAGATCAACTTGTGCCTGACGTACGCGTGGACCTTCTCGTACAACGGCTTCATCTTGTTCCAGATTGTCTCGAGGTCGGCGCGGAACTCGGGGTCGTCCATCGCGTACGAGGACAGCCATAGCTCGCTGGCATCATTGAAACCTATGGTATGAAATATGCATTCGATCAGATGGGGAAGGTCTTTGAATATTGGGACCCTATCCGCTTAGCAAAAGACTTGCTACAAACTGCAAACTTTTTGTCGTGCAGGTTGAAGTACAAATGGATTGTCGGGTTCTTTTTTGCAACAAAAAAATCTCCAGAGTACGTGCAATCAGAGTTGCGGAGAGTACTTTTACTGGAACACATCGGTCTCACAACTCACGAGTGACCTTTTTCCTTAAATGCGTTGACAACAAGGTAATGAATGAAAAATGCTTTTGGTGTCTAAAGTCCCTTTTCTTGATGACAGCTTAAAAGTCCCATCTGGCGAGGAGGGACAACTGTAAGCCTTCTCTGTTTTAAATGCATTTGCAAAATCGTGATATATCCTTCTTCTCTTGTGCGCAGTTACGAGTATTTTCGAACAAATATGTGTGCATAAACTTTTGATGGTTTGTCACTTTTGCCAAAGCCCATATCAATACTTTCTAAACTTAAATATGGCATATGCCAACTTGGAAAAAAGACTCTTATTTTGAACACAATAATACTTACTGCGTGCTTGCAAGCATCCTTTGCATTTTCATTAGATGGCACGCGAGCATAATTTCAGTGAGTTTCAGCAATTCTAATCTAATGGTCTGCGTTGTTTCAATTTGATTATGGAAGAACAATTTGCATCTGCATATGCTTGAATTGCTCCACCAGAGAATACTTTCCAGCTTTCTCAAATTGGCGGCAAAATGGAAATACGATATAGTGCTTACTATTTGCCACGGCAGCTTTGTTGAGGGTCGCCACATAGTCGGCAAATTCTCCGCGGATCTTCATGCCGGAGGCTTCGCGCCATTGAGTCCAGTAATACTCCAGCTCCTCCCAGTCGTGATCGGCGACATTGTCAATGACAGAAGAGATGCCTGAAAGCAAAATAAAGTTCCTTTTTTACTTAGATTACATAAGTTACAAGTTACATAAGAACGGATGACTAATGGTCTATATAGAAATTGCGTGCATCTAAATACAAAAGCTAAACTATTTATGGTAAGTGGCCTCTCTCTTTTTTTGCTCATATCTGAGCCTCAGGCTTCTGCTTAACATTTGAGTGGACACGCACTTCTTCTTGACTTTCAAAATTGCCTTCCATAAAGTCTACATTAAAGTTGGGCAGAAAAATACCTGGCTCCAACGTTAGACCCTCTGTGTCAAGATCGCACTCTTGGTTGTCGTACGGGCAAACCTTTCCAGCACCGTAGACTCCAGTCATGGACGAAACAATCTGATTGTACTGCAAAAGCGAAAAAGAAATATTTTTTTCCTCGTCTTTGAGGTGTGGCTGGAAGGTTGGAGTTCTATTAAAAGATCCTACACCGGAAGTGCACTAGTGGTAAATTGCTAGTCACTTCCGACAACTGACTTTCGTACAAGCTCAAAATTGCCAGGAGCAGCCTGCAGTTTATATATTTACTTCAGAGAGGTCTTCCTCTGGCAAGGCCGCGACGCCGAGGACGCCTAGGTTCTGGAAGCGTCTCTTCAGGCGATCGTCCTCGAACGACTCGTAGTTGGTCTTGTTAATGACATCGATCCACACGTCCTTGTCGTATTTTTGCAGCTTCTCCAGGGCCTCGATCTAAAACCGGAAGTGAATTATGATTTGCGGAATAGAGTTGGCCAAGTGACTCACCGAGGCCGCGGAGGTGTCGTCGTTGATGTTGGTCTGGTACTCCCACTCTTTCTGGCCGACGAGCTCGTCCAAAGCCCGGTGTTCCACTTCGTACACGTTATCAATCCAGTTGCGAGCCACATTCATGTTGTCGCAATCCTCTGTGAAATTATGTTAGTAATTAGATCATTATGTAATTAAGTAGGTAAGTAGGCACCTTTCCAGCCAACACACTCCTTGTTCATGGCGTTCTCCCTGGCCAAGAAGTCGTACAGCGGCAAGAAGTACTTAATGAAGGAGCCCGCCGACATTTCACTGGTGCCAGTCATTTGCTCGAGTGCCTCTGGCCAGGATTTGGAAAAGCCAGGAGCCATCATGTCCCTTGACATATTTAAGTACATACGAGTATATAGGTTAATAACCATGAATAGCAGGAGTAAAAGAAGGTACTTTCAAAACCTAATGAAACAAATGTGTGTCTAACCGCTAAACGACTACTTAATTCAATAATCTTGGCTCGAATTCGCCTTTTCATTTCTACTAAATACACAATAAATAGAATAGAACCAGGGTTGCTTGAGGTTGCTAGGTGCTGCCAGTTGATTTTTCCACATTTGTACCCTTATTTACAATTGTCACAGGAAAACCTTGCTCTCTTATAAACTCTTCTTCTCTACTGTAAATGATCAAATTACCCCTACAGATTCACTGCGCATCCAATCTAATTTCTTGGGCTATTTTTAGGTGGACTAAGGAGTATTATTCACCTAATAAGTTTGCCGGTCTGTTCTCCGCCAAGACTGAAGTCACACATGTAGAGCGGTTTTGCCGGGTCCGTCTCGTCAAATTGACCCGAATTTTTGCAGAGGGCTTCATAAAACTGGAACTGCACGACGAAGCTCACGAAGTATCTGCAAACAGAGAGTTGCAAAGGGTGATAGAGATTCCAAATACAATACAATGCCCGCGGGACCAAAGTGAAGAAGGAATGCATTTTTTGGGCTTTGGACGAGTAATATTATATCCTTGTTTTTTCGCTAAAATTGCCATCTTCGTTCTTCATAGAAATGAGATAATGGTACTTGTATGTCAGGAACAAATTGAATTGTTATTATTATATTTTCTTACCTAACGTAGGGAACGTTGGCTGGGATGTGATACTTGGAACCGGGGTCGAAGTCGTCCTCAGTCCTCGCGTCGGGTGCGTCGAGACCCTGAAGAATATCTGTATTTTAGACATTTGTCTCCTTGTCCAATACTGGTTATTCTACATAGAATGGGCCTGCGCAATTCTGTATTTGCATAATTTAATTGTACTCTGATGGTGGTCCTCTTTTGGCCATGGGTTTCTACCATTGAACGTATTGGGTCCGCAGCTTATTGTGCTGAGGAATTCTAAAAATTCCTATATTACTGAAGAACCTACACTCGCTTTCTCATATGGTTATGGTGGGTGTACTTTCCTTAGCTGAGAAATAGGTAAGCATATTAACCAGTATTATTAACCTGCAAGTTGCGCCTTAAATTCCACCATTCTGCGTTCATCTTGTCCGCGGTGATGTCGCCGCTGAAGAGCTTCCACCTCCAGAGGTCCATCGTGTATGCGAAGGGCAGGAAGACGAGCTGTGCGTAGAGAAAATGTCAAGGGGAAGCGGAAATAAGGAAATGCAATTCATTGACTGAATGACAGCAGCTATAGCTCACCTTTTGAAGGGCGACGTGAAAGAGATACGCAATGTCCTCGCGGCTGACTTCCTTCGAGGACAGCCTCGACTTTTCTGCCTCTGGCAAGAGGCCCACGCCCTCCAAGTGGGTGGGCGTGTTTACTGCCAGCGCCATCGTGTCCCCAATGGCCTCGTGGAAACCTACGGAAATAAATATAAGAAGACCGGAAGTTAAGCAGCTGCTATGGTTGCCGCTGACCTCAGCGTCCATTTCCGGTTATCTAAAGAGCCGACCTCAATTTTCGAGGCCTTTTGAAAGCAAGTACGCTTCATAATTTATGTTGAGAGAAGTGTGTTTGAAGGCCTCAGGCTCCATTTAGAAATGCGGTTTGAAATAGGCACACTCCTTGTTTTCAAGGGGTTCGCGTTAATGCAACGCTTTGCATCATTCATATGCATGTGTGTTTTGGTTTCGTACCTGGATTGGCGGCCTCGCGGTAGACGAACGGCTGATCTTTGTACTGCATGAAGTAGGCGATGTGCCCCATCTCGTGGTGGATGGTGATGAGGTCGGAGTGGGTGATGGTCGTGCACATCTTGATGCGGAAGTCCTCTTGCTTATAAAACTCCTCGGCGGAGGCATGGCACACAACCTCCTTGTCGTCCGGTTTCTCGATCATGCTCTCCGACCAGAAGGTGTCCGTCATCTTCTCGAACCCGAGGCCGACGAAGAACTCCTCGGCCAGCTTGAACATCCTGGTGGCCGTGTAGTTCTGGCGCCTCATCTCCTCCGTGACGTCCAGGATGGTCGTGTCGTCGAAGGGCTTGGTGATGTCTTCAATGTTGTCCCACTGCTGAGCCCACATGTTGCCCAAAAGGTGGGCCGGAATATAGCCGTCGCTCTCGATGTTGGCCTGTGCAAAATACAACATACTGCACAGAACTATTTAGTAAATGCATTCGTTTACGTTAGGATATTGCTTTCTGAGCTTGGTGCGAATGTAGGCGTGAAACTGCTTGTAGAAGCTCTCGAGAGAAAGGGTCCGGCCGGGCGAGACCTCGATGGCCTCGCTCCACACCCGATCCACGTAGCCCGCGAAGTCTTCGTCCTCGTATCGCTCGAGCCATTGTTCCTTCAAGTCGGCAAATCCTATTACGAGCGAGACAAAAGTTATCCAGAGATACTAGATATAAGTTAGATAATAACAAAGATAGGCCCTCCTTATTTTGACGCCTGCAACTAATGGGACACAGAGCTCGATTCTTTTCGCAAACTTTTCTTGAGCGGACTTGCTCAAGACGAGCGAAGCGTGGGCTTGACAGGCCAGCTCCTTCGATGGCTACGTACACTATGTGTCGACTTTGGGCATCTATCTATACTGTACATCTACAGATACCTTTAGGCGTTTCTTTGGCAGTAGGAAAGGTGTTTTTGCAGTACTTATCATTTGTTTTTGTGCATTGCTTCGGGGATTTAAAAAAGTGTCATGGAGAATAAATTATGACGCGCGCGACAAAGCAAAACTTTTCAAAGGGGCTTTCTTTTTTTCGCGCACGAGTAAATGTTTCTCACCACTCTCGGGATTGCCAAAAAGGAGACAAAAGAGTTCGTTTCTACGAGCAGCGCCAACCTAAAAATTTATGGCAAATGCCTTGAGCAGTGTTTTCTTAATATTTTGCCGAAAAAATATTCAATCGTGTTGAGAATTTTAAATCGCACATAATTGGTATTTTTTCAGCCTTTGATCATTTTCATGAGACTTGACAGGCGGACTTCGTTTTGATCTTGAAAGAATGCAAAAAAATATTTACCCAAGGACTTTGCGCCTTCGTTTTGGATGTCAATGAATTGCAAGTACTTGTCACGATACTGGTTGCCGCTCACTGCTCTCCACTCCTTCCAGTAGTACTTCAGCTCGTCGTCGTCGCGACTCGTCATGAAGATTTCCGTCAATTCTGAAATATTGTGAATGCACTTAAATATGTCTTGAACAGAAAAAGTCTTTTAATACCAGGCTCTAATGCCAGGGTAGGCTCGCATCCATCCTGGTTCTCGCCATACTTGCACACCTTGGCTTTGCTGTAGGTGCTCTCCATAGCCGTGCCGAGTGTGTTCATCTAAAGTTACGTAAATATCTTAAGGTTATCCTCGTTCAAGTCTAGTAAGATTTGGCAGAAAACGTTATGTATCGTGTCATGGCTGTCATATTTTGTGTCAACAGAGGTTGTACAGTCATAGGTTTGAGTATAGACGGGAGCAACCTGATTATAATATTATGCAGGATGTCTTCTCGTCTATCCTTACGCGCCAGGAAATTACTCTTTATGTTCGGGAAAAAAGCAGATTTGCATTTGCCTTGAAACCGAAAAATATCTACATTAGATGCTCCTCTTCCGTTTCCTGTGAAGGAAATGTCTAATATTCTTTCTGTTATAACAAAACAGGGTAAACTTGGTCCTTCATACGAGTGCATAAGTAGTTATAATAATGCTCCCAGTCATCTACGCAACGCGTTGTTATCTACTCAGTAACGTTACTGAGTAAAAGGACGCGTTGCATCTCAAAACAACGCGCAACGTGTTGCATGACAAGGAGCAATGTTCAAACTCAATTAAGGATAAGGTCCGAAGGGTACAGATTTCTAAATATCTACATATTTTAGGTAGGTATGTAATAAAAACAACTTGATTAAGAAAATAAAAGGTCATTGTCATACTGTTAAGCTGAAGAGTAACAACAACATTGGAACTAAATAATCCTTCAGTTTGTTTATGTATACCTCCTCCAACTGATCGTTGGTTAGGTTGTTTCCCCATGAATAGTAGAACTGAGCCTCGCGTCTGACAGCCTCGTCAGCCTCGTCCTCCCAGCTCATGTCGCCCAACTGCGCCGTGGTCTCCTTCTTGTGCACTTGAAAAGCCAGCCTCGCCTCGTTCTGGAACATGTCAAGTTTTAACAGAATTAAGAGAATACCTAGAAGGAAGCCTTCGCATTTAATATACCATGGCTGTCTCGTGCTCGTCTGTGATGTCTGTGATGTAATTCCACCTACAGAAATGAAACTTAGGTTAATGGTCGATCGTTTGAAATTGGTGAATACCTAGCCACCATCTCCTCGTTCCCCATGATGCTGTAGGACTCGTTGACCTCCTTGAGGTAGTCGGCTAGGTCGATCCTGGTCGCGTCGACGTCGACCGCGAAGGCCGCCAAGGCCAGAAAAAGCCCAGAGACCAGTGAGCGACGCATCGCCATTTTGTTATACGATCCCCTATACAAGAGCTATGGATTGTTTTAAAAAGCTAATTTGATTGTTATTGTCGAACCTAAGTGATAGCGGAGAAATGTCCTCGGCTACTGAAAAGATTCTCGGATGACATTTGATAAAGATACCGAGAGGGACAATAATTGCCTGAACAAACAAAACCTTATTAAAATATTTGCCCAAGAAAGTTTGTCTTGTCATGTCTCCGGTCGCGATTGCAAGATATTTACGAGAAATTACTTAGGCATTACCGTATAAATTCCAGGATCTATCAACACCATTAACGTAAGCAACCGAGCCGAGTGCGTTTTAAAAAACCTTTTTGTTCTACAAAATGCATTCAGATTTGTACGTCATTTCTGAGAATTTTTATTTAGTGGCTCGATTTTTAAAATCGTCGATGCATAGATAAAATAGTGATATCACAAGTTCATATTATTTTGGGTGTTTTATAAGGTCAAACTAAACGAGGGCACGATGAATTCTCAATAGATAGGTAGATCATATCTTTTAGTATCATTTTGTCTTCCAATTGTTTGTCTATGTACACAAAAGCAGTAGCACATAAATATTTATGAAGCCAATAGAACACGACGACAACGACTTCTTTGATTCACATTGATTTGCTTGGTGTACACACATGATCGCCTCTTTGTCTTTTTATTTCTTTTGTAGATTACAGGGAGAGAGAAAACTTGATGAAGTTGCGCCTAGTTACACGAACAAAAGTCGCCCCAGAGTATTTATTTGCCGCCGTTGTTGTTAAAGGAAATAATCACCGTCGTCTGTACAGCATTTCCACACATACCTAGATATGTGTCTACTTTTTCTTCCGCCTTCCTCCTCATATCCCCACTGTCTGCCTGTCAAAAGCAGTTCGTCGCAATCGTCGAAAAGGTATTGTAGACGTAACATAAGTTAATGTTCATGCTCGGGGCACAGCCAAAAACCAAGTAACTACGATTGATGATGCCAGGCTTTCTTCCTTGAAAAAGGTGGAGCTCTCTCCTGCATTGTTCCTTCTTTTTTCTGTTTTTTTGATGGTAGATTCATATGACGGCATGAGTGGCCCAATCGTCTGGCATGGCATGTACCTACATATATCTACATACGAGCACATATGTCGAGAAATTGGGTAATGTGTTCACGCACGACTCCTCTCATCTGATTGACAAGACAAGGCCATTACTTCGCTCGAGTGGACGGACAGCAGCATCTCCAACGTCGTCAGAGATTTTGCTCAGCACAAAGGAGTCCAGGATGAATCACTTAGCAGCCTTTCGGCGATCGCCATACGCACTCAGGATGCAGGCACGCATGAAATAATAGAATGACTTTTTCTCACGACATCGGCAACGCTTGTTTAGATAATTGCTCGATATCAGTTAGAGGTCAGCCTCAGCCTCCGCCGTGCCCCAATGGTAACAGACGTCGAGGTCGTTGCTTGCATGTGTCACAACCTCAGAACGAAGATCTTCTCCACTTTTTCCTGGTCTGGTTCATTTTGTTGGCCTCTAGGCCCTCGGCCTCAGGAAGTTGGTATATGAATATGAGGCTGAATCTCGACCTCGCTCTCCAACGAGTACTCGATGTCGTAGAGGCTGTTGACCACCACCGTGTTGGCCTTGGCGTTGACAACAGCGCCGCTGGACTCGTCGCCGACCTCGAGGCTGCTGCTCTGAGTTGTTGTTGTCGTTGTTGTAGTCGTAGCTGTTGTTGATGTCGTCGAGGCTGACGATCTCTTGGGATTTGCAGCACGGCGCATCTTGTCGACACACTTGCAGCAATTGACCTCCGTTGACCTCTTTTTCGAACCTGAAGCGACCTCGGCGACCTCGCCGCCGATCTTCCCGTTCACGTTGACGTTGATGCTGTGGTCGTTGCTCGTGTTCTTGTACCTAACGTTCTTGCTGTTGTTGCCGTTGTGATTGTGGTTGTGGTGGTGATGGTGATGATGGTGGTGGTGCTTTTGCTTTTTGCTAGACCGACTCAGGTCGGGACTGGACGAGCTGATGGACAGCGAGCTCGAGCCCGAGTAGAAAGGGTCCGTCGTGGGAGACGTTTTGCTTCCGCCCCCGCTACCACGAAACTTCGAGCCACTGTCGAGCGGAGGGAACAGCATGGCGTGCTGTTGTTTTCCGTTGCTCCCGTTTTTACTATTGGCCTCTCCCAAGAGGGACTTGGGCGAGGCCTCGCGGCCTCCAGTCACAGACAGCACGGTCACGGTCACGGCCATCGTCGAGTTGCTGCCTGACGACGGCCTCGGAGGCTCGTCGAGGCAGCCGTTCCTGTTGTTGCTCTTCGACCCGCCTGAGGGTGTCAACCCCAGATGGCGCAGGGGGACGACGGAGGTCGGACTTCCGCCTCCACTTTTCCATGGACTGTGCACGACGTCTGCCATGTCATCGTAGCTTCCGGTCTGAAATTGAAAACGAAAGTGTAATTGTTATTTGCTGTCTTTATTCCATTTCAACTCGTTTCTTGTCTGAATCCTGCATGCCTACGACCTACGCACATTCTTGGAAGGCTTATACGAGGACATTACATGTAGGTATCTATGCATGGTCTAGGCTCCCTCTTTGTCCTTTCCTATACATAGATAATACTCCTCTGGAAAGGGTTAATCAAGAAGAATGGTGATCATGTCGCAACAAACGCGTGACATAATTTAGAGGACTCTCGACTGTGTTTCTTTTCTTTGTTGTTGAATTCAAATGCATAGGTTTTTTGTTGCCTTCCCCTTCCGGTAAGAAGACACGAGGCCGTCGCAATTGCGAAACTACTGGAAAGGGTATCCACTTCAAGAGGAGAGAGTGGAACTGAAAGGGATATATTGTGCGGAAAAGAGTAGAAAAAACAGTCTCGAAAAAGCCTAAAAACCACACAGCATGCATGATACCGTTTTCATTGTTCTAAAGGCTCTTTTAGATCTGCTAATCTGATCACACCAATAATGCAAGGTTGCTCAAAATAACTATATCTACGATCATTTCCGGTTTGTGTACTTCCAACCAAAATGTAAATACAGCATATTTTGAGCGACACTTATTCAATACTCGTACTTTCTGCATGAGAAACGTATCCAAGTACAATTACCCTGTGTCTTGAACGCCATGTCATCGAGGTCGGCGAGTTGTTGTTGTGAGGTCCGTTCATCTGCGACCTCGTGTCAGCGAGGCCGCTGGCCGAGGTCGTCACCCCGCCGCCGCCCCCGGGCCCCCCGTTTCCTGTGAAGGTGAGGCCGGTGGTGTTGCCGCCTCTTGTGGTGGCGGCGGACGTGGTGTAGCGCCGCAACATCCGCTGGTTGTTGGCGTTGGCGCCGCGGCAGCACCTCTGGCAGAAGAGGAAAATGAAAAGCCTCTGGAACTTCTCGCCATAAATGATGTAGACGATGAAGTTGACCGAGCTGTTGGTGGTCACCAGAAGGTTGGAGATCTGCGTCAACGCGGTTATGGCAACGGACATCATCTGGTGAGAGGAGAAAAGAGCATCATAAATTATCAATTACGAGATCTGCCAATAATATAAACGTCAACGCCTGTATGATCTATCTATTGAGGATGTTTCGTAACATCGTTATTGGTAATTTATGTGGTCAATTGGTATTGTTTTTGAGTCATAAGCGAGGAAAATAATGGCTATATAAAACGTACCTTAAAAGCTTTCTCGTAACAGTCTCTCTGTTGTGACTGTGCCTCTAATTTATTTGCCATTCCCCGGATTGGATTATTCTGTTTTATTGGCGAATAATAAATTGGGTGTGCGGGAATTTGGGAGGTTTCCAAATTCTCTTTGAGGTCTTGACAATGTCAGACGAAAGAAAAGTTATGCTTCTAATTATGAGATAAAAATGGCCTGCTGACCACAATCATGTTTGATTTACTGAAGTGTCATCGTCGCACATACAAATTCTCGGGCATTGTGATTTTTTCGCACATAATTCCTGCGTTTCAAAAGCGAGCGCTATTTTCAAAGCATGATTTCGTACTTTTCTAAGCAGTGGGTATATAATATGTGTTAGTCTTTAAAAATATTTCGTTGGAAACCGCTAGTCACAAAAAACCTGCGTCTTTTGTGCATTGTATACGGAAATAATGGGGTGCTTGCAAAAGCAACATCAGTAGCTTTCAGTACCAAATTTTGTGGACAAAAGGTTCCTGAGGCCCTTTTGCAGAGAAGACACTATTTTTTGCTTTTTTAAAAAATATATATTTTAAACCGAATATTTATTTACTTGATCTAGATCTTGGTTGTCAACAATCAAATATGTACTTTCTCGAATTCATTTTCCGAGGTCAAGGAGGAAAAGCTGGAGTGCAGCGCAAATATTCCCTTGACAACTGAACAATCCAAGGCGGATGCACAAGTCGCATCCAAAAAAAGTCACACGCCTGTTAGAAAATACTGACAAGAGAATGCTTTCCATATGTTTTCCTAAAGAACCTTGACAGCATAGATCTTTAAAGTGGTAAGCTTCTTACTCGTTTGCGATGCATAAAAAATCAATTTTAGTCCTAGCTCATAAATTCGGGTGCAGGTCAGTATATTTTAACTCTCAGTCGTTCGTGGTGACAGATGTTTTCAAAATTCATATATCTTTGACTTTCCTGTCCAGAATAAGTTGTTTCTTTCTCGCCAAATCTCCTCCTGACATTTTGAGGTGAAAGATGAGAAAACGGTCTTGCTCGACTTGTGTCGAGAATTGAAGGGAGATAAAAAGCAAGCGCCGAGAGCTCGTCAGACGAAAATTTAAATATCCCCTGTACTGTGATCTTTTTTCTGAAACACTAACAGTAACTCTAGTCGACTGTCAAAAATGCATGTTGTGTTGCAGTCATCGCCAGAAATCACTCAAGTTTTAGTAGGTATTTTCTGCTTAAAAATACATAAACAGGTCCTTCATGATCCAAGTAGATATATTCAGATTCCAACGGTTCTTTATATATTCTAAACATCGCTGTGGTTTTTCTTTGCACTAGGCCAAGAAGCCAGCCTCGACATCAAGATCAAAGCTGCAGCCTTTTTGCAGAGGCAAAGAGGGATAACGTCAATTTGCAAACCTTTTTTCTGGCTTACTTTATAGCGATACGCGTGTTAGATCTTCAATATGTCGTGAACGGGTTCATAGGATATAGATCTGGGTATTTACTTATCTAAAGCGTACTGCCAACGACTTGATTGCTAAAAAGAGAAGGAGGTCCCGTGGAATTTAAGTATCCAAGTCCAATAAATCTTCTGCCAAATTCCCAATTCATTTGGTTACTCGATTTCTATCCTGGGAATGCACGTCACGTCACCCTTTAAAGAAACATATTTGCAAGTTGCACTTCCAGGAGCTTTTTTGGCGAAACACCACTTGCGCCCTCTACGTCAAAAACTATCAAAATAACCCATAACAAATGCCTTCATAAACAGTCTCGTAAAGAGTTATCTCACCTCGAGAATGTTCACGACGAGGGCGAGGATGTTACAGACGAAAAACACGATCACGACGCAGATAAGCATGGTGGCCATGCCGATCTCGCGTTGCTGGAGTCGGGTTAATTTGGCGCGCTCCGCCGTCGACCTCCGGATCTGGATGTAGATCCTCAAGTTGAGCAAGGCCAGGAGGGTGAAGGGGACGATGTACATGACGACGAGGTACATCCACGTGATATAAACACTGAAAAAAATTGCGTGAAGACCAAGAAGAGCTGACTTTTTATTTGTTTACATACCTTATGTAGGTTGGGTCCACTCGGACGCTGGTGGCAGTGACCTAAAATTACAGCCATGATCAGATTACTGATGTAATAGTGGAGCAAAATAGATTTGTTTCTAGATATTTTTCTTGGTCGCAAATAAATCATTGATGTCACATCGTTCCACAAATCCTGCTGAATCAGAATCATCATCATCCTTGACATTCACCTAGGATTACGCACACCTTCATAGACTTATTTACTCTGCCCCGTAGCAGGAGAGTACACGGACTTTCGTGGAAAAATATTAGCAGAGGGAGATTTATATCGAGTGAAAGTACTTTGCTCTGCGTACTTACATTTGAAAAATATGACAGTTAAATTACATTTCCTAGATTTCGTCAAATGGCATTCCAATGAAATAGACAAAAGCAAAAAGTTCTGCATAGCTTAAAATAGCCACCAAAGTAGCTAGATATTATTTACTTATTGATGAGGTAAAAAGTCTACCCAAACAATGCTGTAGATGACAAATAAAATGAATGTGACAAGTACCAGGTAAAAGAAATCCATAGAATTGCTCTTAGATATCTAAATATTTTCAGGGAAAATACCTCTGTCCGGTTTGTGTTCGTCTCCTCGTCGTAGGTGACGGCCCAGGTGACCTCGAAGAATCTTGGAATGTTGTAGAGGAGGCTAGCGATGCCGACGAATATCACGCACAGTCGTGCCCGACCGTAAGTGCAAAGAGACCTGAAATGCATAAACAGAACATCAGGTAAGAAGAGGTCAGAGACTCGACTCGTCGTGTCGTGTCATAGTTCGGTATTTAAAAAGCGCTCTGAATGTTTGTGCTTCGTCTCATTAATCTCTCCTTTTTTCTGCCTCAAACTCGGAAACATTTTTGTACTCCATGTTTTCTCTGAATACAGGCATTTTGTTCAATCAATCAAATTCGCCTATTGAGAGCTGGCATTTGCGCGAGGATTCGATAAAAAGGCCATCATCCTGCCAATAATAAATATGAATATTACGCTATGATTTTTCCTCCTCCATGCATATTTCACAATACAAATAATCCGTGAATAGAATAGCGTTTTACATAGCAGTATGCTGAGAGATAATGAAGAATAATCACATGCGCAGCTTAAGGTTAAGTATCTGAAAAGTACTTATCCGTTGACTAATTTACATCCTGCAGCTCTATGTCTTTTCCCTTATTAATGACTATAATAAATATCCTACTGATGCTTCGATCTTAAGTGGTAACTCTTGATAAAACTGAACACACACAAGATCCACTTTAATTGGGAGACCAGAAAATGAGCTTCTCAAGGAGGAAAAAGCCATCAACAAAAAGAAACGCGTGTACTCTAGAATCTAGCGAGGGAGGGAGGATCGGATGCTTGGAAGAAGACACAAAAAGAGGCTTGTGCAGATTTCAAGTGAAGCACGCGAAAGGCCCTGGAGGGCATTGTTAGATACATAAGAGGGCTTTCTATTTTAGAGGCCGCGAGGCTGCGAGGCCATCGGAAGGAACAAGAGAAAAGGCAGCTGGCCTCAATTAGGGTGCTGTAATCAATCACACAACCTTGGCCGGTAAATCTGTGTCGTTTGCAAAAGCTGGTGGAGAGCCCACAAAAAGAGGGAAATGCGTGAAATATGGTCGCCGTGGTCTGGAATTTGTGATGAGGCAAAAAGTGGGGACAGTAACTAGGATTTTATGATGTCAATAACTAGTCTTTTTTCACTTTCTTACTTCGCCTTGAAGGGTAAACAAACAGCCACATATCGCTCGATTGTCACACAGAGCGTAAGGTAGACGCTGCTCGACTGGGCTATCAACCCGATCGGGTAGACGAACGGGGTGATGTAGGGAAAGACCTCCCACGTGTAGAAGCTGAACAAGTTCTGGGAGTACTTGGACACGCTGGGAAGTCCAAACATCAGGATGCTGAAACAGAAAATAAAGATCATGAAGATAAATCTAAAAAAAAGTTCAGTTTGAGAGTTTTGTCAGCTTGTCAACTTTCTAAATCCAACCCTTACATGTAAGTGCCATTAAAAAAGAGAAAAGAAACTTTTTTGTCAGCGTGAAGCTTCTGTCAGACTTTTCGAACAAATCATTCATGTAAAGTTAGGAGGAATGGGATACGCTTTAATTACACTGGCTTTCTTGCTTTTCATTGGATCAAAAAGTTGAAAGTATTTTACCATTAAACAAGGAAAAGCCAAAGACATTCTTTGTCCTTTTTTCCGGACTCTTTGAAGAAAATGCAGGAAAACAAGACTAGAGCTTTTCATCTTATCCCATATACTACAATATTGACGTGGAAAATGAAGACCATTTAGGGATCATGTCGGCAGGGGGTGTTCGGTACATCTAAATTGCTGGCTTCCTTTACGCGGGATGCAAAAATATAATGGCCATCAGGGCAATGCATTTTCCCACCACCACAAAATGGCACCATAGTACTTAATAGAAGTTCATTCATTTCACCTTGTAATAATCAGTATGCTGTCAAAGCTGGCCAACCCGATCAGGATGCAATTGGTCGAGCCCTTCATCTGAGGTCGACTCAGGATGAAGATGCTGATCAGGTTGCCGACGAGGCCAAGGAGGCCGCCAATGTTCAGGAGCACTCCAGGCACAAGGAACTCGAAGAAGAAGTCGCCCTCGTCCTCGACCAGGAGCGTCTCGTTGCCATCGGCACCCACGTCACTCTGGTTCGCAAGCCCGATCACTGCAGTTGTCTCGTTGTCATCCTCGACGACATTGTCGAAGATGGCAAGAGTATCACTGACCACTTGCTCCCGGAGGCTGATGCTGGCCGTTTCAAATGAGCTCTCCATTTTTCTACGACTGCTGATAGCCCATATTTTTCAACGAACAAGTAATATTTAGATGCACAGATTTTTGGGATCGCAGAGTCAGCACAAACCCGATCAAGAATTGTCGAATCGGTTTTTCTTTTCGTTTTGCGACCCTCCTTCGACGCCGACACTTCTCCGTGATCTGCCGCGCTCGTGGCTTTCACATCCTGCTTCGACGGTGAATGGCGCCTCAAAAGCGGCAAGGAGAGAGCTGGTGTATTTATGAATGTTCGGCTTGGCTTGAGCGTTAAAAAGCAAGAAAAGAGGATCTCCTTTTTTCTATCTAGTTGAATACGACAAAGAAAGGAATGCATCGCCCAGATACGCGCCCCGGAGCCATAGAATTTATATAAATATTGTGTATTATCAATATTTTGCAACGTTATTGATTTTTATTAGAAAATTCTAACAAAGCTTCCTCTTTTTCACTGAAACTAGCTCTTTTTCAAAGATGTCGGAATTTTTCTCAAAAGTGTGCGCAACTTGTTCGACACATTGGAAATTGGAAGTGTTGCAAAGAGAAAAAAGTTATTGGTATTTTTCTATTTTTCGGCGTGGGCGCGAAAAAGAGGCCCTGTGTGACATTCGTTCCATTTCAGAGTGTGTCGCTGATGTTGTCAGTGTATTGTTCGACCCCGAAAAATAGGTGAAGTGGTCGAGCTCATTTTTTTCGGACGCAAAACCATTTCGTTTTTTCTGGACAGTGAAAGAATTCAGCCTCCAAAAGAATGTAACATGTAATCCTCGAGCAGCCTCGCGGCCTCGCCGACTTAAAGAAAGACTCGAAACCAAGAAGAAAGCTAAACTGAGGAGAGATTTACGCAACCGCACTAAAGTCTGGAATTCCATTGTACTTGGAATTGTCTCCGATAAATATTTTAGACTTCTTCTGGGCACTTTGCTCGTCCTTCCTCTGTAAAGTGTGCGATGAGGAAATGGAGAAAGAGGAGCGAAAAAATCGTGAAAATGCACCCAGCAACTTTTTTTCCTTCAAGGACTTTGTGTGGTGTCCTTTGCAAAAAACTTATTGTTTGTTTTATTTGGTATCGACAAAATGTCTCCA